>OLHA01001638.1_pt1 | contig 11728 bp, 7 predicted proteins | sample 1605961 | NCBI WGS metagenome assembly OLHA01 (sample SAMN03283288) | human gut metagenome | biome: human-associated habitat; material: feces | host: Homo sapiens | place: Peru | collected 2012
GATGTAGCGATTAGACATTTGGGAAACATGAACCAGACCGTCGTTGTGGACACCTATATCAACAAAGGCACCAAACTTGGTGATATTGGTGACGATGCCTGGCACCACCATGCCTACCTGCAAATCTTCAATGGACTTGATACTTGCTTCAAACTCAAACTTCTCCACCTCACCACGAGGATCCAAGCCCGGTTTGTCAAGCTCAGTCATGATATCCATCAAAGTAGGCATACCTACCTCAGCAGTTACATATTTCTTGATATCAATCTTCTTCTGTAGAGATTTATCTTCAACCAATTGCTTCACTGTAACACCCTGATCCTTTGCCATCTGCTCTACCAGCGCATAACGCTCAGGATGCACGGCACTATTATCCAACGGATTCTTGGCACCAGGAATACGGAGGAAACCGGCACACTGCTCGAAGGCAGATGGTCCCAGACGAGGCACCTTCTTCAACTGAGCACGGGAAGCGAAAGCACCATTCTCGCGACGATATTCAACGATATTCTTGGCAAGAGTAGGTCCCAATCCACTCACATAGGTAAGGAGATGCTGGGATGCGGTATTCAGATTTACACCTACCGAATTCACACAACTCATCACCACGGTATCAAGACTCTTCTTAAGCTGTGTCTGATCCACATCATGCTGATACTGACCTACACCAATGCTCTTTGGGTCAATCTTAACCAGCTCGGCAAGCGGATCCATCAGTCGTCGCCCGATGCTCACGGCACCACGAACGGTAACATCCTCATCAGGGAACTCATCTCTCGCAATCTTCGAAGCCGAATAGATAGAAGCACCATCCTCACTCACCACATAGATATCCACAGGGTGTGGATAACTTATTTCGTGCAGCCAATCGCTGGTTTCACGACTTGCCGTACCATTACCCACAGCCATTGCCTCAACCTGATACATCTTCACCATACGCTGGATGGCGGCAGTAGCCTCGCTCTTCTTGTTACGTGGAGGATGAGGGAAAACGATTTCGTGATGAATCAGATTACCCTGCGCATCGAGACAGCAGGTTTTACAACCATTGGCGAAACCCGGATCCACAGCCATCACACGCTTCTGTCCTAAAGGAGCTGCGAGCAAAAGCTGTCGCAGGTTTTCTGCGAATACTACAATAGCCTCCTCATCAGCCTTCTGCTTGCTGAGAGCAGCAAACTCGGTTTCAATACTAGGCTTCAGCAGACGCTTGAAGGCATCATCCACAGCCTCTCCCACCAAAGTCTGGCATTCACCGAAACCATGTACATAGTGGCGCTTCAATTTATCCTGGCACTGCTCATCATCAGCCGAAATGCTGATACGGAGGAAACCAGCCGCTTCACCACGACGCATCGCCAGCAAGCGATGAGAAGAACATTTCTTTAAAGGTTCAGAGAAATCAAAGTAATCAGAGAAGCGCTGAGCCTCCTCTTCATCCTTTTTCTTTGCCACAACCTTTGAGGTGATGATGGCACCTCGACGGAACTCGCCACGAATCTGATTTCTGCTCTCCTCGCTCTCGCTCACAGTCTCGGCAATAATGTCTTTAGCGCCCTGCAGGGCAGCCTCCACATCCTTCACCTTTTCACCAAGATATTTTCTTGCAGCCTGCTCCGGATTACGCTCACGTTGGAACAGGAGCAACTGTGCCAATGGCTCCAAGCCTGCCTCACGGGCTATCTGTGCACGGGTTCTGCGTTTTGGCTTATATGGCAGATAAATATCCTCCAATTCTGTAGCATCCCAGCAGTTTGCGATACGCTCCTTGAGTGCATCGGTCAGCTTTCCCTGTTCTTCTATCGTCTTGAGAATGGTTTCCTTGCGCTTCGCCATCTCCTTCAACTTTTCATTAGCCTGGGCGATAGCTTCAATATTCACCTCGTCCAGATTACCCGTTTTCTCCTTGCGGTATCGGGAAATGAAAGGAATAGTGCAGCCCTCTTCGAGCAGCGCCAAGGTATTTTCGACAGCCTGTTCACTCAATTTGAGCTGGGCTGCAATAATCTTTGTAAATTGGTTCATCTTTCTTATAATTGTTAATAGTAGATGCAAAGGTACACAAAAAAAGTCGCAAAGACGAAACTCCCAGCGACTTTTAAGATTTATTTCTTCTACCTAAGGCTTCCGGTTTTTTATTTCTTGATGGTAAACTCAAACTTCAGTCCACCTTCAGGCAAATTATTAACCCTGATAGTACCGCCATGCAGCAACACGGCATTCTTCACGATTGCCAGACCTAAACCGGTACCTCCCATCTTTCGGCTTCTTCCCTTATCAACACGATAAAAACGTTCAAAGAGACGGGCAAGATGCTCCTGAGGCACTCCCTGTCCGTTATCTCTGAAGATGAAATGCCACTTATTTCCCTGCTCTCTTGCCTCCAGAGTCATGGTTGTCCCCTCGCCGGCATAGGCAATGGCATTATCCACAAGATTACGGAACACACTGTACAACAGGCTCCGATTACCCTTCACCACAATGCGTTCAGGCAATTTATTATCGAAAGTCATGTGATGACCTTCTCTTTCCAAAGTCGTCTCACGATTGATTTCTGCCACCATCATCGTGATATCCACCGCCTCAAAATCTATCATATCCGAACCGTCATCCAGTCTGTTCAAGGTAGAGATATCACGGAGCAGCGAGGTAAGACGCTCGCTCTGCGCATAACAGCGCTGCAGGAACAAGGCCTTCGTTTCCTCATTGATATGCGGATTGTCAAGAATGGTTTCCAGATATCCCTGAATACTGGCTACAGGGGTTTTGAGTTCGTGAGCGATATTCTGGGTAAGCTGGCGCTTCAGGATATCCTGCTCCTTACGCGTTGTCTGAATACGCTTGTACATCTTGATGATTCGCTCGGCAATCTCACCCAACTCATCATTAGGGAATTTAGCCAGATCCTCCACCTCCAGGCTCTCATTATGATCCGCCTTATAAGCAAAGATACGGAGTTTGGATACATTCTTCGCCAATCTGTTTGTAAAACGGTATAGCACCAGGGTAAGTAGGATGATGGCTGCCAAGGCAAACCAGATATAATGCTGATCAGCCTGAAGCGACTTGGTCAAATCATCATTATATGGCAATGCTGTACGAACAATAAGATGACTCTTCGGGAAATAGGACGCTACATAGAAATAATCCTGCTTCAGCGTTTTCGACTGTCGCTCTACGCTCGTACCCATTCCCTCTTTCAAAGCCTGTGCTATCTCCGCACGCTGGGCATGATTGGCAAAGTGGCGATAATCCTTACTCATATTGTCAAAGATTACGGTTCCATCCTTCTTGACCAAAGTTACACGAAGGTCCTTACTCTCATGCGTCTGTACAAAATCTTCCAACTTTGCCTCTGCCACACGCACGCTATCCACCACTTCCACACTGTCAGAAAGGAGAATGCCACCAGTCTTGGACAATTCCAAATCCTCTGCCAGCAGTTCATTATAGTTGGCAAGTTTCAGAGTCAACGTACTAATCTTATACTGTTTCTCGCGTGTTTGCTGAAATACTATAAAACTGACAGCGAACACAAGGAACACCGCCAGTACGCTGAAATACAACTTCTTACCTACATTATTCAGTTTAAACATGATGATATATGTTTATGCATCAAAATAATAACCAAATCCCAGACGGGTAACGATACACTTGGAAAATTTACCAATTTTCTTTCGCATACGGGTAATATTCACATCCACAGTACGGTCGAGCACCATCACATCCTTTGGCCATACACGGTCGATGAGTTCCTGACGAGAGAACACCTTACCACGCTCTTCCAGCAGAAGGCGCAAGAGTTCAAACTCTGTCTTGGTAAATGGCACACACTCTCCATCCACAGTCACCGACTTCTTGTCTAGATTCAGCTGCAAACCCTGATAGTTAATCAGAGAAGGCTCGCTGCTGTTACCTCTCTGCTCCATTGTACGGCGCAGCACAGCACGCACTCGCACCATCACCTCCCGGATAGAGAAAGGCTTGGAGATATAATCATCTGCACCCAGATTGAATCCGGTCACAGTATCATTCTCCGTATCACGGGCTGTCAGGAAGATGATAGGCACATGAGCTGTCATCGGATTCTCCTTCAACTGTCTTGCCAGCTGAAATCCGCTCATTCCTCCCATCATCACATCAAGCAATAAAAGATCATAAGAGGCAATATCCATCGATATAGCTTCCTCACCCGAATTGGCAGTATCTGCCTGATACCCCTCTGTCTCTAAATTGAACTTCAAGATTTCACACAAGTCCTGCTCATCATCAACAACCAGGATTTTCTTCTTATTTGCTTCCATATTCCTATCATTTAAATTCTGCCTGCAAAATTACACTTTTTCTTTTGTAATACGCATTACATTCGATTACAATTCAATTACATTCACCAAATCAGCTTAAAAAAGACTAGTTTTATTACAATTTTAAAGAATTTTATGACACACTTTAACGCAATGTAACCAAATCCGCTACAAGTTTGTTCGCTATTTTAATACTATATTGGTAATTTTGCAACCGGATTTAGACAAGAATATACAAAATCTTTAATAAGCAAAGAATTATGAACGATAAAGTTAATACTGTGGTCATAGGCAAACTCATCAAGGAAGAACTTCAACGGCAGGGTAAAACATCTGTATGGTTGGCAAACGAGCTTGGTTGCCATCGCACCAATATATATAAGGTATACGATCGCACTACCATCGATACGGGCATGCTGTTCCACATCAGTAAAATCTTGAAAGTTGACTTTTTCAAGTACTACTCAGATGCTCTTTCTTCCAAGCGTAAGAAGTAAAAGTTTCCGCTCTTTATATCAAAAAAGCCTTACCCAGTGTCATCTATTAACTCCGGTAAGGCTTTTCCTTTGTTTATCTGATTTTTGGCTTATCCCAATCTCTTCTCCAAACGCTCACGAATAGCAGCGATGAAACCTGCAGAGTTCACGGCCTTAGCCTCAACTCCCTCCATCAGGTTGACGAGGTCTTTGGTAGCGATACCGTCATTCAAGGTATCGAAGCAAGCAGCCTCCAACTGGTCGCCAAAGTCCTGCAACTCCTTGATGCCATCCAGCTCACCACGCTTTCTCAATGCACCGCTCCATGCAAAGATGGTTGCCATTGGGTTGGTAGATGTATCCTCACCTTTCAAGTAGCGATAGTAGTGACGTGTTACTGTACCATGTGCTGCCTCATATTCATATTTTCCATCAGGAGAAACCAAGACAGAAGTCATCATTGCCAGAGAACCGAATGCGGTACTGAGCATATCGCTCATCACATCACCATCATAGTTCTTGCAAGCCCAGATGAAACCACCCTTGCTACGAATCACACGAGCCACGGCATCATCAATCAATGTATAGAAGTACTCGATGCCAAGCTCTGCAAACTTCTCCTTGTAGTCGCTCTCGTATACTTCCTCAAAAATCTTACGGAACTGAGCATCGTAAGTCTTGGAGATGGTATCCTTGGTAGCGAACCAGAGGTCCTGCTTGGTATCGATGGCAAACTTGAAGCAGCTGTGAGCAAAGCTGCGGATACTCTTGTCGGTATTGTGCATACCCTGAATAACGCCAGCGCCATCGAAGTTATGGATTTCAACCTCCTGCTTCTTGCCACTCTTACCCTCGAACACGAGTTTAGCTACTCCCGGTTCATCGGCACGAATCTCCACGCTCTTGTATACATCTCCATAAGCATGACGGGCGATAGTGATAGGCTTCTCCCAGTTCTTCACACATGGGTGAATGCTAGGAATGGTAATAGGAGCACGGAACACGGTACCGTCCATGATGCTACGGATTGTTCCGTTAGGACTTTTCCACATTTTGTGGAGCTTATACTCGTCCATACGCTGGGCATTAGGGGTAATGGTAGCACACTTCACTGCTACACCATATTTCTTGGCAGCCTCAGCAGAGTCAATGGTTACCTGGTCATTGGTCTGGTCGCGATAAGGCAAACCCAAGTCATAATACTCAGACTTCAAGTCAACAAAAGGAAGAATCAGTTCGTCCTTGATCATCTTCCAAAGGATTCTTGTCATCTCATCACCGTCCATCTCTACCAATGGAGTCGTCATCTTAATCTTTTCCATAACAATTCATGTCTAATTAATAATTTGCCTGCAAAATTACGAAAAAGATTTGATAAAAGAAAGGAAATTAAGATATTTTCTGTCAAAATGACAACAAAACACGCTTTTTCTAAGCCATCTTCTATAATTCATGCATATTTATACAAAAAAGGCACCAATGAGCATAAACCCATTGGTGCCTTCTATCATATACATCAGGACGCAATGATGTGCAAGCCCTGATTATTCATTCTTCATAATCTACCAAGATTACTTCTGAGAATCCTCTGGAGCCTTGTCGATCAAGTCCATGAACTGGTCGAGCTTAGGAGTGATGATAATCTGGGTACGACGGTTACGCTGCTTGCCAACCTCTGTATTGTTGGTTGTAACAGGGTTGTACTCACCACGACCACCAGCAGTCATACGCTTAGGATTAACACCGAAGTTGTCCTGGAGATACTGAACAACAGAAGCTGCACGGAGAGCAGAGAGGTCCCAGTTGTTACGGATGTTCTTCATCTTGGCACTTGTTGTGCTTACAGGCACGTTATCAGTGTTACCCTCGATGAGTACATCGTAATCCTTGTAGTCCTGGATAATCTTGGCAATCTTGCTCAAAGTCTCCTTAGCACGGCTGTTCACCTCATAGCTACCGCTCTGATAGAGCATGTTGTCAGCCAAAGAGATGTAAACCACACCCTTCAATACCTGAACGTCAACTTCCTTCATCTCCTCACGGCTGAGTGAGCGGGTCAGGTTATTGGTCAATACCATGTTCAGAGAATCGCTCTTGCTCTTCACCTCAACCAAATGACGGATGTACTGGTTGCTCTCATTGATCTGGTCAACGAGCTTCTCGATGCTAATGTTGTTCTGATTAGCATTTGTCAAACTCTTGTCGAGAGCACTCTGCAACTTAGCGTAGTCGCTCTTTGCAGTAGCAAGCTGCTGCTGAGCTGCAGCGAGACTAGCCTCTGTAGCAGCCAACTTCTCCTTTGTATCTTGGTAATTGGCAGTCAACTCTCTGTTTTCTGTCTGGCAATTCTGAAGATCCTTCTTACTAGCGCAACTTGTTGTCAACAAAGCTGCTGCCATCAAAACCATTGCAAAAATCTTAGTCTGTTTCATATTCCTATTTTTATTTTCAGTTATTAAATATACATTTAAATGTTACACACGCTTTCACGGTGCAAAGTTACTTATTAGACCCGAATAAACATCATTTGTCAAAGCGTTTTAGACATTTTTAACCACAAAATCAATATTTTGTAGTTTTTTACAAGGGGAAAGCATTAACTAACTATAAAAATACGAGCAAAGGCTTTGTATTTCCAAAATTTAGCGCTATCTTTGCAACCGAAAGAAAAATAAATACATTAACATAATAAAAAGAGAAATAGTATGATTCTTTTTTTCAGAACTCCATCTAAGAGTGTGATTGCGACCGAGATTGACCACAAACCATCTCAGGACGAAATCAATGAACTTTGTTGGCTTTATGGTGACGCGACTTTAGAGGACGCCCAGCAGTTGCAGGGCTTCTATGTCGGCCCACGCCGTGAAATGATTACTCCTTGGAGTACGAATGCCGTTGAGATTACTCAGAACATGAGTCTTAACGGCATTTCGCGTATCGAGGAGTACTTCCCTGTAGATAGCGAAGATGCTGAGCACGACCCTATGCTCCAGCGTATGTACAACGGTATCGGACAGGATGTGTTCACCGTGAACCACCAGCCAGAACCTATCAAGTACGTCGATGACCTCGAGAAATATAACGAGGAAGAGGGTCTTGCCCTCAGCGAGGACGAAATGGCTTATCTCCACAAGCTGGAGAAAGAGAACGGACGCCCTCTCACCGACAGCGAAATCTTCGGTTTCGCACAGATCAACTCAGAGCACTGCCGCCACAAGATCTTCGGCGGCCAGTTTATCATCGACGGTAAGGAGATGGAGTCTTCTCTCTTCAGCATGATCAAGAAGACCACTCAGGAGAACCCTAACAAGATTCTCTCTGCCTATAAGGATAATGTGGCTTTCTCACAGGGTCCTGTTATCGAGCAGTTTGCTCCAGCCGATCAGACTACCAGCGATTTCTTCCAGGTAAAGGATATCGAGAGTGTTATCTCTCTGAAGGCTGAGACCCACAACTTCCCTACTACCGTAGAGCCTTTCAACGGTGCTGCTACCGGTACGGGTGGTGAAATCCGCGACCGTATGGGTGGTGGTGTAGGTTCATGGCCTATCGCAGGTACTGCCTGCTACATGACTGCTTATCCTCGCCTGAAGGATGACAACGGCAAGAGCGATGTTGAGCGCGACTGGGAAGACATCATGCCAGTACGTAAGTGGCTCTATCAGACTCCAGAGCAGATTCTGATCAAGGCTTCCAACGGTGCATCAGACTTCGGTAACAAGTTCGGTCAGCCTCTCATCACCGGTTCTGTGCTTACATTCGAGCATGAGGAGAACGGCGAGAAGTATGCTTATGATAAGGTTATCATGCTTGCTGGTGGTGTAGGCTACGGCAAGAAGCGTGACTATAAGAAGGGTGAGCCACAGAAGGGCAACAAGGTTGTCGTAGTAGGTGGTGATAACTATCGCATCGGTCTTGGTGGTGGTTCTGTTTCTTCTGTAGATACAGGCCGTTACAGCAACGGTATCGAGTTGAACGCTGTTCAGCGTGCCAACCCTGAAATGCAGAAACGTGCCTACAACCTGGTTCGTGCACTCGTTGAGAACGATGAGAACCCAGTAGTCAGCATCCACGACCACGGTTCAGCCGGTCACTTGAACTGTCTCTCTGAGTTGGTAGAAGAGTGCGGTGGCGAAATCGATATGTCTAAGTTGCCTATCGGCGACAAGACTTTGAGCGCCAAGGAAATCATCGCCAACGAGAGCCAGGAGCGCATGGGCTTGCTCATCGACGAGAAGTATATCAGCGAGGTTCAGAAGATTGCCGACCGTGAGCGTGCTCCAATGTACGTAGTTGGTGAGACTACAGGCGATGCTCACTTCAGCTTCAAGCAGGCTGACGGCGTGAAGCCATTCGACCTCGATGTAGCTCAGATGTTCGGTCATACTCCTAAGACTGTGATGGTGGATGAGACCGTAGAGCGTAAATATGAAGATGTAACTTATTCTGCAGATAACCTCGACGAGTACTTGCAGCGTGTTCTCCAGATGGAGGCTGTGGCTTGTAAGGACTGGTTGACCAACAAGGTGGACCGTTCCGTAACAGGTAAGATTGCCCGTCAGCAGGGTCAGGGTCAGATTCAGTTGCCACTCTCAGACTGTGGTGTCGTAGCACTCGACTACCGTGGCGAGAAGGGTATCGTAACAGCAATGGGTCATGCTCCTCAGGCTGGTCTTGCCGATCCTAAGGCAGGTTCAGTACTCTCTGTAGCAGAGTCATTGACTAATATCGTATGGGCTCCATTGGCAGATGGTATGGACAGCATCAGCCTCTCTGCTAACTGGATGTGGCCTTGCCGCAGCCAGAAGGGTGAGGATGCCCGTCTGTACGAGGGTGTGAAGGCATTGTCAGACTTCTGCTGCGCCATCCACGTAAACGTACCAACAGGTAAGGACTCTCTCTCATTGACCCAGCAGTATCCTAACGGCGAGAAGATCATCGCTCCGGGTACCGTTATCGTAAGTGCTGGTGGTGAGGTTTCAGATGTCAAGAAGGTGGTTAGCCCAGTTCTCGTAAACGACAAGAACTCTAGCCTCTACCATATCGACTTCAGTTTCGACGAGCAGCGTCTCGGTGGTTCTGCTTTCGCTCAGAGCCTGGGCAAGGTGGGCAGCGATGTTCCTACCGTCAAGAACCCAGAGTACTTCGTTGACTGCTTCAACGCTGTACAGGAACTCATCAACCGTGGTTGGGTAATGGCTGGTCACGATATCAGTGCCGGTGGTTTGATTACAACTCTCCTCGAAATGACATTCGCCAACGTAGAGGGCGGTATGAAGATCAACCTCCACGACATCGCAGATGCCGACATCATCAAGACTCTCTTCGCAGAGAACCCAGGTGTTGTCATCCAGGTAAGCGATGCTCACAAGGACGAGTTGAAGGCATTCTTCGATGAGAACGGTATCGGTTATGCCAAGATTGGTTATCCAGCTCCTGAGCTCCGCAAGATTATCATCAAGAAGGAAGGCTTCGAGCACGAGTTCGATATCGATGCATTGCGTGACGACTGGTATAAGACCTCTTACCTCCTCGACCGCAAGCAGAGCATGAATGGTATGGCCAAGAAGCGTTACACCAACTATAAGAAGCAGCCTATCGAGATGAACTTCGGCTACGGCTTCAAGGGAACCCTCGCTAGCTACAGCCTCGACGCTAACCGTCGCAAGCCATCTGGCATCAAGGCAGCTATCATCCGTGAGAAGGGTACCAATGGTGAGCGTGAGATGGCATACTCTATGTATCTCGCCGGCTTCGATGTAAAGGATGTGATGATGACCGACTTGATTTCCGGTCGTGAGACTCTGGAGGATGTGAACTTCATCGTATTCTGCGGTGGTTTCTCTAACTCCGACGTTCTCGGTTCTGCCAAGGGTTGGGCTGGTGCATTCCTCTACAATCCTAAGGCTAAGGAGGCACTCGATAAGTTCTATGCCCGTGAGGATACCCTTTCACTCGGTATCTGCAACGGATGTCAGTTGATGGTTGAGTTGAACCTTATCAACCCCGACCACAAGAAGCGTGCACACATGCTTCATAACGACTCTCACAAGTTTGAAAGTGCTTTCTTGGGTGTTACCGTTCCTACAAACCGCAGTGTGATGTTTGGTTCGCTCTCGGGCGACAAATTGGGCATTTGGGTGGCTCACGGTGAAGGTAAGTTCGACTTGCCTTATCCTGAGGACGACTACAACGTGGTGCTTAAATACTCTTATGACGCATATCCTGGTAACCCCAACGGTTCAAGCTATAGCGTAGCAGGTATTGCAAGTGCCGATGGTCGTCACTTGGCTATGATGCCTCACTTGGAGCGTGCTTTCTTCCCTTGGCAAACTGCTTATTATCCTGCCGACCGTTTGGCAGACGATATCACGCCGTGGATGGAGGCTTTCGTCAATGCACGTAAGTGGGTTGAAGCTCACACTAAATAAGCAATACGCATAAAAAGGATTCGATTTTTAAAATCAAAAATCTGTATTCCCTAAAAATATCAAACTCCCGCTCGCCATAATGGTGAACGGGAGTTTTTTCAATAACAACAAGGATGAAAAGTATTAATGAAAAATTAATGAACAAATTAATGAGCATTAATGGCAATTAATGTTCCCGCAAAGCAGCGTAGCTGCAAACAATAAGATCTCGCTCCGCGAGTTTGGTTTTGAACATGAATGTCCATTAATTCCCATTAATTTTTTCATTAATTATTCCACTAATGTCCATTGATTTTTTCGTTAATACTTGTCGTTTGCGCAACAAAGAAATGCAAAAAACTTTCATGGGTCACGCTTTTTTTCTTACTTTGCACTCAAAATAAAGAAAATAAAAGAAATGGCTATACAAAACGAAGAATTGGTTGAACAGCTACGCTATATCAAACGTTCATTGCGCGGCGTGATGAATGGACCCGTAAGTGCCTCTATGCGCGACAAAGGACTGAATTATAAAGTG
>OLHA01001640.1_pt1 | contig 11715 bp, 7 predicted proteins | sample 1605961 | NCBI WGS metagenome assembly OLHA01 (sample SAMN03283288) | human gut metagenome | biome: human-associated habitat; material: feces | host: Homo sapiens | place: Peru | collected 2012
TGATGTTGAAGGCCACGCAGGTCTCGGAGTTCAGGCCCAGCTCCTTGAAGTTCTCGACCTTTGCCTTGGAGGCATTGTAGACGATGAAGTCGGGCTTGAAGTTCTTCAGCTCCTCAGCGGAGGGACGGATGAACATATTGGTGACGAAGTGTGCCTGCCATGCCACTTCCACGATGAAGCGGACAGCCATGCGGGTATCCTTGTTGGCGCCGCAGAAGGCATCCACAACGTACAGCTTCTTGTTGGACAGCTCCTTGAGGGCCAGGTCCTTCACTGCCTTCCAGGTGGACTCGGACATGGGGTGGTTGTCGTTCTTGTACGCGTCGGAGGTCCACCACACGGTGTCCTTGGAGTTCTCGTCCATGACGATGTACTTGTCTTTGGGAGAACGGCCGGTGTAGATGCCGGTCATGACGTTAATGGTATCCAGCTCGGTCTTCTGACCGACTTCGTAGCCTTCCAGGCCGGGCTTGGTCTCCTCATTGTAGAGCAGCTCGTAGGAAGGATTATGGACAATCTCGGTAGTACCGGTAATGCCATACTTTTCAATTCCGTATGTTTCCATGATTGGTTCCTCCTAGTTTTTTATTAGCGTTAATTAGAAGCGGCTTTGGCGCTTTTTTAACACAAATTGGTAAACCCACGTTTCCTGAGCCCGTGGTTCACCGCATACATATTAACACAACAAATCCAGATTGTAAACAGATTTTTCGATAATTTTTTACTGCTTGACGCTTTCTCCAAAATATACAAAAAAAGTTCACATCTTCACAGGAACTTAATAATTACCCCCTTTCTTTCTTCACATCTTGCGGGTATACTAAAGACAAATCAGTTTTGATTTTCATCTTTTTCATTTTCCTCTCCTCTTTTTTGTTGCAGAATCCGCAGCCTGTGTGCTGCGGGTTTTGTCATATGTGCAAAACGTAAAATTGGTAAAAGAAATTCCCGCCGCTTCTGGTCAATCTGCCAAAAGTGGTGGGGATTTTCATCTGAAAAGGCCTTTATGCCTGCCGGGCGATCTTCTCGGCCAGCTCTGTCAGGTACATCCAGCGCTCGGTCTTCTCCTCCAGCTGCTGCTCAAGAGCCGCCTGCTCCGCCATAAGGTCCTGGAGCTTTTCAAAATCCGCGCCGGAGAGGTCCTGCTGCTTTTTGTTTTCCTCGATGCTCGCTTCCAAAGCGGCAATGTCCCCGTCGATGGTCTCGTACTCCCGCTGCTCCCTGAAGGAGAATTTCAGCTTCCGGGCCTTGGGCTTCTCGGCCTCTTTTGGGGCTTTTTTCTCCTGCTTCGGCCTGTCCCCCAGGGATTCCAGATAGTCGGAGTAGCCGCCCACATACTGCCGCACCGCACCCCCGGACTCCACGGCAAACACCCGGGTGCAGAGTCTGTCCAGGAAGTACCGGTCGTGGGACACGGCGATGATGGCACCGGGGAAGGTTTCCAGATAGTTTTCCAGCACCGTCATGGTGGGGATGTCCAGATCGTTGGTGGGCTCGTCCAGCAGCAGCACATTGGGAGCCGAGGCCAGAATTCCCAGCAGGAACAGCCGCCGCTTTTCGCCGCCGGAGAGCTTGCCGATGAGCCGGTGCTGCATGGGGCCGGAGAACAGGAATTTGTCCATAAGCTTGGAGGCGGTCAGGGTTCCCTCCGGGGTCTCGATCCGGTCTCCCCGCTCCTTTACATAGTCCAGGGCCGTCTGGTTGGGGTCAAGCTCTTTCGCATGCTGGGAGAAGTAGCCCAGTACCACCGTGTCCCCCACCGTGACGGTGCCCTCGTCCGGCGGGATTTCCCCGGCGATCAGATTCAGCAGGGTGGATTTTCCCGCCCCGTTGCCGCCGACGATGCCCACCCGGTCCGTGCGCTGCAAGAGAAAATCGAAATTTTTCAGCACCCACCGTCCGTCGAAGGCCTTGCCCACGCCCTTTAATTCCACGGTTTTCTTGCCCAGCCGACTGGAAAGGGCCTGGATTCCCTCCAGGCTCTGCTCGGCCTGGGGCGGCTGGGCCGCTTTCAGGGCCTCATACCGTTCCAGCCGTTCCCGGCTTTTGGTGCCCCGGGCGCAGGGGCCTTGCAGCACCCATTGGAGCTCCCGGCGGAGAATCGACTGCCGCTTCCGCTCCGAGGCCCCATCCATCTCCTCCCGGCGGGCTCTTCCGTCCAGATAGGCGGAGTAGCCGCCCTCATAGATATAGACCCTGCCGAAGCTGACCTCCAGGGTTCGGTCCGCCACCCGTTCCAGAAAATACCGGTCGTGGGTCACCAGCAGAATGCCCCCGGTGAACCGCTGGAGATAATTTTCCAACCAGCCGATCATCTCCGCATCCAGGTGGTTGGTGGGCTCGTCCAGCAGCAGCAGATCCGCCGGGTGCACCAGGCAGGCAGCCAGGGCCACCCGCTTGCGCTGCCCGCCGGAGAGAGAACCCATTTTCTGCTGCGTGTCGGTGATGCCAAGCCGCGTCAGAATCTCCACCGCCTCATACCGGGCGACTTCCCGGGCGGTTTTGTCCAGCCCCGCCTCCACCTGCTCCATGACCGTATTCTCCGGGTCAAAGGCCGGGTCTTGGGGAAGATACCCCAGGCGGACATTGGGGTCATAGCTGACGGCGCCGGAATCCGGCTTCTCCCGCCCGGCCGCCAGGCGCAGGAAGGTGGACTTTCCGCAGCCGTTGACACCGACCACGCCCACCCGGTCCCCCTGCTTCATATAAAACGTCACATGATCCAGCAGCGTCCGGTCCCCATAGGTCTTGCAGACCCGCTCCATATTCAAAAGCATTGCGTTTTCTCCTCTTTCTTTCACCCCCCCAACCTTCCCCTACGGGGAAGGGGGACCGCCGCGAAGCGGTGGTGGATGAGGGGCCTTATGCGCGAGAGCGGTCGGTATACTGCGTTTTTCTTGCCGCTCCCGCTCACAACGCCCCTCCTCAGTCTCGGCTGCGCCGAGCCAGCTCCACTTTTTATGGTATAGCTGCCACCGGCAGCTATGTTAGATTCAATTCGCTGCGCGACGCACCGCCCGTAGGGGAAGCTTTTTTACCTTTTTACATCAGCCCCCGCAAGGTCTCCACCAGCTTGCGGATGTCCAGGGGCTTGCTCAGGTGGGCGTTCATGCCGGCCTTGCGGGAGCGGAGGACGTCCTCGTCAAAGGCGTTGGCGGTCAGGGCCACAATGGGCAAGGCGTCCGTATCCGGGCGGTGGAGGGCGCGGATGGCCTGGACGGCCTCGTAGCCGTTCATCACCGGCATCTGGATGTCCATCAGCACCAGGTCAAATTCCCCGGGACGGCTGCGGACCGTATTCAGGGCCTCCCGGCCGTTTTCCGCCGTTTCGATCTCCGCCCCGGTAACGCTCAGCAGCTCCGCGGCGATCTCCCGGTTGAGCGCATTGTCCTCCACCATCAAAATTCGTTTTCCCCGGAGTACAAGGCCTTTCAGGGCCTCCATGGGCTCGATGGCAGCGCCCGTCTCCCCCACGCTGTCCTGCCCCAGCAGGGTTTGCAGCCGGGAGCGGAAGATGGGCTTGGTCAGAAAGCCCCAGGCTCCCGCTTCCCTGCCCTGCTTTTCCACCGCCGCCACGTCATAGGCGGTGAAGACGCACTTGGGCGTTTCGTCGCCCAGCGCTCCCCGGATGGCTTCCAGGGTCTGCAAAGCATTGGCCTCGGGCAGGTCCCAGTTGAGGAGCATCCAATCATACCCTGCCCCCTCCCGGGCGCAGCCGATGACCCTTTGGGCCGCGCCGGGACCTGTCAGGGCAATGTCCGCCCGGTGGCCCATGTGCTCCAGGTCCGCCGCCACCCGGCGGCAGCAGACCTCATCGGCATCCGCCATGAGGATGTGCAGGTGGTGCTCGGTGCCCAGGTCCTTCTCCGGCTCCGGGCCAAGCTCCAGCTCAAAGCGCACCGTAAAGCGGCTGCCCTTGCCTGGGGCGCTCTCCACGGAGAGATCGCCCCCCATCAGGTCCACAATATTCTTGGCAATGGCCAGCCCCAGCCCCGTGCCGTGGACATTGGTGGTGCGGCTGCTGTCCTCCCGGGCGAAGGGCTGGAAGATCTCCTTCAAAAATTCCGGCGCAATGCCCACGCCGTTGTCCTCCACCGCCAGCATAAAGGCCCCCGTATTGGGGGACTGGGCGGGCTCCTCCTTCAGAAACACCTGAATCTTTCCGCCCTTCGGCGTGTACTTCACCGCATTGGTCAGCAGGTTCAGAAACACCTGCTGAATTCTCGTCCTGTCGCCCATGACGGACTCATGGTCCATCTTTTCCATGTGTACGGACAGGCTGTGGCCACGCCGCCGGACCTCCTCCCGGACCAGGGCCAGGGTCTCGTCCAGCAGCTCCGGCCAGCGGAAGGCCTCCCGGGAGAGCATCATCTTGCCGCTTTCGATGCGGCCCATATCCAGCATTTCATCGATGAGCCCCAGCAGCAGCTTTCCGGACCGGGCGATGGTATCCAGGCACTCCGCCATGCGCTTGGGGTCATTCAGATTGCTTTTGGCAATGGTGGTCATGCCCATAATGGCATTCATAGGGGTGCGGATGTCGTGGGACATATTGGCCAGGAACCGGGACTTGGCCTGGTTGGCCTGGTTGGCCGCCTCGTAGGCCAGGCGCAGGGACTGCCGGGCCTGCAGCTCCGTCTTCTTGCTGCCGGTCATGTCCGCCGTGACAATGAGCACCTGGGTAAGCGTCCCGTTCTCCCAGGCCGTGGGCATGACGGACAGCTGCTTCACGTTCTCCCCGTCCAGGCTGACGCACTCCACCTTATACACATTGGTGTCCTTTTTGATATCCTGCCGGATAGACTCCAGGCTCAGCAGCTCCTTCAGCGGTTTCAGGCCGTCCACGGACCGGTATCTGGCGCACATCTCGTCCACCAGCTGACTGTAGGGGCCGCTGGGGGTATACCGGTTGGCATTGGTATTGCCGCCGAACTCATAGTGTCCGGTTTTCATATCCACCGTGCCGAAACGCTCCACCTGCTTCACCAGGCCGGAAATCAGCCGCTGCATATCCACATTTTTCTGCAAAATGCGGTCCCGCTCCTGGGCGCCCTGCTTCACATCCGTAATGTCCCGCAGGAAGGAAATGGCATATCGGGGGGTCTTCCGGCGGTCCGTGTCGCCGTGGAGCACCATATGGCGCAGCCAGCGCTCCTGACCGTCCAGTTCCACCCGGAACTCCACGCACTGCTCCCCCTGGAATTCCGTCAGAACCTTGCGGATATAATCCCGGCTGCAGCTGAGCAGCACCATATCCCGGTATTCCGGCAGCACATATTTTTCGCAGAACGCCTGGGCCAGAGAATCCCAATCGGCGCTGTTTTCCACCAGCTCCCGAAGGGCAGGGTGAATCTTCTCCGATTCGAAGCTGCCGGTTTCCAAATCCACCACGTACTCGCAGATATTGCTGGCGCTGTAAATGTCGTGGAACAGCCGCTGCCGCTCGGAGCTGATCTGGGTCTTTTTCCACTGGTCTATGTTCATAAACAGGCCCACCATGCGGCTGACGGTGCCATCGGTGCGGCGGATGGCCTGGCAGCTGAGCTGCACCCACTTGCTGCCCCCGGAGCCCAGCAGCAGGCGGCACTCCGCCATAAAGCGGTCCCGGCCGGGGTCAAAGAAAAACGCGGTCAGCTCCTTCCGGATGCGGGGCCGGTCCTCCGGGTGGATGCGCTCCCCCAGGCCCTTGGAGCCGGGCAGGGGCGTTCCGGGCGGGTCTGCCAAAAGGGCACGGAGATCGTCGTCCCAGTGGACCTGGGTGACCTGACCGACACGGTCGTAGTCAATGTACCACTGGCTGATCTCCCGGATGTCCTCCACCAATGTCAGATACTGCTCCGTGCGGCTGGGCCGGGCGGAGATCACCCACATGGGCCGCCCCTGGGCATCCCGGGTCTCCTCCTTGAAGCAGGTCATCAGCACCGCCGCCCCCTCTTGGGTCAGCATATACACCCGGAATTTCCCCCAAAGGGCAGAAAAATCCCGTTTCTCAAAGGGATAGCGCAGGGTGGTGCAGATGATGTCCTCCAGCTTTAGCCCGGGCTCCTGCCCCAGGCGCTCCCGCTCGTAGCCCAGCATCTCCGCAAAGAAGCGGCTGGCGCAGACGATGGGCAGCCGATCCGTATAGTAACCGGCGGCGAGGCCCACCGGGTCGTTCATATCCAGCACAGACTGGACCGTGTCCATGACCTCCCTCGTCATAGGGCCAAACCCAGGGGCGGTCAGGAGCTCTTCCGTAAAATGAATCCCATATTTCTCTTCCATTGGCGCTCTCCTACAGACACATTCCTGATTGAATGGCGTCATCATAGCACATTTGTGCCCTCGAATCAACGGATTTTATGCCGAAGAAATAAAAATCGTTACGAATGGGTTCTAATGGTTCCGTAAAAAAGCTCCCCAGAAGGAGCTTTCTCCTAACCTTCCCCTCCGGGGAAGGTGGCTCGCCGCAGGCGAGACGGAAGAGGGGCGTTGTGGAAGTGAGCTGCACGTCTTTTCCTACCGCTCCCGCCCAGAACGCCCCTTCTCAGTCAGGGCTAACGCCCTGCCAGCTCCACTTTTTATAGTATAGCTGCCACTGGCAGCTATGTTAGATTCAATTCGCTGCGCGACGCACCGCCCGCAGGGGAAGCTCTTTCCCCAACCTTCCCCACCGGGGAAGGGGGACCGCCGCAGCGGTGGATGAGGGGCGTTGCAGGAGTGAGTGGTACGTATTTTCCAACCGCTCCCGCCCATTACGTCCCTCCTCAGTCTCGCTAACGCGAGCCAGCTCCCCCGGAGGGGAAGCTTTTTCCACCCACAGGGGAAGTCAAGGATCACAGGTCCTCCAAATACCGCTCCAGCAGGTCCAGATACCGGACAGCGAGCTCTCCCCGGGGGCTGTCGGTGCGCTCCAGGATGGCCAGGCTGTAGTGCAGGCCCTCCAGAGGGATGCAGCGGAAGCCGAAGCGCTCGTTGGACCGGGGCGGCAGCTTGCAGCCGATGGAATACATAGAGGTCTCGGCGATCAGCCGGTTTTTCAGGGTGCGGTCCGCAACCGTCACCACACGCTCCTGGTTGATATGCAGCAGCCCCGAAAGGCTGGGATGCTCCAGAAACACCCGGTCGTTATAGTCCACCATGGTGTATTTTTCAAAATCCGACAGCCGGATCTCCGGTGCCCGGTACAGCGGGTGCCTGGGGCCGATGCGCAGCACCATGGGCACATCCGTCAGGTGGGTCATTTTCAGGTTCTTCTGCCGGCACAGCTGGGCCGTCCGCTCCACATCCTCCGGGCTGCGCAGCATGACTGCCAGGTCCACCTCGGAGAGCATCAGCTTTTCCAGGGCCGTGTCGATCTCATCCGTGAAGAATGCCATTTCCAGGTTTTCGTCCCCTTCGCATTCCTTGCACAGCTGGGTGAAGGCATCGCACACGGGGTTGTAGGAAATGCCCTCCATGCGCAGACGGCGGCGGGGGGCCGCCGTGCCCACGCGGCACATCTTCTCATGGCAGTCCACGATCTGGGCCGCCTGCCGCAGCGCCTCCATGCCCTGCTCCGTTGGCTGCACACCCCGGCTGGTGCGGACAAAAATCGAATACCCAAGCTCCTCCTCCAATGCGCGGATGACGCCGCTGAGGTTGGGCTGAGCGATAAAGAGATTGGCCGCCGCGGCAGAGATGGAGCCCGCACGGTAAACGGCCAGGGCGTATTGCAGCTGCTGAATGGTCATGATCGTTCCTCCGGGGACTAAGCCCCCCCCTTGTTCGGAAAGGGCCTTTTCCGGGCCTTTTCCCCAAATGCGACTGTTTTCCGTTTCTCATTTTACCAAAACGTCTTCCGGAAATCAAGTGGCGCACCAAAAAAGCTTCCCCTACGGGGGAGCTGGCAGGGCGTAGCCCTGACTGAGGAGGGGCGTAATGGGCGGGAGCGGTGGGGAAATACGTACCGCTCACTCCCGCAACGCCCCTCATCCACCACCGCCTATGGCGGCGGTCCCCCTTCCCCGCAGGGGAAGGTTAAAGAGCTTCCCCACCGGGCGGTGCGTCGCGCAGCGAATTGAATCTAACATAGCTGCCGGTGGCAGCTATACTATAAAAAGTGGTGCTGGCTCGCGTTAGCGAGACTGAGGAGGGGCGTTCTGGGCGGGAGCGGTTGGAAAATACGCACCGCTCACTCCCGCAACGCCCCTCATCCGTCTCGCCTGCGGCGAGCCACCTTCCCCGGTGGGGAAGGTTTTTGGGGGCGCTTTCGTTTTCAAAACCTTCACATTTTGTTTTTTCTGGCTTTCGATTTCTCTCCTAAAATTAAGATAAATTACAGGGGAGCTCTGGACAAATCGGCAAGAGCTGACAGCGAAAGATTTTGCTTCCAGGCAAGGGATTGAAAATGAGGGAATACTTTGTGTATTTCCCATTTTCAATCCCGCAGCATGGGAGGAAAAGATTCGCTGCTCAGCCGCAGACGATTTGTTCAGAGTTCCCCAAGGAGGAAATAATATGTCACAGTTTACCAAACGGGCGCTGGAGGATTCTTTGAAGCATCTGCTTCTGCAAAAGCCCCTGAACAAGATCACCATCAATGATATTGCCGAGGACTGCGGCATCAACCGAATGACCTTTTACTACCACTTCAAGGACATCTACGATCTTGTGGAGTGGTCCTGCCTGGAGGACGCCCAGCGGGCTTTGGGCGGGAAGAGCAGCTATGATACCTGGCAGCAGGGCTTTGTGCAGATCTTCCGGGCTGTCCAGGAGAACAAGCCCTTTATTATGAATGTATACCGCTGCGTCAGCCGGGAGCAGGTGGAGCGGTACCTGACGCCGCTGACGGACAACCTGATCATGGGGGTTATCAACGAGCTCTCCGCCAACATGGTGGTCCGGGAGGAGGACAAGGCCTTCATTGCCCGGGTGTATTCCTATGCCTTTGTGGGGCTCATGCTGGACTGGATCAAGGACGACATGCGCGCCGACCCCGAAAAGCTGGTGGAAAAATTCGCCCTGGTCATCCACGACGATGTTTCCGGCGCTTTGAACCGCTTCCGGGTAGGCTGAGAAAAATACTTTTGCCCGCTGCCGGGTCTCGGCAGCGGGCAAAAATTTTGAAGAGAGGGGTGAATCGACTTACTTTTCCGCGAACAGCGGGGTGGACAGGTACCGGTCGCCGGTGTCGGGCAGCAGGACGACAATGTTCTTGCCCTTGTTCTCGGGCCGCTTGGCGAGCTGAATGGCAGCCCACACGGCAGCGCCGGAGGAGATGCCCACCAGGACGCCCTCCTTGTGGCCCACCAGACGGCCGGTGGCAAAGGCATCCTCATTGGTCACGGGGATGATCTCATCGTAGATCTTGGTATTCAGCACATCGGGCACAAAGCCTGCGCCAATGCCCTGAATCTTATGCGCTCCGGCAACGCCCTTAGACAGCACTGGAGAGCCGGCAGGCTCTACAGCGACAACCTTAACATTAGGATTTTGCGCCTTCAGATATTCGCCTACGCCAGAAACAGTACCGCCAGTACCTACGCCAGCGACAAAGATATCAACCTTGCCTTCCGTATCCTTCCAGATTTCCGGACCGGTAGAAGCTCTATGCGTTGCCGGATTAGCAGGGTTAGTGAACTGGCTCGGGATAAAGCTGTTCGGTGTGCTTTCAGCAAGCTCCTCTGCTTTAGCAATCGCGCCCTTCATGCCCTTCGCGCCTTCGGTCAGCACCAGCTCCGCGCCGTAGGCGCGCATCAACTGGCGGCGCTCGATGCTCATCGTCTCCGGCATGACGATAATAATGCGGTAGCCGCGCGCCGCCGCAACGGAGGCAAGGCCGATGCCGGTGTTGCCGGAGGTCGGCTCAATGATGACGGAACCGGGCTTCAGCTTGCCGGTGGCTTCCGCGTCGTCGATCATCTTCTTGGCGATGCGGTCTTTGACCGAACCCGCCGGGTTGAAGTACTCCAGCTTTGCCAGGATGGTGGCCTTCAGGTCCTCCTGCTTCTCGATGTGGGTCAGCTCCAGCAGCGGAGTGTGACCGATCAGCTGATCTGCGGACGTATAAATCTTGCTCATAAGAATGTTCCTCCCTCTGCGGGCATCCGGCCCGGAACTGTTTCGTCTCTCCATATTCCCCGCAAACCAACATCGTTTGTGGGTTTGATGGTATTATAGCCCTCTTTGCCCCGGTTGTCAATGGAAACGTGCAAAAAACAGATTGAAAAGTTATAAACCCCGTTGTATAATAGGTTAAAATCAAAATCTCTCCCTCCCCTGCGGTGACATCTCCCCTGTTCGGAGGTCGGGCGGGCCGGTCTACGGCGTTGTCGTCCCATTTCCGCAGGACCAACGGTGAGACGGAGAGGTTGCTATACAATAAGGAGTGCACTATGATCGTTTCAACCAAAGGCCGCTATGCGCTGCGCGTGATGATCGACCTGGCCGAGCATCAGGCCGAACGCTATGTCCCGCTGAAGGAGGTCGCCGCGCGGCAGGATATCTCGGAAAAATATCTGGAGAACATCCTGAAAGTCCTGGTGCAGAACGGCTTTCTGGAAGGGCTGCGCGGCAAGGGCGGCGGCTACCGCCTGACCCGCAGCCCGGACCAGTACACGGTGGCAGAGATCCTGCTGCTGACGGAGGGCAGCCTTGCCCCGGTGAGCTGCCTGACGCCGGGGGCCCCGGCCTGCGAGCGGATGGCCAACTGCCGCACCTATACGATGTGGAAAGGTCTGAACGACCTCATTGCTGACTACTTCGGCAAGATCACCCTCGCCGACCTCGCCGCACCGGAGCAGGCGGGAAATGATTATGTGATCTGATCCGCATCCCCCACATGAAAACGCAGGGGGTGCAGAACGACCCCACAGCGGCCGTCATACCAGCCGCGCCCACGCCAGCCTTCATTCAATGGCAGTGTGAGGAAAAGGAGAATATTTTATGTGGTTTGTTTTTGCGCTGGGCTCTGCGGTATTTGCCGCACTGACTTCCATTCTTGCGAAGATCGGCATTGACGGCGTGAACTCCACGCTGGCCACGGCCATTCGCACCGCAGTTGTGCTCCTGATGAGCTGGGGCATGGTGTTCCTGACCGGGACGCAGACCGGCATCGGGGATATTTCTCAAAAAAGCTGGCTGTTCCTGATCCTATCCGGCCTTGCCACCGGTGCAAGCTGGCTGTGCTATTACCACGCATTGCAGATCGGTGCAGCATCCAAGGTGGTCCCCATTGATAAACTGAGCGTGGTCATCACGCTGGCACTGGCATTTTTCATCCTGCATGAACCGTTCACGGCCAAAAGCCTGATCGGCTGTGCGCTCATTGCTGCGGGGACTTTGTTCATGGTATTATAAAAGAGTATGAAAGCGGGAAAAGGCTGCGGCACGTTGTTTTGTGCCGCAGCCTTTTTTGTGATTCTTCCAGCCCGCTGTGTTACGGTCATGTGAGAGGGAAACTTTGGCAAAAAAGAGAGAGTAGGGCGGTTTCAGCCCTCTTGACAACGACTTTCCGATAAACGTAGTGTCCGCAAAAATTTCCACTTGACAATCCAATGTTGTCTTGCTATAATCCAATTTGCAATCAAGTTGCAAATTCAAGAAAGGAGGGCAATGGAATGAACTGCACTGCAAAACAGCGCTGCGCTGCGTGGATCCTGCTGGTTGGTTTCCTGCTGGCCGTTTTGGGTGCATTGACATTCTGCGCGGAAGAAGTCAACCACGACTGTACCGGGGCAGACTGCGCCGTCTGCG
>OLHA01001649.1_pt1 | contig 11694 bp, 10 predicted proteins | sample 1605961 | NCBI WGS metagenome assembly OLHA01 (sample SAMN03283288) | human gut metagenome | biome: human-associated habitat; material: feces | host: Homo sapiens | place: Peru | collected 2012
CGACCGGGTGGGCGGCGGCGACAGCTTCGGCGGCGGCCTGATTTACAGCCTGCTCACCGGCAAGGATACCCAGTCCGCCGTGGAATTCGCGGTGGCCGCCTCCGCGCTGAAGCACACCATCGAGGGCGACTACAACATGGTCACCGTGGCCGAGGTGGAAAAGCTGGCCGGCGGCGACGGCTCCGGCCGCATCCAGCGGTAATCTGCATAACGATCAAGGGCGCGTTGCATCAAGCAACGCGCCCGAAAATTTTAGACCCTTGGCTCCCCAACGGGGGAGCTGTCAGCCCGTAAGGGCTGACTGAGGGGGTGTGGTTCGTTGAATGGTAATAGCTCAAAATTACCAACCACACCCCCTTTGCCGCTTCGCGGCACTTCCCCCAAAGGGGGCAGCGAGGGCGCGGCGCACCACCCCCAGAGGGGGTAGCAAGCCGGTGCCGCCTTAATTAGTGGCATTGGTAAGAGAAAGCTCACAGGAACCGAATGGACTTGGTGGGGCATTTCTCCACGCACTTGCCGCAGCCGACGCACTTCTCCGGGTCCACCCGGGAGAGGTTGTTCTCCAGGGTGACCGCGCCCTGCTCGCACTGCTTGGCGCAGATGCCGCAGCCGATGCACCCGGCGGTGCAAACCTTCTTCACGGCGGGGCCCCGGTCCTGGTTGGAGCAGCGGACGGCCACCTTGGCGGCGCGGTCGTGCATGCCGATGATGCCCTTGGGGCAGGTCTTGGAGCACAGGCCGCAGCCGATGCACTTGTGCTGGTTGACCACGGCGACGCCGTCCTGAATGGAGATCGCGCCCTGGGGGCAGACCTTCACGCAGCTGCCCAGGCCCAGGCAGCCATAGGCGCAGCTGCCGAAGTTCAGACCGCTGAGGACGGCGGCGCGGCAATCGGGAATGCCCACATACCGGGCCTTGGGCCGGGTGGCGTCGCAGGTACCGGCGCACTGAACGTAGGCCACCTGAGGATCCTGGTCGATGGTCTGCTTGCCCAGAATGGCGGCGATCCTGGCGATGTTCTCCGTGCTGTTGCCGGGGCAGGCGTCCACACGGGCCTCGCCCTTGACGATGGCCTCGGCCACGGCGTCACATCCGGCGTAGCCGCAGGCGCCGCAGTTGGCACCCCGCAGGCATTCCCGGACGCGGGTGACCCGGTCGTCGGTCTCTACATAGAATTTTTTGCTGGCGGTGACCAGCGCGCCGCCCAGGATCAGGCCCACCAGGGCGATGACCAGGGTGGAAATAATCACAGTATTCATGCTCTTCCCTCCCTCAGGACAGTCCGGCGAAGCCCATGAAGGCCATAGCCATCAGCGTCGCGCACAGCAGCACGATGGGCGCGCCCCGGAAGGGGGCGGGGATGGCCTTCTCGTCGATGTGCTCCCGGATGGCGGCCAGCAGGACGATGGCCACGGTGTAGCCGATGGCCGTGCCCAGTCCGGCAAAGGCGCTCTCCAGAATGTTGTAGCCGTTCTGCACGTTGGTCAGGGCCACGCCCAGCACGGCGCAGTTGGTGGTGATCAGGGGCAGGTAGATGCCCAGACTCTGATACACGGCGTGGGCATTCTTCTTCAGGAACATCTCCACCATCTGCACCAGCGCGGCGATCACCAGAATGAATACGATGGTTTTCAGATATTCAAGTCCCAGCGGGGCCAGCACGTACTGATACAGCGCCGCCGCCAGGGCGGAGGACACCGTCAGCACGGCGGTGACGGCCAGACCCAGGGAGAGGGAGGCCTTCTTCTGGGCCGATACGCCCAGGAAGGAGCAGATGCCCAAAAACTGGCTCAGCACCACATTGTTTACCAGCGCGGTGGAGACGATGATCATGATGAGACTTTTCATTGTTCGGCCTCCTCCTTCTTGTCGCAGTCGGCGGTGCAGTTGGCGCAGCAGCCGTCGCAGCCCTCCACCATTTTCCTGGAGCGGTTCTTGATGCCCACCGCGTTCAGAATGGCCACCAGCACCGCCAGCACCAGGAACGCGCCGGGGGCGCGGATGAAGAAGGCCATGGGCTCAAAGCCGCCGGGCAGGGCGAAGCCGAAGATGGAGCCGGCGCCCAGAAGCTCCCGGATGGAGCCGATGATGGTCAGGGCGATGGTGAAGCCCAGGCCCATGCCCAGGCCGTCGAACAGGCTGAGCAGCGGCGGGTTCTTGGAGGCGTAGGCCTCCGCCCGGCCCAGAATGATGCAGTTGACCACGATCAGCGGGATGTAAATGCCCAGGGCGGCATAGAGCGTCTCCAGATAGGCCTGCATCAGCAGCTCCACCACCGTGACGAAGGAGGCCACGATGACGATGTAGGCGGGCAGCCGCACCTCGTCGGGGATGACCTTGCGCAGCAGGGAGATCACCACATTGGAGATGACCAGCACCACCAGACTGCTCAGGCCCATGCCCAGACCGTTGATGGCGGAGGTGGTGACAGCCAGAGTGGGGCACATGCCCAGCATCAGCACGAAGGCGGGATTCTCCTTCACCACGCCGTTGTAAATTCGTTCCCAATATGCTTTCATAAACCCGTCCTCCTTACCCGAGGTTTTCCGCGAAGCAGCGGAGCGCACCGTTTACCGCGTCCACCACCGCGCTGGAGGATATGGTGGCGCTGCTGACGCCGTCGATGATCCCCGGCTCCGTGGAGGCGCTGCCGCCGCGCAGGGCGAAGCTTTGCGTGCTCACATTCTTGAACTGATCCATGAATTCCGCCTGGCCGCAGCGCATGCCCATGCCCGGGGTCTCGTGCAGCTCGGTGAAATAGATGCCGGTGACGGTCCCGTCGGGCAGGATGCCCACCACCACGGTCAGACCGCCGTCGTAGGATTTGCTGTTGTGCACGCCGATGGCGTAGCCCACGGTTTCGCCGCTGCCGTCCACACCGGCCAGCACCGTCTCTACGGACACGGAGCCGTAAACGCCGTCACCCGCCTCCAGGGTGCAGGGGACAAAGTCCTCCGCCTCCGGCAGGACCGCCTGATAGGCGGCGCGGCGCGCCCGCTCCTGGTTTTCGGCGATGGTCTGCTCGGTGGTGGCAAACACGGCGCTGAGGGCCAGTCCGGCGATCAGGGTGATGACCACCAGGATGATCACAGGCTTGGGGATGGCCTTCTTGAATTCCTTGGGGATGCGGAAGCCGTAGGGCACGGGAATGAACAGCTCGTCGATCAGATTGCCGAACATGTTGGCCAGCAGCACCGCGTAGGTGGTGGAGTCAGCGGCGTTGCCCCGCACCCGGAACAGGCCGATCAGCACGCCGGTGAGGGCGCCGTAGAGCAGCTGCCCCTTGGTGGTGGACGGGCCGGTGACGGGATCGGTGGCCATGAAGAAGGCTGCCATCAGCAGGCCGCCGCCCAGCAGCTGGGGAAGCATATAGCTGGGGTCAAGCCCATGGCCGCCGAAGATGGCCAGAAAGATGGCGGCGGAGCCGATGGTGGCGGTGGGAATTTCCCAGGTAATGCCCCGGCGCAGCAGCAGGAAGATGCCGCCCACCACCAGCCCCAGAGCGGAGCTGCCGATGACGCCGCTGGTCCGGCCCAGGATCATGTCCAGCAGGTCCACGCTGTCCCCGGCGGCAAGCTGGGCCAGGGGAGTGGCGGCGGAAACGCCGTCCAGGGTGTAGCCGGTCATGGCCGCGCCGAAGGAGATCAGCAGGAAGCAGCGCCCGGCCAGGGCGGGGTTCATGATGTTGTGGCCCAGACCACCGAAGAGGCACTTGACCACCAGAATGGCGAATACGGAGCCCAGCACCGGGATGTACACCGGCACACCGGCGGGCAGGGTCAGGGCCAGCAGCAGGCCCGTGACCACGGCGCTGGCGTCGCCGATGGTGTTGCCCCGCTTGGTGGCCAGGTTGAACAGGTATTCCGTCACCACCGCCGCGGCGATGGAGACCAGCATGATAAATCCGGCATACCAGCCGTGGGCCCAGATGCCCAGGGCCGCCGTGGGAAGCAGCGCCAGCAGCACGTCCCGCATCACCGTCTTGGTGGAAAGACTGCCGCGGTCATGGGGGGCGCTGGAAAGATGCAGTAGTTCACTCATTGTCCGATTGCCCTCCTTATCTCTTCTTGGTGGCCATGATCTCGGCCTTGGTCACCTTAAACAGCTGCATCAGCGGCCGCTTGGCGGGGCAGATGTAGGTGCAGCAGCCGCAGGCGATGCATTCCAGGCCGTACAGCCGCTTCTCGTAGCGCTCATAGTCCTTGTGCTGGGCGGCCACCTGCATCAGCTGGGGGGAGAGGCCCAGGGGGCACACCCGGTTGCACCGGCCGCAGCGCAGGCAGGCCGTCATGGGAGCGGCGGATACCGGGTCAACGGACAGCGCGGTGATGGCGTTGTTGTTTTTGCAGATGGGCACGTCCAGATTGACCAGGGGAATGCCCATCATGGGGCCGCCGGAGAGGATCTTTTCCGGCTCCAGCCCCTCGTTCCAGCCGCCGCAGGCATCCACCAGCTCCCGGCTGCTGGTGCCGATCTTCACCCAGAAATTTCCGGGATTCTTCACGCTGTCGCCGGAGACGGTGACGCCCCGCTCCATCAGCGGCTCGTTCAGGCACACCGCCCGGTACACCGCCCGGATGGAGGCCACGTTGTCCACCACGCACCCGGCGTCGGCGGGGAGCATACCCAGCTTCAGATGGCGGCTGGCCACCACACTGATCAGCGAGCGCTCGCCGCCCTGGGGGTACTTGGTCTTCATGGGCATGACGCTGATCCGCCCCCGGCCCTCGCAGGCGGCCTTCATGGCGGCGATGGCGTCGGGCTTGTTGTTTTCAATGCAGACAACGCCGTGGGCCTGGGGGAACAGGCGCAGGATGATCTCGATGCCCGTCACGATCTCCTCCGCGTGGGCCTGCATCAGCTGATCGTCACAGGTGATGTACGGCTCGCACTCCGCGCCGTTGGCAATGACGTAGCGGATCTTGTTCGGGTCCTTTACCGTCAGCTTCACGTGGGTGGGGAAGCCCGCGCCGCCCATGCCCACGATGCCGGCTGCCTTGATCCTGTCCAGGATCTCCTGATTGGTCAGGTCCAGATAGTTGGTCTGCGTTCCGATGCCCTCGGCCAGGGTGTTCTCCCCGTCCGGGGTGATGACGATGGCCTGGGCCATGGGCCCCGCAGCGGTGGGCCGCGGCTCAATGGCCTTTACCGTGCCGGAAACGGAGCTGAAAATGTTGGCGGACACGAACCCGGTGGCCTCCGCGATCCGCTGCCCCGCCAGCACCCGGTCGCCCTTCTGCACGATGGGGGCCGCAGGCTTTCCGATGTGCTGATTCATCAGAAACACCAGCTCCCCCTTTGGCATATAGGGCACCAGAGGCGCTTTGCAGGAAAGCTCCTTGTGCTCCGCCGGATGGACGCCGCCGTGGAATGTACGATCTCCCATAGACATCTCTCCTTCTGCTGCCAGGAGCGCGGCCCCAAACCGCCCCCTGTGGATTTCGTCTCATTATAGCAGAATGCACATCTAAGCGCAATGCTTTTTTCATGTAAATTATGTAACATACCGAATAATTTGACAGCACGCTCAAAACCTCCCCTGAAAGGGGAGGAGGGCCGCGCGTCAGCGTGGCGGAGGGGTTTGCGGTACGCAGAATCCAATTTAAAATGCACCAAGGCGAATCCGCACAACCCAAGCCCCAAGCGCCCCTGAAAGGTTTAGCGGGTGTAGCCGTCCTCGACGGCGTACAGCCGCTTAATGCAGAGCTGAGCTGCCGCCGCAGCGGCTGAGGGGTGCGGCAAGAGGTTACGTTTTTGCCAGGGCTTGGGCGAATTCGTACAATCCAAAACGAACATTCTACGGATTCGCCTCAAATTTTATAAGACTGTGGGTGCCTACCGCAAAACCCCTCAGTCAGGCCCGTTGGGCCTGCCAGCTCCCCTTTCAGGGGCGCTAGGAAAACGGAAATTTCAATTGTTCAAAAATTGTTGTATACTTTTCTGGGGAAATGTGTTATACTTTCCTCGTTCGGTGCGGGTGGGCAGACCCGGCCTTCCGTTGGGGGCGGATATTTCCCCGGCTTTTTACAGAGAGAATGCAGGCGTTTTTCGGAAAGAAGGCGATTCAGGGCTGGACTTTCTGAGATCGGCTGCCTGCTTTTTGCGTTCATTTTGCGGCGCTCCCGCGCCCACTTTATCATTACTTATGTTTTTACTGAAAGGAGATTTTAACATTTGGCAGAAAAACTGAAAATTATCCCTCTGGGCGGTCTGGATGAGATCGGAAAGAACATGACCGTCCTGGAATACGGCAAGGATATGATCATCGTCGATTGCGGCGTTGGTTTCCCGGACGAGGATATGTACGGCGTTGACCTGGTGATCCCCGATTTTTCCTATGTGGTCGCCAATTCCAAGAAGCTGCGCGGCATGTTCATCACCCACGGGCATGAGGACCACATCGGCTCCATTCCCTACTTTATGAAAGAGGTCATCTGCCCCGTTCACGGTACTGCCATGACCAACGGGCTGATCAAGCTGAAGCTGGAGGAGCACAAGCTGGACGACAAGGTCAAGCTGGTGACCCACAAGCCCGGCGACGTGGTCAAGGCCGGGTGCTTCAGCGTGGAATTCATCCATGTGAACCACTCCATTGCCGACGCGGTGGCCTTCGCCATCCGCACCCCTGTGGGCACCGTGGTCATGACCGGCGACTTTAAGATCGACCCCACCGCCTCCTGCGGCATGACCGACCTGGCCCGCTTCGGCCAGCTGGGCAACGACGGCGTGCTGGCGCTGCTGGCCGACTCCACCAACGTGGAGCGCCAGGGCTACACCCCCAGCGAGAACGTGGTGGCCGAGAGCCTGGACCGGCAGTTCAAGGGCTGCGACCAGCGGATCATCGTTACCACCTTCGCCTCCAACATGCACCGCATCCAGGCGGTGCTGGCCACCGCCCAGCGCTACGGGCGGAAAGTGGCCGTCACCGGCCGCAGCATGGAGAATATGCTCAAGGTCGCCCAGGAGCTTGGATACCTGAATGTCAAGCCCGGTACCATTGTGGACATTGCCGCCATCAAGAGCATTCCCAAAAACAAGCTAGTCATTGTTTCCACCGGCTCCCAGGGCGAGAATATGTCCGCCCTGTACCGCATGGCCTTCTCCACCCACAAGCAGGTGGATATCACCGCCGGTGACCGCATCATCATCTCCGCCTCCGCCATCCCCGGCAACGAAAAGGCGATCTCCCGCATCATCAACGAGCTCTACCGCAAGGGAGCGGATGTGGTCTACGAGAAGAGCGAGGGCCTGCACGTCTCCGGCCACGCCTGCCAGGAGGAGCTGAAGATCATCCACGCCCTGGTCAAGCCCCGGTTCTTCCTGCCCGTCCACGGCGAGCAGCGGCATTTGCAGCTGCACAGCAAGCTGGCCCAGTCCATGGGCATGAGCCCCCGGAACATCCACATCGGCGAGCTGGGCAGCGTATTCGAGTTCACCTCCAAGAGCTGCAAGGAAGCGCCCTCCGTCACCGCCGGCAAGGTATTTGTGGACGGCACCGGCGTGGGCGACGTGGGCAGCGTGGTGCTGCGCGACCGCAAGCACCTGGCCCAGGACGGTATGCTGGTGGTGTGCGTCAACCTGTCCAGCCAGAATGGCGAGCTGATCTCCGGCCCCGATATCATCACCCGCGGCTTCATCTACGTGAAGGAGTCCGACGAGCTGATGGAGGAGCTGCGCCAGGTTGCCATTGAGGCCATCGAGCGCTGCCAGCGCAAGCGGGTGCGGGATTGGAGCGCCATCAAGTCCGCCATCAAGAACGACCTGAGCGGCTACCTCTACAAGACCACCAAGCGCAACCCCATGATCCTGCCCGTTATCATGGAAATCTAAATTTTTTAAATCGTTCGGGGCGGCACTGCAAAACGCAGCGCCGCCCCCTTTGGCCCTCGCTGCCCCCTTCGGGGGTGGTGCTCCGCGCAGCGAATCAAGATAGCAATGATTGCCGGTGGCAATCATACATCTGCTTCGTGCCGCGCAGCGGCAAAGAGGGTGTTTACCATCCGACGAACAATACCCCCCTCTGCGACTCGCTAAGAGCCGCCTGACGGCGGTTGCTCGCTTGCATAGCGCCTGCGCATCGCTAAGTCAGCCCTTGCGGGCTGCCAGCTCCCCCATCGGGGAGCCAAGGAATGAGAAGGAATGAGATAGGAGGTCCCATGAGATATTACTTTGCCCCCATGGAGGGGCTGACGGACAGCATTTACCGGCGGCTCCACCATAATTTTTTCCCCGGGGTGGACTGCTACTATACGCCCTTCCTTTCCCCCACGGTGCACCGCCATCTGACGGCCAAGGAGGAGCGGGAGCTGCCCCCGGCGGACGGGACGGGCTTCCGGGTGGTGCCTCAGCTGCTGACCAAAAGCGCGGAGGACTTCCTCTGGATGGCCGGGCTGCTCCGGAACCGGGGTTATGACCAGGTGAACCTGAACCTGGGCTGCCCCTCCGGCACGGTGGTAGCCAAGGGGAAGGGCAGCGGGATGCTGGCCGACCTGGATGCGCTATCCGCTTTCCTGGATGAAATTTTTGCCCGGTCGCCCTTGCCCGTCTCCGTAAAGACCCGGGTGGGGCTGCGGGAGCCGGAGGAGTTTCCCCGGATCATGGACATCTACCGCCGCTACCCCATGGCGGAGCTGATCGTCCACCCCAGGGTGCGAAAGGATTTTTACCAGGGCGGACTGCACATGGAATGCTTCCGGCAGGCCCTGGATACCGCGCCGTTCCCTGTGTGCTTCAACGGCAACCTGTGCAGCCCGGAGCAAATTCGGTCCTTCCATCAAGAATTCCCCACTGTTCCCGCCGTGATGCTGGGCCGGGGGCTGATCGGCGATCCCGGAATGCTCACCCCCGGCGGCACGGACGCCAAGCGCCTGGCGGAATTTTACGACGCCCTGCTGGAGCAGTACCTGGCTGCCTTCGGCGGCTCTCGGAACGCCATGTTCCGATTGAAGGAGCACTGGCGCTACCTGCTGCGCCGGTTCCGCGGGGGCGAACAGTTCGCCAAGCTCCTGCGCAAGACCACCGACCTGGCCGAATACCGGGCCGTCACCGCCCGGATCTTTGCCCTGCCGCTGAACGGCGCGCTGGACGCGGACTGGTAACGGGCAGATTTTACAAATTTGTGAAAAGAGCGGGGAAACAGTTGATTTTTAGGCGCTTCCGTGCTATATTTCAGAGCGAACGTACATAATAATATACAGGAGGATCGTATTATGAAAAAGATCGGTTTGGTCGGTCTTGGCTTCCTGGCCGGGACCGTGGGCGTCAAGCTACTCAGCAGCAAGGACGCGCAGAAGGTCTACGCCCACACCACCGCCGCCGTACTTCGGATGAAGGACAGCGTGATGAAAACGGTGACCACCATCCGCGAGGGAGCCGAGGATGTCTACGCCGACGCCAAGGACATCAACGAGGCCCGCGCCCAGCAGGAGGCCGAGGCCGTCATCGAGGACGCCCCCGAGGCTCCCGCCGAGAGCGATTCCCAGGAATAAGACGAGCCGAAAGCGCTGCCTCACCGCAGCGCTTTCCCTATCGGAGGGTTTTACAGTGAAGTGCAAGATCATTCATGAATCCGGCGGCCGGATGCGGGTGCACCTGAATTGTGTGCGCATGAGCCTGCGTCAGGCGGATGTGCTGGAGTTTTATTTGAAGAATGTGTCCGGCGTGACGGCGGTGGCGGTCTACGACCGCACCCAGGACGCCGTGATCCGCTACGGCGGCAGCCGGGCGGCGGTGGTCCAGGCGCTGGCCCGGTTCTCCTTTGACCGGGCGGAGGCAATGGACCTGGTGCCGGAGCACACCAGCCGGGCGCTGAACCGGGAATTTGAGGACAAGCTGGCCATGACGGTGTGCTGCCGGGTGATCTCCAAGCTGTTCCTGCCCGTGCCGGTGACCTCGGCCATCGCACTGGTGCGCTCGGTAAAATACATCAAAGAGGGCCTGCGGGCGCTGCTGCGGGGCAAGCTCACCGTGGCGGTGCTGGATGCCACGGCGGTCACCACCTCCGTCATCCGGGGCGACTTCGGCACCGCCGGGTCCGTCATGTTCATGCTGCGCCTGGGCGAAATTCTGGAGGAGTGGACCCACAAGAAGTCCGTGGCCGACCTGGCAGGGGCCATGTCCTTACAGGTGGAAAACGTCTGGCTGCAAACCGGCGACACCGAGGTGCTGGTGCCCATCGGCCAGGTGAAGGTGGGCGACCGCATCGTGGTGCGCACCGGCAACCTGATTCCGCTGGACGGCAAGGTGGTCTCCGGCGAGGCAATGGTGAACCAGTCCTCCATGACCGGCGAGTCCCTGCCCATCCCCAAGAGTGTGGGCAGCCTGGTCTATGCCGGCACCGTGGCCGAGGAGGGCGAGTGCGTCATCCAGGTGGACAAGGAGACCGGCGGCGGCCGGTACGACCGCATCGTCAGGATGATCGAGGACTCCGAAAAGCTGAAATCCACCGTGGAGGCCCAGGCCTCCCACCTGGCGGATAAGCTGGTGCCCTATACCCTGGGCGGCACGGCGCTGACCTACCTGCTGACCCGGAACGTGACCAAGACCCTGGCGGTGCTGATGGTGGACTTCTCCTGCGCCCTGAAGCTGGCCATGCCCATTGCGGTGCTGTCCGCCATGCGCGAGAGCGCGGCCTTCCACATTTCCGTCAAGGGCGGCCGGTTCCTGGAAGCAATGGCCGCGGCGGATACCATTGTCTTTGATAAGACCGGCACCCTGACCTACGCCACCCCCAAGGTGGCCGCGGTGGTGCCCTTCGGCGGCCACGAGGAGCAGGAGATGCTCCGTCTGGCGGCCTGCCTGGAGGAACACTATCCCCACTCCATCGCCAACGCCGTGGTGGAGGAGGCCCAGAAGCGGGGCCTGTCCCACGAGGAATACCATTCCCAGGTGCAGTATATCGTCGCCCACGGCATCTCCAGCATGGTGGATGAGCACAAGGTCATCATCGGCAGCGCCCACTTCGTCTTTGAGGACGAGCACTGCACCATCCCCGCCGGGGAAGAGGAGAAGTTCCAGTCGCTGGATCCGGCCTATTCCCAGCTGTACCTGTGCATTGCCGGGCAGCTGGCGGCGGTGATCTGCATTTCCGACCCGCTGCGCGCCGAGGCCCCCGCCGCCATCCGCGCCCTGCACGAATGCGGCATCAAGAACGTGGTGATGATGACCGGCGACAACCGGCGCACCGCCGAGTCCGTGGCCCAGGCTGTGGGCGTGGACCAGGTGTATGCCGAGGTGCTGCCGGAGGACAAGGCAGAATTCATCCGCAAGGCCCGGGCCCAGGGCCATGTGGTCATCATGGTGGGCGATGGCGTGAACGATTCTCCCGCCCTGTCCGAGGCGGACGTGGGCATCGCCATCTCCACCGGCGCGGCCATTGCCCGGGAGATCGCGGACATCACCGTGGCGTCGGAGGACCTGCGGGCACTGGTCACCCTGCGGGCGCTGAGCTGCCAGCTGATGCGCCGCATCCATCGGAACTACCGCTTCATCATCGGCTTTAACTGCGCCCTGATCGTGCTGGGCGTGGCGGGCATCCTGCCCCCCACCACCTCCGCCCTGCTGCACAACATGTCCACCCTGGGCATCAGCCTGAAGAGCATGACCAACCTCCTGCCCGAGGGCGAGGAAGAGAAGGATTAATACTATTTCCTGATTAAAATCTTAATTTTAATCAGGAAGGCATCGCCTGACGGC
>OLHA01001653.1_pt1 | contig 11662 bp, 9 predicted proteins | sample 1605961 | NCBI WGS metagenome assembly OLHA01 (sample SAMN03283288) | human gut metagenome | biome: human-associated habitat; material: feces | host: Homo sapiens | place: Peru | collected 2012
AATGTGTTGGCTGGTAATGTATGAATATAAGCAAACGATGTAACTGTCTGTTTATATACTTGAGCTAATGTTGCATTATTTTTTATTGTTAATATGTTGCCTGTGACCTGAGAGCCGCCTTGTGAATAGAACTTGAATTGTTGCGGCTTATTCGCATCAAATGCGGGTACAGGGTATAAACTGGGTTTGGTTAGTGCCATATCTCATCCTCCTTTCTATATATTTGCTGTTCCTGTGACATGATACCAATAATCGCCAGTTAATTGATCTGTTGGCTGAGTAGTAGATAGTTGAAAGTCTATTCCTCTGTTATCAATCGTGATCGCCCCTGTTTGTCCATTAACGCTAGTAACAGGATAAGGCGGCGGATTGGTAGCGCTATATTGTTTGGCATTATCAACATTTCCTAATCCAATATCTGATTTAATCTGCTCTGCCGTTCTACTATAAATCCATCCGTCGTTAATTACGGCTATTTTGGAAGCCGCTGAACTTAGCGCTGTGTTAGCAGTGGTTTTCAACCATGTGCCAGTAATGTAACCATTGGTCTGTAATGAAGCTGAGCCAACTATTAAATTCCCAGTCATAGTATCGCCTTTTTTAGATACAGCGTCAGTAATTCCATAACCAGCTATAGTCGTAGGCTTATCTAGCACATTATTCCATTCGACAGCATCTGCTGTGCCGCCGCCAGTTGCTGATAACGTGCCATTTTCAGTAATACTAAGACCAGCCCCTATTTTAATACCGCCAATCTGCGTAGTAGATGCTATTGGTAATTCTGTAATAAATCCACTATCATTATCTAGTTGGCTCGTTTTACTTGGAATAACAGTAGTATTAGGTAAAGCCCCTACATCATTGGCATTGAGCTGAACTGCGCCTGTTTTACTATTAACGGATGTGACAGGTGCTTTTTCTAGCTTCTTGTCAAGTTGCGTCTGCACATTACTGGTAACGCCATCGAGATAGCCAAGTTCGGTTGACGTAACGTTACTTACTGCTACCTTGCCGCTTGAGTTGGATACTAATGCTCTATCAGTAGCTAGGTTGTCCTCAGTAATGGTACTAGCCGCACCTGCTATAGCATCCTGCTTACTAGTTAGAGCTGTTTGTAGACTAGTCACATTCGTCTTTAATGTACCAACATCAGTTTGTAGTCCTTCAACATCCCCATCAAGCATAGCTATGTTATCTTCATTAGTGTTGATTTGCGCCTTGAGCACATCAGTAAAATCATTATGTGTACGAACATATGTTGTACCATTACCAACATCATCCTGTGTTAATACGACCGCACCGGTCTTTGTATTAACTGATTGAACAGGGGCTTCATCAGCTGCGATATAATTGGTATCATTATCTAGCTGGCTTGTTTTAGTGGGTATATCAGTTGTTTTTGCATATCCTGTTAATGCCGCATCTGTAATATAGCCACTGTCATTATTAAGCTCACTTGTTTTAGTTGGAATATCCGTCTTTTTAGCATACGGCTCTAATTCTGTATTGGTGATATAACCACTATCATTTGCTAGCTCACTGTTCTTAGTTGGTATTTCTGTCTTTTTAGCATAATCAGTCAATGCGCTATTTGTAATGAATCCGCTATCATTAGCTAACTGGCTTGTTTTATCTGGTATGATAGTTGTGTCTGGTAATGCGCCAACATCAGATGCGCTCAATACCACAACGCCCGTTTTGCCATTGACTGAATCAACATTACCCCCAGCAGATATAGTCACATTACCTGTTTGCCCATTAACAGATGTGACCGGATATGCAGGTGGATTGCTAGCAGTATATGGTGTCATTGTCTTACCGCCAAGCACAACATTGTTTCCGTCTATCTTGGCATCTGTGATACCATATCCAGCCACCGTGGTTGGTTTGTCTAGCACGTTCTTCCACTCTACAGCGTCAGCCGTTCCACCACCTGTAGCAGATAATGTACCTTCTGAGCTAATAGTCAATCCAGCGCCTACCTTAATACCACCTAGTGTATCTGTTGATGCTATTGGCAACACATATGTACTACTGCCGCCACCTGTTATAATAAACGCCTGATTCATCGAACCATTTGGACAAAATACTCTATAGCTATTATTTACAGTTGGTGTATCGCCATAATACGCTATGTTGCTATGCGTCTTGCCATTGACTCTAATTGAACATATACCATTGTTATCTACAGTTAATACTGTAGCTGTATATATCTTAACCGAATCTTTGACTGCATTTTGAGCCAAGATGTCTATCGATTGTAATAATTCTTCACTAGGTAACACTAAATCACCTCTTTTATATAATCCTAGTAGGTATATTTCAACCTACTAGGACATTGTATCAATTACGTCTTGTCACATATTGTTGCGCCAGCTCTTTCAATCCGCTTATGAACGATTGAGCATCGCGCACATTTGGCAATGTGACATTGCTGATATTAATTGCTTGCATCAAGCTCTGAGCTTTCTGGCTCAAAGATGACAGCATATCGCTAGGTGTCATAGAACCCCATCGCCATAGGTTGTTGGTAACGTCTGTTGGCAATACACCATCGCCGCGATTTAACACTCTAAGCTCTGGTCCCTCTTCACCAACTAGCGATAGACCGCCTCTGGATGAGGTTGTGCCGGATGCGTTCTTATTTATCTTATTGGCATATTCTGAACGATTCTTTCTAAGCTCCTCATTTAGTAAGTGCAACCGCTCTTTCTCCTCATCAGATGCAGTATACCACTTCTGAGAATTTTCTGCTATTTGCTTATCTATTGCATCTACCGTGCTCTTATAAGATGTTTGATACCGCTTTTCAAGCTCAGATTTAGCCCACACCGCCTGTGTCTGGCTAGTTCCGGATGCCCCTGACTTTTTACCCTGTTCAACGAGTTCTTCCAAGAACTTGAGGTCGCTAACGCGTCCCGCTGACATTCCACTTGTATGTGCGCCTTCAACATCAAATACATCATGGGTTGAACCGCTATATCTAAGAGCCGCATCGATTGCATATTGAGCAGCACTAAATTTTGGGTCATATCCACCATACCACTTAGCGCTTGGTGCGATTGTCCTAGGATTTCTAAAATACGCCTCTCTGTACGCATCTTGAGCAATTTTATTTAAGGCATCATAGTCGGCTTTTGTGCCGCCACTTAGAATGGATTTTGCTTGGGCGCGTTGAATATAATCTTCTATGCCACCAACGCTATCCATCTTAGACGCTTCTTTCGCCCAGTCTGTTTCGTATAGCTCTTTTAGAGTTAAAGGTGAACCGTCATCTTTTGTGCCAATTTGTAGGTTTGCATTTTTCTCTGGGTCTTCCAGATATTTGGACATCATGCCCATCCACCAAGCTTGCCCGCCACCATACAGCAAAGACAGCTTGTTAAACTTACCCGTGGTTTCTCCCCAGTGTTTGTCTCTAAATGCACTTAGAGACTGGGAGCCGCCAATCGACCCAACTCCTGTACCTGAAACAGCCCCTTGTATAGCGCTTAATCTATCGCCAAATTGCTTGTTTAGTAAGCCAGCCGCACTACTGACGCTACCAGTCATCTTTGTCATAGCAGAGCCAATGGTATTCATTGTGCCAGTGACAGATGTTCCAATGGTTGTGGATGCACCGGATATTGCGCTCATGCCGGATGCAATAAGATTTGTGATATTATCTACACCGTATGCAATCGTCTGATATGTTGTATCACCAAGAGCGCGATAATCGTCTAATAGAGCAGAAATATTTTCTTTATTTAGCTCACCATTTTCAAGCGCGGCATCTCTATATTCCTCAATAAGAGCAAGAGCCTTATCTTTTAAGTCGTTAAGGATTTCTTTCTGTTCCTCAATATAGATATTCCTGTATGTTTCATCGTATTCATATTGAGCCGATGATATTTTGTCAACATCTTCACTATATTGGAATCGCCCATCCTTATAAAGCAGGATTCTTTTCTGTTTCGCTTCTTGTAGCGCCTTGAGCTTTTCTTCTAGCTGCGTCTGTCTATCAAGTAGTTTGTTCTGTGTCTCAAGAGCATCAATCTTGTCATCCCAATATGCCTCTTCAGCCTCTTTTAGAGCATCAAAAGCCTCATTGATTTGCTCTTTGACTTTTTCAGCGGCTTCTTGTGCAGCTTGCTCTGCCTCTTGAGCGGCTTTTTCAGCGGCTTCTTTAGCTTTTTCTTCAGCATAATCAGCGGTTTCATCAATAGATTTCTTTACAGATGAACCACCACCGCTACCGCCAACCTTTGTTGTTGCTTTATTAGATGCTACCTCATCTGCTATCTGGTCGAATATGCTAAGAGCATTGTTCGCTATAGTATCGGTAACTTTGTTTGCTTTCTCTTCCATCTTTTTGGCGTTTCTGGATGCTCTCCACCCAGCGCTACCAATAGACTCAGACGCGGCAATATCTGATTGTTCAGATGCTGTTCCTCCAACTGTACCAACGCCATCAAGCATTGCTAATTGTTGCTGAGTCGCACCAATCGCTTTAGCATATGCTCTTAAAGATTCTAGCTTGGCAGTAATATCAAGCCCATTATTGCCAAATAAGATTTCTTGAGCCACTAAATCTTGGAAAGAGCGCGTCGTAGTATCAACGGCATTCGCTTCTTCGATTATTCCTTTGGCAACTTCTGCGGCTTTTTGAGAAACCGCATCCGCTCCAAGCGCAGCGTCTTGTCCGGATTCAGCTAGTCCGTCAAGTCCTTCTTTGAGTTGCCATGCCCCATCAGTGCCTTGTACACACGCGTCCTTTAGAGCTATCGTCCCATCTGCAAGAGTTACTAAAGTATCCTTTACACCTACCGCCATACTATCAACTGCACCAATAGCAACAGCAAGACTAAACGCCTCGTCTATAGTGTATCCAAATCTATTACCTAGAAATTCAACAATGCTTGCTGCGTCATCCAACCCGTCTGTTGTATTAACAAGAACTTGAAGGATGGATTGATATCCATTGATAAACTGCTGTTGTTCTGTTGTCAATGTTTTCAATCCACTAAGATACTCATACTCCCCTTGATTTGTTTGAATATAAGCATCTCTCTGCTCCTCCATCGCAGTTGTTAAATGTTCGGAATTAGCAGCTGTTTGCGCAAATTCAGACATTAACTGCCCCTGAGTAGACTGATACTCAGATGCGGTTTGTGTAGTTGTGGTAAATCTATATCCTAATAATTCAAGATTCTCTCTTAAATAATCAACCGCTTTGGCGGCTTTTTCTGAATCGTCACCTAATTCATCTAACTTCTCAATCTGAGACTCAGTTAAAACTGTACCTGTCTTTTCAGCTAATAATCTAACCGCCTCTTCTGTTGATTTGTATTTGCCAACATCTTCAAAACGGCTAGTAATTCCATCGTCACCGTCACCATAAATTTCTTTTTGAACGGTAGTTCCAACTTCTCTGTCGGCACTATATGCCTTTTGAGCAGCGTATTCGGACTGAGATTTTCTAGCTCTTTCTAATTGCTCATAATATTGAAGTAATATTTTAAGCTCTTCATTTTCTTCGTGCCATTGTTCACCGCGTTTATCATCTGGAATTTGTTGTAAATCTTGTAGTTTCTTTTTTACCTCTTCAAGATTTTTAGCGGCTTCTTCTGTCTCTTGTTTAAGCTCTTCATAGTTGCTTACAAGATTTTCAAATTTTCTATTTTCAGCTGCCTGATTTACAGCTTTTAGCACTTCGGCGACGGTAACAAGACTAGCAACAACACCGCCAATAATGAGCAACGTTTTCGGTGTTGTTAATAATCCAAGTAGACCATCTGCCGCGCCAAAAGATTGCAGTTGTTTTCCTACGAGTGTTAGCTTTGCACCCATAGTGCCAAGTATTCCAACAAGACTTGTAATTGCAGCTGTTGTTCCTGTAATTCTAGTTGCCGCTGCGCCAAAATCGGTGTTGATAAATTTTAATGCCGCTTCTCCAGCATTATAAAATCCAGCAACAACATCTTTTGATAATACGCGATTTGCAAAATCCTCAAATTCTGCTTTGAGAGATTGTTCGCGGGCCTCTAAGCTCTCTAAATATTTAGCGTTTTCCTGTGCAGCAGAACCAGCAGAATTAAGGGCTGTTTCACTCGCCGCTGTTGCGTGCTCAAAATTCTGGAGTACGGCGGCAAGGACCTTATATTGATTGGTTCCGGCCAGAGTATCACCAAGAGCTGTTCTTTGTGCATCTGTCATAGAATCCCATTTGGGCTTCAATTCAGACAACACATCAAATGTGCTCTTTAAGCTACCATCTACATTTTCTACTGTAATACCATATGCTGCAAGAGCGTCTTGATTCTTTACAATGCGAGAAGCAATCGTCGATAAGCCTCTAGCAACCTGTAATGATCTCCCTTGCATGATTTCTGTACCGGCTGTTACCAGACCGATAATCTCAGAAAATTTATTTCCATAAGTAGCCATACCACTAGATGCAACTTCCATTGCACTAGCAATATCATTAGTACCTATACTAAAACGATTAGCCACTTCGTTGTAGGCATTTATTACCGTAGTAGCAAATTCGGCGTCTTCGCCAAATGCTCGAATCTGAGACGTAATAGATGCCGCAGCACTCTCTGCTGAAACAGCCGTATCGGCTATATTTTGATATTGCGCGGCTACTGTTGCTAATGTTGCCGCATCTTTATCATTGAAACCAGATTTCCTAAACTGCGCAGCAGCGGAAATCATTTCTGACAGTTACAAATTATCTATTGTTAATAATGCAACAAATCGTGAAATATATCATAATTGCAAACCAAATATATACAAAAATCACAACTTGCCCCACCTTTCGTCATCACAACCCCATTCGTTAATGCGCTCTTCCTCTTCTTTTGGCGTTTCATAACGAACAGTATACTCGGAATTATCAGCACTATTGTTTACATTATCGCCCTTACAAGCTCTAACGATTTCTTTTACTAAAGCTACCAGTCCAGCAATAACAATCATAGGACCGACAATTACAAACGTTACAACAGACAAAAACATAATAGATACATCCTTTCTTTATTTTGTATCTATACAATAGCACATATTAGATAATTTGTCAAGGGGTTTTCAAGCCCTTCCTGAATATTTCTTCACCCTATTTAATAGGAGGGTCGCCCTGTATATTCGATTGACACATCCCTCATCAGGACTTCGCGCCCAATCTGCCCTTTTGTCTCAAATATTATACATTATTTGTGACAAATTCTTTAGGTTTTTCAACCATGGAATCATCCTTATCGTCTTTCTGCTTTCGCACTAATTATTCATTACTAATGAATCATTCACACTCAGGCATATCTCATCCTCATGTTGTAGTGATAAGGCTCTTAAGGCTTTCAAGGGTTTAGGGGCTGTTCTCTATGCTGCTTTACCATCGCAACATACCGGCTCAGACCGATTTGGTTTACCGGTTCGTCCTACTGTTTTACCAGCAGCTGATAATTTTTGTTGATAAGCGTCTAGTGCTTGACCGGACAGGTCGGATACCTTCTTAACGTTTTGTGTTTAATGTAAATGTAATGATAATATATTTCTTATATTTTTATATTCCCAATATGGGATTCTTACTAATTTGATGTTGTGTTGTTTGCAATACGCATCTTTGATTCTATCATGTTTCTTAGCAATTTCAAAATTCGCTCTTGCTTGCTCTTTAGAAACACCGCCAAATGTGCATGGTTTATAATGTTGTCCACCATCATATTCGATGCAAATGTTATAATCTATAAGATAAAAGTCAAATGGAAGTGGTAATTCATCTTTACAATCCTGAAACTTAAATTGTGGTTTATACAATACATCAAGTTCATCAAGAATGCGTGCAACCTCTTTTTCTCCTTTAGACGATTTGCAATTTGGGCATCCTTTACCATTCAATATATTATTTGGTTTAGCCTCCCAAACATTTCCACATTTCTTACACCTAAAAGACATTTTCGTTGCAGTATTATAATATTCTCCAACGACCTCAATAGAATCATCTATTTTAGCAATCCTATTTATTAACTCATTTTGATTCAATGGTGCTCTTTTACCGCATTTTGGACAACCGTTTGATACGTGTAGCATATTATCTGGTAATACATCCCAATGATAGCCACAAACAATACATTCATGTTCTATCTTTGTTTTAAGATTTATATATTTCCCAATTACTTTAATTGTTGGCTTTTTTATTGCTAACTCTGCCTCATATTCTTCTTGTGTCTTTTTTACTCTATTTGCACAATATGGACATCCTTTTCCCTTTGTAAAATTAGCAAATGTAGTTTCTAAAATACCTTTGTTTCTGTGTTTGGGGCAAGCATATTGCAATTTCGTAACATTATTCACATATTCTGTAGATAATAGTTCGTATCCACGTTCGTCAAACTCAGATTTTACTAAATTATAATCTATTTTTCTTCTATACACATATTCACCTCCTTATGAATATTTGTCTTATCATTACATTAAAAGGACGCTACTCCTACATTCGCTTACGCGCTTATAATTTCTTATAAGACCAGACTATATCTTTATCCTGTTAGGATACCCACCACTTCCACTACCAATCGCTTGTAGTGTACTCCCTTACGGGATAGTCGTTGAGCTTTACCCTATTCGGGTCTTAGCTGCTGATTGCCCAATCTATCAACTTTTCAAGCATTTACGTTTGAGCATATTTCATCTCTCCGCTTTAGCATGATAGCTCTAAGGGTTTTCCAGCAATTCAATGGGTTATTTTTCAATCGTTTTACAACGAAAGCGAGCTAAAAATTAACTCTGTTTGTGCCGCATCCAGCGCTTTAACTTGATTTGCCATTTCACCAGCAATATCGACAACAGAATCTAATACTTGTCTGAATTGCTGATATGTAAACATCAAGTCTTTAGTATCTTTATTTACTTTTTGCGTTGAATCGCTAACGCCATCCAGCTCTTGCTTAGTCTTAGCGCCACCTTCTGCGCCAACCTTAATTTTAAGTTGTGTCTCTTTATTGCTTTGTATTTCGCGTAATTGTTTCTTTATACTCTCTTCATTCAGGACAGCATCCAAAATGATGGAGTAGTTAGAGTTACTTCCAGCCATTCATCACACTCCCTTTTTTATTTGTGAGTAGGCTATAAGGATTCCTTCAGCGCAGTCATCCTCATTTTTTTTGCTACTTGGGGCAACCCATGCCAAATCGAGGCTAAATTCTTCATTCGCCATCTCTATGGCTTTTTTCTTCAGAACATCTCTTTGTAATCCAGCTCTAGTACCATCAAAGAGATTAAGGTCGCCACGCCATTTACTTGGCATCAAGAAGCATGGCTTTATCTTGAAACCAGCACATAATGCTAATATCACGCCTTGTACTGCGCCCAATTTTTCTATGGTAGATGCACCTTTTTTCAATGGCACTTCCTCAGCATAGAGAATTGTTGGCTTATACTGTCTAAATATACTTGATAATTCCATGGTAAGCCCCATTACTCTGTCATGCCAATCATCACCCTTTGGCTTAATTGTGCCGTATGCAACGAGTTCGCCATTATCAAATATAGACCATCCAGTAGATGACGTACTAGCATCTAATCCTGCTATAATCATATCTAGTCCACCTTAGTTGTTGTGACCTCTATGGCTTTGTTGTGCATCTGCACTTTAAGCCCAGCCGCCTCCAACCCCTCTTTCATCCATTGTTTCATCTTGCGTCTACCTATGCGTTTATTCAGTTCTTCCCATGCGTCACGCTTTTTCGACCACACACCATGCCCAAACGCAGACCCATTTTTAATACCGTTATATATAATCTCAGCTAAATATGGTCTAGCATCCTCTCCCTCATATTCACCAGCTACACCAATATGTTGTGCATAATTAGAGCTGTTTGGGTCCGTGCTACCAATGCCCATTTTATCAGGTTTATATGTAAACTCGCCTCTGGTCGTTCTTTCATTTAGCGCCTTAGTCGGTTCGCCCATACCCCATGCTCTATAGAAATCACCAGTCCGCTCATATTCCTCTGGACTATATGCCATATATACTATATCATGTATCGTGCCGATGTTTTCATCATATATCTTGTCTATAACATAATTTATAGCATTGGCTATAGGGCTTCGCAACATAGCTAAGACTTCTTTATTATTTCTTGCTTGAGGCATTTTTCATCACCTCATCTACCTTATTGCTAAATCTTGGTAATTCTCTTGCAATCTGCGTAATAGACTTCTGTAGAGATTCCTCATACTTGATGGCATCATATAGCTGGAAGATATTCTCAATCATATCATATACTTCTTCAATAATGCCTGTCTGTAGCCAATAATCATGATCATGTACCTCAATCTCTTCCTTTGTTAAGTCGGTTGCAAAATAAAGGACGCACATATCAATACTCTGTTGCCGCTCTGCCCATGAATCTAGCTTCTTTAGCCCATCAACAATAGACTGAATTTGACTATATGTTAGATATTGATTGACCTTAATGTCATACATTTCAATAATTCTTGGTTCTTTAATGTTAATATATTCCTTCATTATTCCTTATTCTCCTTTTCTTTAATTACCTTATAAGTTCCTTTATATTTCCTTAATTCTACATTATCTGGAATGTAGTTATATGGGTTCTCTACCTTGATGACCATATCGCCTACTTTAACATATAGATAACCATGTCGCTCAAACTGAACATTGCCTGTTGGCGCAGATTTGATTGGACAATTAGCCATATAGTCTAAAGGTTTCCAAATATGATGCTCAATGCAACGCCGTACATGAGGACAAATAGGATGCCCCTCTTGCTTGTTACAAGTTGGGATTTCATCGTAATTTACTACATTACAATATGGGCAATCCATCATTTTCACCTACTTTATTTGAATGTAATAAAATGGGGAAAGATACGAATATCTCTCCCCATTGAAATCGAACGAATTAACCGGTTACAGTGACCTCGGCATATCCAACAACAGCTGGATTGACATCTGGGTCAGCGCCCTTTAGAGTTGCAGAAATATGAGCCGTTCCGGTTGCCTTGGCAGTGACAACGCCCTTGGCATCAACAGATACAAAATCTGTCCCATCTTCGACGACAAACGTAAAGTTAGCGTTATCAACAATCTTAGGTGCTTTATTGCCATCAAATAGCACATAGCAAACTAGTGTCTGAGTGCCATTTGCAGCTAGAGCAATGTCAGCATCCTCGAATGCAATAGCTCTAACTTCATTCTGCCACTTTGCACCAAAGATTTCCTGAGTCATGTAGCCGAAGATATAATCGCCCTCACAGCTAGAATCATCCTCGACAGTTAGAACAGTACCACTTAGAGACGTGCCAACCGTGGAGCCAGCCGCAAAGTTGAGGTCGATATTGCCATTGAGCTTATATCTTGGGCAAATAGTAATTGCCTGACCAGCCTTTGCGCCGGGAGTAGTAACGCCCTTCTGAACGCTGACAGAATAAAGGTCTTGGATAAGAACGAGCTGAAGTTCAGCAGGTTCACTGTTTGCGTTAAGAGTCATGGACTCCGCGTTAGGATTGTTCCAGAAATACTTGATGCAATATACCTCACCAAGAGTAGCGCCCGGAATTGTCACACCATTGGTATAAGTAACATCCTTCCAATCGTCCTCGGTAGGCTTCTTGTACCAAACAAGAATCTTGCCGCCCATGCCAACAGGAGCAATAGG
>OLHA01001658.1_pt1 | contig 11618 bp, 10 predicted proteins | sample 1605961 | NCBI WGS metagenome assembly OLHA01 (sample SAMN03283288) | human gut metagenome | biome: human-associated habitat; material: feces | host: Homo sapiens | place: Peru | collected 2012
CTCAGGAAATCGATATACTTCTCCTGCACATTCTGACTCACCGCTTTATCTCTGAGCAGTACATCCCACTCGTCAATAATGATGATAAATTTACTCCTACTCTTGATTCTGACGCAGGAGATATACAGGATAATAACAATTCAGGAGGACAGCAGGGACAGGCTATAAGAATTCCTGGATATCCTTCAATTACTGTTGCTGCAGATAAAGAAAATGTAACAATGAATCTTTATAATCCAGAAGGGAATCCATGTTACTTTACATTTGAGATAGTTTTATCAGATACCAATGAAACAATATATAAGTCAGATATGGTTGAACCAGGTAAGGCTATAACAAATGTGAAGCTTAAACATGGGCTTGCAGCAGGAGAGCATAATGCAGTTATTAAGATTAGTACAGCATCACTTACAGATGGTACGGCAATGAATGGTGCTAATGTTGAGACTGTTCTTGTTGCAAAATAAAATCATTAATTAATGAAGAACGGAGGCTATTATGAGAAAATTTACAGCGGTTTTACTTAGTACAATGTTCGTATTAGGAAGCTTTACATCTGTTATGGCACAGGATTCGGATACAAAACAGACAACAATAAGCGTATCTGTAGATCCGACATACATGGTTACAATTCCTGCCAATACGACAATAAAAAGTGGAGAGCAGTCATCCAGCCTTGGAAAAATCACAATCGAGAATGTAAGACTTGAGCCGGATAAGAATGTAAATGTGTCTGTCGATGCAAGTGGCAAACTTAAGAATACTAAGGATACATCAAAGACAATCCCTTATAAGCTTATGAATGGAGATAAAGAGTTCAAATCAGCATCTTATACAGAGAATTCTGATAATACAATGCTTACATTACTTATTGATAAATCAGACTGGGATAAAGCGTATGCTGGTACATACACAGATACACTTGTATTTACTATTTCGTACAGATAGTGAATATATGTAACATACAATTAAATATTAGCAATATAAAAAGAGTTGCCCGGTAAACCGGACAACTCTTTATTTCGTTAGAATCCAAATTATGAATTAAATAGATTATCTCTGAACTCTTGCGCCTGCACCGCCCATGATAGCTTCAACTTCCTTCTTAGTAGCCATTGTTGTATCACCAGGAGTTGTCATGGCAAGTGCGCCGTGAGCTGCACCATAGTTAACAGCTAACTCAGCATCGCCTGTTGTCATAAGACCATATACAAGACCTGAAGCGAATGAATCACCGCCACCAACTCTATCCATGATCTCAAGTCCATCATACTGAGCAGCCTTGTAGATTTCTCCATCAGCCCAGCAGATTGCTGACCAGTCGTTAACTGTAGCTGTCTTAACCTGACGAAGTGTTGTAGCAACAGCCTTGAAGTTAGGGTATGTAGCAGCAGCTTCGTTGATCATCTTCTTGTAACCATCAAGGTTAAGAGTCTTAAGGTTCTCATCGTTACCTTCGATTTCGAAACCAAGGCAAGCTGTGAAGTCTTCTTCGTTACCGATCATAACGTCAACATACTTAGCAACTTCCTTATTAACTTCCTGAGCCTTAGCTAAACCGCCGATAGCTTCCCACATAGATGGTCTGTAGTTAAGATCGTAAGATACGATTGTACCATACTTCTTAGCTGCCTTACAAGCTGCAATAACAGTCTCGCAAGCCTGCTCAGAAAGAGCAGCGTAGATACCACCTGTATGTAACCAACGAACACCTAAACCACCATCACTCTTGTTCTTGAAGATGTAATCGAAATCGAAATCTTCTGGAGTAGCCTGAGAAATAGCTGTGTTAGCTCTATCAGAGCAACCCTTAGCACCACGGATACCAAATCCTCTTTCTGTAAAGTTGAGACCGTTTCTGCAAAGACGTCCGATACCATCTGTCTTCTTCCAACAGATAAGTGATGTATCAACGCCACCCTGCTCGATGAAGTCCTTCATAAGAAGACCTACTTCGTTATCAGCGAATGATGTGATAACAGCAGTTCTCATACCGAAGCACTTGTGAAGACCACGGATAACGTTATATTCTCCGCCACCTTCCCATGCTCTAAAGCTTCTTGCTGTACGGATTCTGCCTTCACCTGGATCAAGACGAAGCATAACTTCACCTAATGATACAGCGTCAAAAGTACACTCTTCAGCTGGTCTTAAATTTAATTTCATTGTTTAGATACCTCCAAAATATTTTATTGCTATAACATTTTACCATATTAATCTGATTAATTCCATCATTTTCGCCTAATCTTTTCTATGTTTTAAAAGAAATTACACATAATCTAAAAAAGCAATAAAAAAGGAGATGCGGTCAACATCTCCTTTTTAAAAATATGAGGGGGAGATAGAAAGAATTCTCTTTGCTATCTGTTAAATAATATACATGATAAATGTGAGCAAAATGTGTATAATTAGTTAAACAAAAATAAAAATCATAAAATTCTATTTTATTGATTAATATTCTTTAATATGTTAATATCAAAATGTTATTTATATATATGGAGGTCTATATATGCCAGATAATTTTAAAAAGGATACAAGCATAGAGGACGAAATTGAAAAGTCATTGCAGAAGATGGTAGAAGAAGAGACTACAGTAGCTAAGGCACTCGTAGGAAAGAATGATCTACCTTCTAATATGAAAGCAGCAGATATTAATGATGGTAAAACAAGAGTTATTCCACAGATAACTGATGAGATATTAAGAGAACAGAAGAACGATTATTCAGCAACAGATGATGAGCAGGAAGATGTTATGGAAGATGATGATATTCTTGCTGATGATGAAGAGAATGAGACTGAGGAATCTTTAGATAATGATAATAAGACTGAGGCTGTTACTGATAAGAAGCCTGTAGATAAGAAAACCAAGCTTATTCTTGCCGGAGTTGGTGCCGGTGTGGCAGTTGTCATTATAATTATAATAATTGTTGCAGTATCACTTAATAAAAAGAGTAAGCAGAATTATGACTATTATTATAATACAGGAATGAAACTGTACGAAGAAGGCAATTACGGAGATGCTTCTTCATATCTTAGCAAAGCTTCTAAAGAGAATGAAGGAAAGAAGAATCTTAATCTTAAGTACACATTGTACAGATGCTATGAGAGTTCTGGTAATGAGGATGAGGCTGTTAATGTGTTGAAGGATATTCTGTCATATGATGAGAATTACGAAGATGCAGTCAAGGCACTTGCAGACATTTATTATAAAAGAGAAGATGCTGATAATTTAACTAAGCTTATAAGAAAATATCAGGATGGCAAATGTAAAGATGCTGTTAAGAATTATATAGTAAGTGAGCCGGTTCCATCTAAAGAATCAGGTTCATATGATGATGATGTAGAGCTTAAGTTTACATGTGCTTCTGGCTGTGTTGTGTATTATACAACAGATGGCAAAGAGCCGGACAGCAAGAGTACATTATATGATGGAACAGGTATTAAGCTTGAAACAGGAACTACCAGGATAAAAGCAGTTGCTGTTAATTCAATGGGTGTATACAGCAGCGTGGCTGACCTTGAGTATGTTATAGAATATGGAGCACCTGCAGCACCAGATGTGAGTCCTGCATCAGGAAAGTATTCAGCAGGAGAAAAAGTTAAGATTAATAACATTCCTGACAAATGTAAGGCATATTATACAACAGACGGTACAACCCCTACATCTTCATCAACGGAGTATACAGGTGAATTCGATATGCCAGCTGGTAATACTGTAATTGCATTTGTTATAATTGATGAACATGAGCAGAGCAGTACTGTAGTCAAGAGAAACTACAATGTTGAAGTAAAGAACACATATACATATAGTCAGGCTGAAAGCCAGCTTAAGAGTGTTCTTATATCAAAGAAGGTACTTAAGTCTGACAGTGTTGCTGCAGATGGTTCAGGTGTTAATTTTGTCTATATTTCAAAGACAAAGGTTGACAATAATGAAATGTATATTATCAGATATGATGTAATAAAGAGTGGTTCCACAACAACTGCCGGTTTATATGGCGTTGATACATCAAGTGGCAAGGTGTATACTGTTACAGGTAAAGAAGGCAGTTATTCTGCTGAAGAATACTAAAGGTTGATAGTGTGTAATGCACTTCATAATATTACTTTTTGAAAGGAGAATTGTAATGTATAAAATTCTTAAGGCTGAGAAGTTAGCAGAGAAGATCTTCCTTATGGATGTTGAAGCTCCTAGAGTTGCTAAACATTGTGAACCTGGCCAGTTCGTTATTGTAAAGATGGATGATTTGGGCGAAAGAATTCCACTTACTATTTGTGATTATGACAGAGAAGCAGGAACTATAACAATAGTTGTTCAGATAGTTGGAGCGTCTACTGAGAAGATGTCACATCTTAAAGCAGGAGATGCATTTGAAGATTTTGTTGGACCTCTTGGATGTCCATCAGAGCTTATCAGCAAGGATATTGAAGAACTCAAGAAGATGAATATTGTATTCATTGCCGGAGGTCTTGGAACAGCGCCTGTATATCCACAGGTTAAATGGATGCATGAGCATGGAGTAGATGTTGATGTTATCGTTGGTGCTAAGAATAAGGAACTTATAATCTTAGAGGAAGAGATGAAGGCTGTTGCTGGTAATCTTTATATAACAACTGATGATGGAAGCTATGTAAGAAAAGGTATGGGTACAGATGTGCTTAAGGATCTTGTTGCAGAAGGAAAACATTATGATTTATGTGTAGCAATCGGACCTATGATTATGATGAAATTCGTCTGTCTTCTTACTAAGGAACTTGGAATTCCAACAATTGTCAGCATGAATCCGATTATGGTTGATGGAACTGGTATGTGTGGTGCATGTCGTCTTAAGGTTGGCGATGAGATTAAGTTTGCATGTGTTGACGGACCAGAGTTTGATGGACATCTAGTAGACTTTGACCAGGCTATGAAGAGAAGTGCTATGTACAGAACTGAAGAGGGAAGAGCAATGCTTAAGCTTCAGGAAGGTGATACACATCACGGCGGTTGTGGACAGTGTAATTAGAAAGGAAGGATTTCAAAATGGACGTAATGAAGAAAGTGCCAGTCAGAGAGCAGGCTCCTGACGTAAGAAATAAGAATTTTGATGAAGTATGTCTTGGATATAACAAGGAAGAAGCTATGGAAGAGGCAACAAGATGCCTTAACTGTAAGAATGCAAGATGCGTTCAGGGCTGTCCTGTATCTATCGATATCCCAGCATTTATTCATCAGGTAAAAGAAGGAAATATTGAGGAAGCATACAAGATTATTGGTAAGTCAAGTGCACTTCCTGCTGTATGTGGCCGTGTATGTCCACAGGAGACACAGTGCGAAGGTCAGTGTATCAGAGGAATCAAGGGCGAATCAGTATCAATTGGTAAGCTTGAAAGATTTGTTGCTGACTGGGCAAGAGAGAATAATGTTGAGCCAGAGAAGCCAACAGAGAAGAAAGGCAAGAAAGTTGCTGTTATCGGTTCAGGTCCTTCAGGACTTACATGTGCCGGAGACCTTGCAAAAATGGGATATGATGTAACTATATTCGAGGCTTTACATGAGGCTGGTGGTGTATTAGTATATGGTATTCCTGAATTCCGTCTTCCTAAGTCAACAGTAGTTGCCCACGAAGTTGAGAATGTTAAGAAGTTAGGTGTTAAGATTGAAACTAATGTTGTTATTGGTAAGTCAATGACAATTGACCAGTTACTTGAGGATGAAGGCTTTGATGCAGTATTCATCGGTTCTGGTGCAGGTCTTCCAAGATTCATGGGCATCCCAGGCGAGAATGCTAACGAAGTATTCTCAGCTAATGAGTACCTTACAAGAAGTAATCTTATGAAAGCTTTCAAGGATGAGTATGATACTCCAATAGCAAGATTTAAGAAGGTTGCTATCGTTGGCGGTGGTAATGTTGCTATGGATGCTGCAAGAACAGCATTAAGACTTGGAGCAGAGACTCATATCGTATACAGAAGAAGTGAGGAGGAGCTTCCAGCAAGAGCTGAGGAAGTACATCACGCTAAGGAAGAAGGAATCATATTTGACCTTCTTACTAACCCAACAGAGATTCTTACAGATGACAAGGGTAATGTTACAGGTATGAAGTGCATTAAGATGGAACTTGGTGAACCTGATGCTTCAGGAAGAAGAAAGCCTGTAGAGATTCCTGGTTCAGAGTTTGTTATGGAATTAGATGCAGTTATCATGTCACTTGGTACATCACCTAACCCACTTATCTCTTCAACAACTAAGGGACTTGACATCAATAAGAGAAAATGTATCGTAGCAGAAGAAGAAACTGGTAAGACATCTAAGGAAGGCGTATATGCCGGCGGAGATGCTGTTACAGGTGCTGCTACAGTTATTCTTGCCATGGGAGCAGGAAAGGCTGGAGCTAAGGGAATTGATGAATTCCTTTCTAACAACTAATATATAAGCATAATAAATGCCGTGTTAATCGTATTGGTTAACACGGCATTTTTGATACATAAATATTAATTAAACATTTTCTCAACGAACTGTTCTGAAAAATTCTCAGCTTCTTCATCTGAAAGTTCGGTGAATTGTACAGTTAACTGTTCTTTAACATAAGCTGTACGGTTAAAATATTTCATTTCTTCCTGAATATCTCCAGTGTAAGAATTCTCAATATCTTCTTTAGTTATGTTGTCTTCCAGCCAGTTAAGAACATCGGCGGCTTTCTTATCCTCAGTTTCAGCCTTGGCTTTAATTTTGTTAGAGTATTTCAAAGACCAGACACCGATTGCAATGAATCCGATAAATAACAGACCAAGAACAATATTAATAAAAAGGAATGAAGGTGCATCTTTAGTTACTATCTTAATGATACCGATATCATTAAGAATCATAAGAATGATTCCAATTCCTCCACATACAAAGAATGTGATGGCAGAAGATAAGTTATCTTTGTACTTGTCAGTGCTGCTTTCATACAGATTTCCACCTGTAAGAAGAGAATTGTTTTCGTTATTATCCTGAATGTTGTCATTAGTTATGTCAGTTGTGTTTTCAGACATAATGTTCCTCCTTGTTATAGAACTTAACCATAAGTCCTTTGTTGTTCAGACATTATAAAATATAATTGTGAAAAAATAAAGAACATATGAATTATTGTGGTAAAATACAAAAGAAAGATATTACAGAACAGCATGATTAAGGAGATTGATATGAAAACACTTATAGTGACAGGAGGAAGTCTTGATATCAACTGGGCAAAGGGTTTTATTAAGACGATTAATGCAGAATATATAATTGCAGCAGACAGCGGGCTTAAGTATGTTAATGAACTTGGGCTTGTGCCTGATATGATACTGGGAGATTATGATTCAGTAGAAGATGGACTGCTTGACAAGTATAAAAGTACAGACATTAAGACTTATCCCAGAGAAAAGGATTATACAGATACGCATATTGCTATTATAAATGCGTTGAAAGCTGGAGCTTCATCTATATATATACTTGGGGCAACCGGTACAAGGATGGACCACACACTTACTAATATATGCAATATGAAGGCTGCACTTGACAGTGATGTGCCATGTTTTATATGTGACAGTCACAATAAAATATATCTTGTAAATGACAAGATGGGAGAAGTAAAAGTGTCGAAAAAAGGACAGTATGGTGATTATGTATCATTTGTTCCACTATCTGAAGAAACGATTATAAGTCTTGCAGGGTTTAAATATGTGCTTGATGATTATATACTTCATCAGGGCTTAAGCATATGCCAGAGTAATGAAATTAAAGAAGATGAGGCATTTATAAAAATAAAAAAAGGACTTTTAATTGTATTTGAAACAAAGGACTAAAAATGCTTGTAATTATTGGAAGATTGTAATAAAATTAACAAAGAGTTGCGCAAAAGCAACGTAAAAAACAAGGGAGGTCTCGTAATGAGTAATACAACACAGGCATTATCAAGGATTGAAGCAATACTTGATGATAGCAGCTTTGTTGAAATCGGTGCTGGTGTGACTGCCAGATCTACAGATTTTAACATTCAGGAAAAGAAGGCTCCATCCGATGGTGTTATTACAGGATACGGAGTTATTAATGGTAATCTTGTGTATGTATACAGCCAGGATGCAACTGTTCTTAATGGTTCTATCGGTGAGATGCATGCTAAGAAGATTTCAGCACTTTATGATTATGCTATGAAGATGGGAGCTCCTGTGATAGGTCTTATTGACTGCGCAGGTTTAAGACTTCAGGAAGCAACAGATGCTCTTGAAGGTTTCGGTACAATTTATAAGAAAATGTCTATTGCATCAGGTGTTATTCCACAGATTACAGCAGTTTATGGTAACTGCGGCGGAGGACTTGCAATTCTTTCTTCATTATCTGATTTTACATTTATGGAAGATAGCAAGGCAAAGCTTTTTGTTAACAGCCCTAATGCATTAGATGGTAATAATGAATCAAAGCTTGACACAGCGTCAGCTAAGTTCCAGGCAGAAGTAGGAGTTGTTGATTTTACAGGAGATGAGGAGACTATTGCTAATGGTGTAAGACAGTTAGTTTCTATGCTTCCTGCTAACAACGAAGAGGATGCTGCAGTTTCTGCAACAACAGATGATCTTAACAGAGCATGCCCGGATATGGCAGCAGAGATTGCTGACCCAGCATTAGCTCTTTCAGATATTGCTGATGATAATGTATTTGTTGAAGTTAAGGCTTCATATGCTAAAGAAATGGTTACAGGATTTATTCAGGTAGATGGAATTACTATTGGTGCTGTAGCTAACAGAACAGCTCTTTATGATGAAGAGGGCGAAGTGGCTGAGAAGTTTGAGCCTGTTCTTACAGTTAAGGGTGCTTACAAGGCAGAGAATTTCGTTAATTTCTGTAATGCATTTGAGATTCCGGTACTTACACTTACTAATGTTAAGGGATTTGAAGCTACAGTGGCAGCTGAGAAGGGCATTGCAATTGCAAGTGCCAAGCTTACATATGCATTTGCTAACGCAGATGTACCTAAGGTTAATATTATTACAGGTGAGGCTTATGGAAGCGCATATGTTTCTATGAACTCTAAGTCTTTAGGTGCTGACCTTGTATATGCATGGCCAACAGCTTCTATCGGAATGATGGATTCACAGCTTGCAGCAAAGATTATGTATGCTGATGAGATAGCAGCCGCTTCTGATGTGGCAGCAACTGTTTCAGAGAAAGCAGCTGAATATGCTAAGTTACAGTCAAGTGTTGAGTCAGCAGCAGCAAGAGGATATGTTGATGCTGTTATTGACCCTGAGAATACAAGACAGTATGTAGCCGCTGCATTTGAAATGTTATTTTCAAAGAGAGAGGTTCGTCCTGACAAGAAGCATGGAACAGTTTAATTAAGAGGTGACAATATGAAGAAGACTAATTTGAAAAGATTCTTATTGTTATTCTGCATGTTAGCCTGCGTATTCAGTATGACAGCCTGTGGCAATGCACAGATTGATACTAATACAGCTAAAGAATCCATTAAAGATAACGAGGTTGCTTATGTTGAGAATTACCTCAAGGACTGGGCAAAGGATATGATTCTTTACCTTGACAGTAATCAGGGTGAAGCAGGAACAGATGCTCTTATTGCAGATGCAGAAGCAGGAAGAACCCTTAATGATGTTAACAGTAAGATGTATATTGTTAATCAGCAGGGAATGAATGTTAAAACAATAGGATTATACAATAGCTGGAACAGCACTAAAGATGAACTTGGTGAACTCAAAGAGGCTGTTGATGTTAACAACATTAATGTAAAGGTCAGTGATGAAACAAGTGAATTATGTACTATTTCAGTTAAACTTGAATTCGAAAAGAGAGAATGTACATTTGAATTCGTAATCAATACAGATTACACACTTGAAAGTGGAGCTATTAATCCATCTTACACAACAGGTGAGAAGATGGGTAAAGCCGGAATGAATACACTTATTGGTATGGGAACTGTATTCGTAGTTCTTATATTCATTTCATTCATTATTTCTCTGTTCAAGTATATAAGCGTATTTGAGAACAGAAAGAAAGAACAGAAAGAAGACACAGCTTCTGTTGGTGTTGATAATGCTATAGCACAGATTGTTTCTAATGAAGAAGAAAATGTTGAGGACGATCTTGAACTTGTTGCAGTAATTACAGCAGCAATAGCAGCTTCAGAAGGAACATCAGCAGATGGACTTGTTGTTCGTTCAATTAGAAAGGTTAATAATAGGAGGAAATAATCATGAAGAACTATACAATTACAGTTAATGGTAACGTATATGATGTTACTGTAGAAGAGGGAACAGGCAGTGCAGCTCCAGCAGCTAAGGCAGCCGCTCCTAAAGCAGCTCCAAAGGCTGCAGCTAAGGCAGCAGCACCAGCAGGTGCTCAGGGAGCAGTTAAGGTTAACGCTCCAATGCCAGGAAAGATTCTTAAAGTTAATGCAACAGCAGGTGCTGCTGTAAAGAAGGGTGACGTATTAGTTGTCCTTGAAGCTATGAAGATGGAGAATGAAATCTGTGCTCCTCAGGATGGCACAATTGCAACTGTTGAGTGTGCAGCTGGTGATTCTGTAGAGTCAGGTAAGGTATTAGTTTCATTAAATTAATTATGATTCTGATATAAAGTGACTTACGGAGGTATAAGATGAGTTATATTATAACAACTTTAGGAAACCTCGTTCACCAGAGTGCATTCTTCGGACTTACATGGGGTAATTACCTTATGGTTCTGGTTGCGTTTGTTTTCCTTTATCTTGCAATTAAAAAAGGATATGAACCTCTGCTCTTAGTACCTATTTCTTTTGGTATGCTTCTTGTAAACCTTTATCCTGACATTATGTTAGCAATAGAGGATTCAAGTAACGGTGTAGGTGGTTTATTACATTATTTCTATTTACTTGATGAATGGAGTATTTTACCATCACTTATTTTCTTAGGTGTTGGTGCCATGACTGATTTTGGTCCATTGATTGCTAACCCGGCAAGTTTCCTGCTTGGTGCAGCAGCACAGTTTGGTATCTTTGCAGCATATCTTATGGCTATCCTTATGGGATTCCCAGATAAGGCAGCAGCAGCTATATCAATTATCGGTGGTGCAGACGGTCCTACTTCAATATTCCTTGCAGGTAAGCTTGGTCAGACTAAATATATGGGACCTATTGCAGTAGCAGCATATTCATATATGTCACTGGTTCCTATTATCCAGCCACCAATTATGAAGCTTTTAACAACTAAGAAGGAAAGAGAAGTTAAGATGGAACAGTTAAGACCTGTTTCTAAGCTTGAGAAGATTCTCTTCCCTATAGTAGTTACAGTAGTAGTAGTACTTATTCTTCCTACAACAGCACCACTTGTTGGTATGCTTATGTTAGGTAACCTTTTCAAGGAAAGTGGAGTTGTTAAGCAGCTTGCAGAGACAGCTTCTAATGCACTTATGTACATAGTTGTTATTATCCTTGGAACATCAGTTGGTGCTACAACAAGTGCAGAAGCATTCCTTAACTTTGATACATTAAAGATTGTTGCGTTAGGACTTATTGCATTCGCATTTGGTACTGCAGCAGGTGTGTTATTTGGTAAGATTATGTGTCTTGTTACACATGGTAAGGTTAATCCGCTTATTGGTTCAGCAGGTGTATCTGCGG
>OLHA01001659.1_pt1 | contig 11601 bp, 7 predicted proteins | sample 1605961 | NCBI WGS metagenome assembly OLHA01 (sample SAMN03283288) | human gut metagenome | biome: human-associated habitat; material: feces | host: Homo sapiens | place: Peru | collected 2012
TCACCCAATGATAATCCGTAATGACTTTTCGGGTGTCAAACGCGCCTTTTTTCACCCGGAATAATAACCCTTCGCGTCTAAACCAACTTTGCCACACGCGAAGGTTGGTGAACGTGAATCAAAAATATTAGGCCATTTTATACACGTGTATAAGCCTTTCGCCGTACGTTTTTGTCCCACGAGATCCAACTCTTCCTGGTGCGATAAACCAAGCGCACCTGAGGGTTATGGGCATATTGTGGAATAGTCAGTGGAACCTCAGAACCGCACTATATTAGGTCTGGCTATTATATGTCATTAATAAACACAGTTATCTGCTGCTCGCAACCGTCCAGACGTTGGTACGATATGAAGAACGATAGTCAACAGGTATATAATTTCTATTATATGTTCCTATGAGAGATGAAGTGTATTGTCAGTTAAATGAACTAATAATGCACCTTCACAGGCATCTATTTGTGTAAACCACGCTTTTAGGGGGATAATGATCTCTTCACGAGCGTCTTTCAGTCATATTCCCGCTTTTAGAGAATGTGGGGTAAATTTTAAGGCAATTATAAGAGACTCGCCGCCAACTAGGCAATATGTTAAAAATTAATAAATTACAATATTTTGTCATCAACTCGTATATAATTGCCTGGTTTTTTCATTATATTTGAAGAACGATGATTACTGGTAATGAGTACTTTTCATAACATAGATGAACTGACACGTTGTCTTGACAGGGAGAAAAAACTGCTGAATGAATTATTCGCCAAGCGTAACGCACTTTCTTTCAGATATGATTACGCCTTGGAGTTAACCGACTACAAGGAAGAGCGTATTAAATATCTGATTGATAATGAGGTTATCCGTGAAAGCGGAGACTTTCTGGAGATGGAGGACATCTATGTACAATTCTTCGAAGAGGTTCTTCAAATCAATGAAGAGATTAATGTCTCAAGCGTTCAGGACTACATCACCCACCTCAAGGAAAACATCGGATATTGGATGAGTTCTGGAAGCGAAAAGGATAAGTATAAATATTCCAATGAGGTCAGAAGAGCGTTGAAAAGAATCGCTCTGGCGACAGAGAAGAACGTCATCGATGTAAAAAGGAATATTGACAGAACGTACAAGAATGAACCTGACTACAAAATCAAAAAGAAGAAGCTTGAGAATCTGGATGACAAACGTAAAGGAATATCCTCGCTGATTGACAGTGCCGAGCGGGTCATCGATGATGAAGACACTTTCTTTACAGTCGCGATGGATAATCAGATGAGGAGCGTCGTCAATGATGTGCGTCTCCAGATGAAAGACTCTTACCATAATCTGATTGAGATTGAGAGGCAGATCATCACTTACCTGAATTTGATCGAATACCAGAATAAGCTTCTGGAGAAAGCCCGTCGCCTCAGGTACCTTAAGGACCAACTCATTCTTGAGGACGTGACAAACATCCGGCAGATAGCATCCGAAATGAATCCTGTGATATTCGAGCCAGAAATAAGGACCTTGAACCGCAGGCTCTCTCTGGAGAGGATGCAAAATGACGACGATGTTCAAGAAGTCATACTGAAGGTTGTAAAAGAGATTGGGAACAGGCATTCCACTCGTGGGAGAATGGCTGGCGACATCCCTGAATCATACTTGATGGACGAGCCAAGAATCAATGATTCCTTTAATCTTAAAGGAATATTCAATGCCTTCGCCGCTACGGGACACAACTTGTTCAAGTTCGTTTGGAATTATGAATATCATACACCGGTTTCTGACGACACAAGAATAATACTATTCTGTCAGATCGCTTCAATATTCTCAGACAGCCTCAACTTCACCGATGAATATGAAAGATCCGGAGGCATTGAATATCCAATCGTTAATGTTAGGTAACAGAAAAGATGAGATACACCACAGAAATATTCGAGACTCTCTCAAAAGGGAAATTCATCTCAGCCAACAGTCTGGACAAGACCCAGCAGCATTGGTTCGATGATATTGAAGACAACTTTCAGGAATACTACGACTTCTTCATCCAGATTGGATATTCGCTTGAAGGAGGAAACGGATACTGGTTTTTCACCAGACCTATGTCCAAGGTGGATCTTGAATCCAAGATAAAGTCATTGATGAAATGGATTGACAACCTCTCGTTTCTAAAGTCATTCAATTCCCTGTTTGGTTCTGGGTTCACATTCACGAAAGCCGACATCCTCGTCCAATTTTCGTGTAATGTGGAACTGAAGAATCTGATTTCCAAAATGTTTTCAGGGAAGAGCAGCAATGAGGAAAAGATAGACGCTCTCATCAACGACCTTATGCGCGAAGGATTCATTGAAATCGAGAATGAGATCGAGGGGCGCTACAAAGTGCTGAATTCATTCGGCTATATTGAGGAAATAGTTCAAAAGATTGACATAACGGAGGAGGCTGACAATGAGGAATCTAAGTAAAATCATATTCATAAACAGCGCGAATATTCCGTATTCCGAGACAAGACTTGACGGCAATGTGCATTTCATAGGGACCCAAGGCGTAGGGAAAAGCACGATCCTACGCGCTATCCTATTCTTTTACAACGCCTCCCCTATCCATCTAGGAATTCCCAAAGAGAAAAAGAATTTCGATGCTTTCTATTTTCCGTTTTCCAACTCACACATAATCTACGAAGTGGAACGAGAAAACGGGGTCTATTGCATAATCGTCTCTAAATCAATGGGACGTATCTGCTACAGATTCGTTGATGCCCCATACGACAGAAATTGGTTCATCGGTCTTGGCAACAAAGTCTATGAAGATTGGGCTGAAATCAGACATCGAATCAGTGAGTCAAGCGGAACCCAACCGTCAAGGAAAGTGACCACATTCGAACTGTTCCGCGATATCATCTATGGCAACAACAGGCGACCGGAATTGGTTGATTTCCGGAAATATGCCATTGTCGAAAGTTCCAAATATCAAAATATTCCACGAACCATCCAAAACGTGTTTCTTAACACCAAGCTGGACGCCGATTTCATAAAGGACACAATCATCAAGTCAATGACAGACGATAACATAAGCATTGACCTTGATTATTTCAGAAATCAGATTCGTGATTTTGAGAATGAGTACAATGACATCTACCTCTGGCTCAAGAAAGAGGCTAACGGCACGAACAGAAAAACAATTCAGGCTGGAGATGTCTTGAGGAAATACAACGCTATTCGATACTCACGGAAGCATATCCGTGAGCTTCGTGAGGAATTGAATTATGCGCTAAGGCAATGCCTTGAAAGCAAGCCGGAGATAGAAAGACGCATCGAAGAGACCTCATCGGAACTTCAACGTGCGGAGCGGCTCATTTCCGAAGAGACCGGAAAATACAACAAAGAGTTGGACTCTTTTAAAAAGTCCATCAATATTCTTGGCGACAAGATCAACGAAAGCAGAAAGCGGAAGCGCAAATACGAAGATATGCGGATATCCGAGATCATCAGCCGTGTCAAGCAGGAAGATTCATTGATCTCTGAGAAAGTCAACACTGAAGCCATCCTCAGGGAACTCACATCCGGCAGCAAGGACATTTCACTGAAATACAAGCATATCGAAGATTCTCTTCGTTCTGCCACGATCGAAAAAAAGAATATTCTGAACGCAGAACTATCCGATGCCAGAGCATACAAAGCCGAAGAAAAAGAGCGAATCATCGCCGATGGCAGGAAAACAGAGGACAACATAAGGTCCCTGTCGGCGGAAGAGATCAAAGTCTCGGAAGAGTCTGTCTCCGGGATAATGGAACAACTGACAGCGGAAAGAGTTCGTAGGGAGCGTATTGCCAGAACCAAGTATTACGAAAGGGAAATCAGCGATAAAGAAACTGAGATAAAGACACTTGACAAGGTCATCATAGAATCTGATGCTGAGAAAAAATCTTTGCATAGAGAAAAAGAATCCATCATACGGGAGGGAGAAATGTTGATGAAAGAGTGCGAAATGAAATACAATGCACTCATCTCAGAACTTACCGGCAAATCCGCAGTGACAAAGAAAAACATTGACGAAATCAACAGTGTTCTTGATGGTTACAAAGGCTCCCTATGCGAATGGCTGTCCGAAAATGTTTCTGGCTGGGAGGAGAATATCGGAAAGGTGATAGACGAGCGGAATATCCTTTACAGCAAATCATTGTCCCCTGAAAGAGTGGAATATTCAGAGAATATATTCGGAATAACTTTGGATCTTGCCAATGTTGAGAGGGAAATTCTAACTCCTGAGATTCTGAAAGGCAGACTGAACGAGGCTAAACAGAGGAAACAGGAAATAGACAAAGCTCTTGATAATGCGATAAATGAACGTGAGGCAGAGAAAAACGCAATTGTCAACAAAGTCAACCGGAAAGCAAAGGCCCTTGATGTCAGGATTCAGGAAGTCGGCTTGCGTTGCTATGAAAGTAATGAAGCCATCAAGAAGTTGAATGTCGAGATCAATGATCTGAAGAAGGCTGGAAAAGATAAGAAAGACAAAGAGTTAAATGCCGTAGAGAATAGAATCGGAGACTTTAATAATAGGCTTGAACTTGCGAAAGCGGCTCTTGCACAATGTAAAGAGGTGCTGAACAAGAAGATCGCCACAGCAAAAAAGGCGACTGATGCAAAACTGTCCGTCATAGAATTAGATTTCAAAGAAAAAGAGAATGACATTAAGATGAGGCTGAAGCAGTTAGACAGTGACCTTGACATTGCATTGGATCAGAACAACAAAGAAAGACTACTCGAATTGAAGAACGCCGGCGCGGATGTGGATTCTATGAAACGGTATGAAACTATGATCCGTGAGATTGACAATGAGCTTTCTTTTATCAAGAGTCACCGGTCCGATGTCTCTGATTACGAAAAAGACAAACGCGAACTTTTTGACAACGAGGAAGGTTTCTGCAATGAGAGGAAGGAAGTCGAAGCTAAAGTAAAGAATCTTGACGAGAGATTCCGATTGCGCAAGGATAGATTGGAAACGGAAAGGGAAAGGCTCCTGAAAGAAATCAGTGATGAAAAAGAACGACTGAAAACAATCAGTGATAACGTTCTTGAGGCGAACAACTTTCTCGATGATCCTATGCTAAATCCTCATTCGGAACAGACGGACAGAGAAAAGCAAATCTCCGGCAAGTCTTGCCGTGAGATCACAAATGATTTGAGGTCGAGAATCATTTCAAGAGAAAACGATATGAAAGCGTTCAAAAGCGCTGTAACTGTGTTTAAAGATGGATTCTCACCCCGAAACCTTTTCAACTTCAAGACAGGGATGGTTACCGATCAAGAATATATGGACTTTGCGTCAGATTTGGACTCATTCATATCAAATGATATGCTTCAAGAGTTCCAAAAACGCATCAGCGAACGTTATACTGACATTATTCGACGCATTGCAAAAGAGACTTCCGACCTGACGCAAAACAGAAGCGAGATAAACAAGGTTATCAATGAGATAAACGATGATTTCTGCAAAGACAATTTTGTCGGAGCCATCAAGAATATCTCATTGAGGCAATTGGCAAGCGAAAACCGCCTTGTCCAACTTTTGTTGACAATTAAGGAGTTCAACGAGGAGAACCAATACAATATGGGCGAGATAGACTTGTTTTCCCAAGGAGACCGCTCCGAAGTCAACACAAAAGCGGTGGATTATCTGATGCGCTTTATGAAAGCGCTACAGAACGAGCCATCGACCAAGACTCTTGACCTCTCGGATTCGTTCAAACTTGAATTCAGAATTGTAGAAAACGACAATGACACAGGGTGGGTGGAGAAAATATCCAATGTCGGCTCTGACGGAACGGACATTCTTGTCAAAGCTATGATCAACATTATGCTTATCAATGTATTCAAGGAAAGGGCTTCCCGCAAGTTTGGAGATTTCAGGATCCATTGTATGATGGATGAGATCGGCAAACTGCATCCTAACAATGTCAAAGGAATACTAATGTTCGCCAACAAAAGGAATATCCTACTGGTAAACAGTTCTCCGACAACTTTCAACGCGGAGGACTACAAGTACACCTACCTACTTGAAAAAGACAATGATAGCAGGACGCGTGTAATCCCTCTCATAAGCCATTTAGACTGATTGTTATGTCAGAGAACAGACTTACAACCTCACAAGCGCAGAGGCTCAAAAGAATTCTATCCGGGGAGACTTTATCTTGGACAGCGCTTCCTGAATGGATTACAAGACCGCTTCTGGACGAGAATGTCATCTCCATCAGCACAAACGGAATCCGTAAGAAGATCCGTGTTCAGAATCCGGAGCTATGTGATCAACTCATCAGGGATCTGTTCACTTGCGGTGTCCCCATCGACGAATGGATGGAATTGCGTTCCGATAATCTTACCAGACAAGCGTTGGTAAATAAAACAGGTGACTCAAAAACATTAAAGGTTAACACTCTGCGTGGTTTCTTGGTCAATTGTATCGAACCGGTGGAGGTAATCATTGATAGGCAGACAATCTCGCTTACCCCACATAGCGGGATGTCATTTTTCATCTATCATCCTGAAACCTTAAGCATTCCAGAAGATGTAATTGTCGTAGGAATCGAGAACTTAGAGAATTTCAATAGTCTTTCGGAGCTAACGAACTTATTCTCAAGAGGAAAGTACATCTTCGTATGCAGATATCCACAGAACTCCGCACTCTATGAATGGTTGGAACGAATACCCAACAGATATATTCATTTCGGAGATTTTGATCTTGCTGGCATTAACATCTACCAGACAGAGTTTTATTCCAGATTAGGAGACAGAGCTTCTATGCTTATTCCGGACGACATCGAAGACAGAATAAAGCACGGCAATGAATCGTTATTCAACAAGCAGTATAATAAGTTCAAATCTTTGAATATATCTGATTCTCGTATCAAGCCGTTGTTCGATATGATAATGAGATACCACCGTTGTTATGAACAAGAAGGCTATATTCTGGTCTAAACTTCCGACCACAATCAAAAACAAAACAGTTTAAAAACGACTAAGTCATAATTCGGTTTGCAAATTGCACGGTGAAACTCATTTGATTTTGCGGTAGAAGGTGCCGCTCTGGCCTTTTATGTGGTATTTCTTGCTGGTGTTCCAGGTCTCGTCGCCGCCATAGATGCGGAACTGGGCGGAGGTGCTGATATATTCATTGCCATATCGGTCCACAAAGACATCGCCTTGCGAGGATGCGCTGACGCCGCCTGAAGAGACTCCGCCGACAATGGCGCCAATCACGGCAAGGACTGCAAGAACCGCAAGGGCGAGCCACCAGAAATTCTTTATGACGAAAATGCCAAGGCTCAGTGTCAGGGCGACAAGTAACAAGCCTGTCAGGACGCACCCGGCCGCCGGCAACCAACCGCCCGTATTACCCATAAGGCCGTCGATCACCACCATATAGAATGACGCGGCGACCATAAGGGACAATATTCCTGTGTAGGCCAAGGCCAATGAATATTTGAGAATACTTTCGTCCAGCATCTCCCGTGAGCACATCTCCCTCACCGTCGGCATCACCTTATCCACGGACAGCGCCAGTCCGGCGGATGCGGCCAGCCTCGCGCCAACCTTCCTTTTCATAAAAAACGCTTCCCCACAACGCCAAGGAGGCACAGAAGAACGGGATGATGAGAGTGATAACAGTATCAAGCATAAGCGAATGTCTTTTTATAAAGCCAAACTTACATAAAAATTCCGTGATTTCTACTAGTTGCGCATTAATTTAGGGTACTATAATAGGAGTTGACCAACATTTGTTTTGGAAACCATATAGGAGTTGGCCAACATTTCTCTTATAACACTGATATTTAAACAATTGTGAGTTATTGATATTCCTGCATAAGAATCTGTATGTAAAGGACCTAATCTCCATCGTAGTCATATAATATGACAAGGTGTGGCGGAAGATCCCTGGCTTATGCATCGGGTGAAAAAAGTGGCTTTTCTCACCCGAATCCAATCTGGGATGTCTCTCCGGGGGGCTAACCACTCCTTTTTCACCCAGAATAATAGTTATTTGAATCTGAACCGACAACGTCACGCCCAAGGTTGATGAACGTGAATCAGGAATGTCACCCACTTTTCGGCCACAGTTTTCTTCCCCTAACCAAAACCAGACGTCTTATCCTTGTTGGTACACCAAAAGTGCGTTTCCTGCACCAATGGTACACCCCTGTATATTCGGTGCAAAGGCCTCATCACGTACATTTTCTGTCCAAAAACAATATGGGACCGGTCTTCCATGTATGAAATAGCCATGCGTACCTAAAGCGCCATTCACTTGACAACCAACGAGTTGGTGTTCCAGGTATGAATATATTCACACACCTAAGAGTCAGTGCCCCCGGTACAGGGCGTTCTATTGGCGTTCCGGACTTCTAGGTGCGAGAAACCATTCGTACCTGAAACGGCATTTACTTGATTGCTAACGAGTTGATATTCCAGGTATGAATATATTCGCACACCTGAGCGTTACGGCATATTATGGTATGCCGAGCCTTAGATCCGCACAATATTATGTCTGGTTGGTTTTGAAGGCGCTATATACCATTAACAGATACAGTTACCTTAGTGAGTTTTTTTGTATGCCTGCAAACGCTTGGATGTCGGCACGATATGGAGGAAGGTAGTCAACTTGTATATATTTCCTTTAATTTATAGAGAGAACATACACACACCAACTCTTGCCGGTTCTTCACGGCACTTGCCAATCGTGAAAACCCTTGCATATTCAAGATATTTTCACAAACTTTGCGCTGCCGGATGGGATTATGTTTCCAATCCGGGGAAAGGCTGCGATATGGCATCCCCGTGCCAAGCTGATTTTTGTAAAACGAACAACGGTGCTCCAAGATTCCAAAGCTTTTTGCAAGGAGCTGAAGTTTCTTTGGAAGACGCCTGACAAATTTATTACAACTATGAGACGTAAAATGTTTTTTGCGGCGGCGCTCTGCTGCATTGTTTCCGCGGTGATGGTTTCCTGCGGGAAGGACAATCCTGACACTCCCGAACCGGAACCGACACCCGATCCGGAACCGGAAGTTCCTGTTACACCGAAAGATACCGTTGTCTATGCGGTCGGACAGGAAGCCGTTCCAGGGAAGGGTTACTACTATGCGACAATCTGGAAGGACGGCAAGAGGATCCTCCTCTCCGACGGGAGTTATGACGCTTTCTGCAACGGAGCCTATGCTGACGGCGAGACTATCTACATCGCGGGCTGCGAGGCGACAGGTGACCTTGTGGATGACGGTTACTATGAGCCTTATCACCAGAATGTCGGCGTGATCTGGAAATTCAAGGCAGGTGAGGAAGACAAGGCGGAAAAGACCGTCATCAGCGACGGGAAATATTCCACATCCCCGATTGCGGTGACTGTCGCTGACGGGAAGGTCTATGCCGCGGGATTCGACACTCCTGACTATGACAGGCGGGCCATCCTTTGGACAGACGGTCAGCCTCAATACCTTACGGACGGTAAGACTGACGCGTTGGCGTACTGCATCTATTCCGATGGCAAGGATGTATATGTCGGTGGATATGTGCAGCCGGCCAGCAACAAGCAGGGTGGCATTGCCACCATCTGGAAAAACGGTGTGGCTCAGAGCCTTACAAGCGGCAACACGGTAGCGAAGGTGAACGCCATCTGCGTCGATGGCGGGAAGGTCTATGCGGCCGGATCCGAGAAAGAGTCAGGCGGAAGATGGAAAGGCGTTCTCTGGATTGACGGTGCGGCACAGGACTTCACCGACTACGTCGGAACAGAGGTCACCGGCCTCTACGTCAAGGACGGAGAATATGTCATCGAAGGGAATATGACCGAGACCAACTCAGCCGAGGACATCTGCCCTTACATCTGGACATCAGCAGGCGCACAGAAAGTCGCCGAAACGACTCTCTGCCAAGGCGTTGGTCTCGCTGTCGCAGGAAATGACATCTATGTGGCCGGTAACGAAAGCGCCGGCTATGACTCTGAGTACAACCAGATCAACATCGCCCACCTCTGGAAGAACGGTGTCGAGCAGGAGCTTGAGGTCGAGTACAAAAACGACTTCTCCCTCTGGGGTGTCATCTGCGCCTATGTTGAAAAGAAGTAATCTTTCTGAATATCCCAACTCAGGCTGGCCGGGGGAACTTCTTCGGCCAGTTTTTATTTTAGGGAACTATGTAGGCTGGAAGTATCCAGCTCACCATTCCATTGCCACGGCCAGTTTAGGTTACTATATAGGAGATTGAATCGGGACCTTCGTTGAAAAGGAGATCCATACTCGCCTCGGCCAGTCCTATTTAGGTTTGGTTACTATATGTTTTTTTTTGTTTTACAGTACTGATGTTTAAGTAATTGCGGCCTGTCGACATCCGATGCGATAATTTGTATGTCAAGGGCTTAATTTTCATCGTAGTCATACAATAAACTAACAGACAAGGAAAGGAAGAAGATTTCGGGCCTATTCATCGGGTGAAAAAAGTGGCTTTCTGCACCCGACCCCAATTTGTAATGACTTTTCGGGTGTCAAACGCGCCTTTTTTCACCCGGAACAACAGCCACTTGGATCTGAGTCGATTATACCACACGCCAAGGTTGGTGAATGAGAATCAGGAATGTTGCTTCTTGCCTCTTAGTTCATTTGGCACACCAGAAGAGCACTTCCTATACCATACGGTGTGTCCCGGTATATTTGATAAACAGGAAGGCCTTCGGCCGTATATTTTTCTGTTCAATAAAGCAAATGGAGATCATTCTTCCAAGTATGAAAAATCATACGTACCTAAAACAGCATCCCTCTGACAAACAGATAGTTAGTGTTCTAGGTGCGAGTATATTCACACACCTGTGAGTCGGCGGCCTCGGTGCAAGGCGTTCTATTTGTGTTCAGAACTTCCAGGTGTGAGAAACCAGTGTGAATATGTTCTCGCACCTAAGCGTTATGGGCATATTATGGAATGGTCCGCAAAGCCACAAAGCCACAGTATATTATGCATAGCTAATCTTAAAGGCACTATATGCCATTAACGACACTGTTATCTGTGTGAATTTGGCTGCTGGCAATCATCTGGACGTTGGTACGATAAGTGGAAAGATAAGTCAACAGATATATAATTTCCCAAGGAGAATGGATGTGTAGTCCAGTTGAACGAACGCTCCTTCACAGGCGTTAACTTGTGTAAATCACGCTTTTAGAAGGACAATGCTCCCTTCACGAGCGTATTCCTGTCATATTCACGCTTTTGGAGGACGTGAGTATAATTTAGGAAATGATATATGAGCTTGACTGACATTCCACATTATGGAGCTGAGACTCAGACACACACACGAGTATTACTTTCAACGGCGATTATGCAACACAGCAATGCACAATTTGTTCATTAGCCACAACTTGGCAAAAAGGCAAATTGCATGGCGAAAAGCCACTAATATCCTCATATCCAACTCAGGGAAAGACTTACTCAAAATTTCAAAGCGAGTCCTAAACCGTAATTCTGTACACCAAGGTCAACTTCAATATTTCTCTCGGCAAACCCATTAGCGGAATTGAAACTCCTTATGGATTTCTTTATCATAGACGAACCCACTAAGGAACATGAAAATAATAAGTTGCTTCAGATT
>OLHA01001662.1_pt1 | contig 11589 bp, 10 predicted proteins | sample 1605961 | NCBI WGS metagenome assembly OLHA01 (sample SAMN03283288) | human gut metagenome | biome: human-associated habitat; material: feces | host: Homo sapiens | place: Peru | collected 2012
GAGCCAAAAATCCAGGCTGGGGCTTCTTGCCAAATTGTGCGGTGTTGCCCTAAATCATTCCGAAGTGCTTCAACGCCTCTTTGATTGCTTTCTCTTTTTCCGGCGGACATTGGGGCTGTCTGGCATCGTCAGACTTGGGCTTGTTGTAATTCTCCCGCTCAATGATACCACACTTCTGCTTTACCTGAGCGATATAAAGGCTACTGACCTTCAAGCCGCTGCGTTCCAGAACATAATCCTTGATCTGCCCATAGGTTGCCGTCCCTCTTTTATCCTGCACCATTTCTTCCACATCCACATCAATGTTGATATGGGTTACCGGATTTCTCAGAACTAAGAGACATACCGTCTCCACATGGGCGCAGCGGGGGAAGAGGTCGGCGGCGGTGGTGGAGGTTATGCGGAAGCCGTGGGCTTTCAGCAGGGTGAGGTCTCTGGCCAGGGTGGCGGGGTCGCAGGAGATGTAGACCAGGCGCTGGGGGGACATGCGGGCAATGGCTTCGATAGCGGCGGCGTTCAGGCCCTTGCGGGGCGGGTCCACGGTGATGACATCCGGGCGGATGCCCGATTCCTCCAGGCGCAGGGCGGCTTCTCCGGCGTCGGCGCAGAGGAATTCGGCATTTTCAATGTGGTTGCGCCGGGCGTTGTCCCGGGCGTCCTCCACCGCCTGGGGAATGACCTCCACCCCCATCACCTTTCCGGCGGAGGCGGCCATGGCCAGGGTGATGGTGCCCACGCCGCAGTACAGGTCCAGCACCAGGTCGTCCTTTGTAATACCCGCCAGGGAAATGGCGGTTTCATAGAGCCGCTGGGCCTGGTGGTGGTTCACCTGGTAGAAGGAGCGGGGGGACAGGCGGAAATTCAGGCCGCACAGGGTATCCTCGATGAAGCCGGGGCCATAAAGGGTGATGAATTCATCGCCCAGGACGGCGTTGCCCTTTTTGGTGTTCACGCTGAGCACCAGGGTGGCAAAGCCGGGGATTTTTCGCAGACGCGCCACCAGCTCCGGCACATGGGGCAGCTTTCTCCCGTTGACCGCCAGGCAGACAAGCACCTGCCCGGACACCGCCCCCCGGCGGACATAGATATGCCGCAAAAGCCCGGTGTGGGCGGCTTCGTCATAAGCGGAAACGCGGTAGCAATTGGCGTAGTCAATCACTGCATCCTTCACCCGGTCGGTTTCCTCCGGCAGAATCCGGCAGCGGCTGTTTTCCACCACCTCATGCGTCCCCGCCCGGAAGAATCCGGCATACACCCGCCCCTTTTTGGAGGCTACGGGGTACTGCGCCTTGTTGCGGTAGCCGTACAGCGCCGGGGCGGCCAGAATGGGAATTTCCTCAAAATGCTCCCCGGCCAGCCGGTTCAGACAGGTTTTTACCCGGTCAGCCTTCAGCCGGGTTTCCTCCTCATAATCCATGTGCCAGAAATCGCAGCCGCCGCACAGCTTCGCCACCGGGCACTGACGGTTCACCCGATGGGGGGATTTTTCCAGCAGCTCGGTGATTTTTCCCGCTGCCCAGGTTTTCCGCACCGTTTCGATGCGCACCAGCACCCGCTCTCCGGCAATGGCGTTGGGGATAAACACGGTAATGCCCTCAATATGGGCAATGCCCTGCCCCTCTGCGGTGTAATCCGTGATAACCGCCTCGTAAACTACATTCTTTTCCAGCACTTCGTTTCTCCTTACAGCGGCAGCTCCATGCCCATCTTCTGGGGGCGGAAGCCGCATTTTTCGTAAAAATGCAGAGCGCGGTCGTTGCCGCTCCATACGTTCAGGGTGACGGCATCGCAGCCGATGGACTTGGCATAGTCCACGACGCCATTGAAAATCGCCTCAGCCACCCCCGCACCGCGGAGGGCAGCATCCACGCACAAGTCGTCAATATACAGGCTCTTGCGGTCGCACAGCGCCGGGTCATTCTTCACATCCTGGAGAATGCAAAAGGCGTAGCCCACCATTTTGCCGTCCACAACCCCTGCCACAATGGGGCGGCTGGGGTCAGCCAGCAGTTTTTTCAGAGCTTCCTCGTCATATTTCTGCGCCCCGGCGCGGAACAGATCCGGGCGGATTTGGTGGTGAACCTCGCCCACCTGCTGCAATAAATCAATCATCCGGGGAATGTCCCCGGTGTTTGCAAACCGAATTTCCATTGTAAATGCTCCATTTCTGTAGGAACGACATAAACGTTCACATTACTGCGTTATTTTTATTATAACATGGCTTTTCATTGCAGTAAAGAGCGGGTTGAAATTGGGGACAGAGTCTGCTATATTGGTACAAAAATCAGGAATGGGCGATGAATATGACTTATGAAAATTGCCGCCTATGCCCCCGGGAGTGCGGCGTGAACCGGACGGCGGGGGAGCTTGGCTTCTGCGGCTGCCCGGGGGTGGCGCTGGTGGCCAAGCGGATGCTCCACCAATGGGAGGAGCCGGCGCTGGCCGGGAGCGGCGGCAGCGGGGCCATCTTCTTCGGCGGCTGCACCCTGCGCTGCCGGTACTGCCAGAATGCCGCCATCAGCGGCGGGGCGGTGGGCAAACCCACCGACAGTGCCCAGCTGCGGCAGATGATGGAGGAGCTGATCGCCCAGGGGGCGGAGAACATCGACCTGGTGACCCCCACCCACTTTCTGCCCACCATCCTGCCCGCGCTGGAGCGGCCGCTGCCGGTGCCGGTGGTATACAACTGCGGCGGCTACGAGCGGGTGGAGACCCTCCGGGCATTGGAGGGGAAAATCGACATCTATCTGCCCGACCTGAAATACGCGGATGCCGCCCTGGCAGGGGCGCTCTCCGGCGCGCCGGACTATTTCCCGGTGGCCGCCCGGGCGATCCGGGAGATGGTGCGCCAGGTGGGCAGCGTCCAGTGGCAGGGGGAGCGGGTCACCCGGGGGGTGATCATCCGCCATCTGATCCTGCCGGGGCAGGTGGAAAACTCCCTGCGGGTGCTGGACTGGATCGGGGAGCACTTCCGCCCCGGCCAGGTGCTGGTGAGCCTGATGCGGCAGTACACCCCCATGGGCGGCCTGGGCGCGCCCTATGACCGGCGGATCACCGACGAGGAATATGACGCGGTGCTCAGCTGGATGTACCTGAACGAGCTGGAGGGCTTCACCCAGGAGGCCGAATCGGCGGACCGGGGCTTTATTCCTGATTTTTAATTGACATCGGCGGCAAATTGTGCTATGGTTACGGAGAAAGTAAATAACCATCTTAGTGCCTCCAATGTCGGGCAGATCTTGGGGGAGAATAGGGAATCGGGTGCAAATCCCGAACGGTACCGCCACTGTAAGCGAGGAGGCGGCCGCACAGGGCGAAAGCCGGTCATTGGGAATTTCCTGAGAAGGCGGTGCGGCGGCCATGGATGCGCGAAGTCAGGATAACTGCTAAGGATGGGTGATGTGCTGCCGCTCTGCAAGTACGGAGCGCGGCTGCTTTTGGCGCAGAAAATCGGCTGCGGCGGCTTTGGTGCTGCCGCGGCTTTTTGTTTCCCGGGTGCCGGTATTGGCGTTCCCCCTTGTCAATGCCCGGATTGCCCTCCCGGGGACCAGGCTGCGTGATTTCCTCCGGGGGGAGTTTGCCCACTCCCCCCGCTTTTTCATGCTTTGGAGGCGTTGCAAATGGACCGTATTGCCGTGGCGCTTTTGATCGGATTTTTCATTGACTGTTTCCTGGGCGACCCCCACCGGCTGCCCCACCCGGTGGTGCTCATTGGGAAGCTTATTTCGGGGCTGGAGCGGGTTTTCCGCCGCCTGCTGCCCAAAACCGTGGCCGGGGAGCGGACCGCGGGCGGGCTGATCTGGCTCGTCACCGCGGCGGTCAGCGGCCTGATCCCCTGGGGCATCCTGCGAGTGTGCGGCCTGGTTTCCCCCTGGCTGGCGCTGGGAGTGCAGGGCATCATGTGCTGGCAGATCATCGCCCCCCGGTCGCTGCGCGACGAGAGCATGAAGGTCTATCGCACCCTGAAAACCGGCACCCTTCCGCAGGCCCGCCAAGCGGTCTCCATGATCGTGGGACGGGACACGGAGCAGCTGGACGCCGCCGCCGTGGCCCGGGCGGCGGTGGAGACGGTGGCGGAGAACGCCTCCGACGGGGTGATCGCTCCTCTGCTGTTCATCGCCCTGGGGGGCGCGCCGCTGGGCTTTGTCTACAAGGCGGTGAACACCATGGATTCCATGCTGGGCTATGTGGAGCCGCCCTACAAAAATGTGGGGTGCATTCCCGCCCACATGGACGACATCTTCAATTTTATCCCCGCCCGGCTGTGCGCGGTGCTGATGCTGGCCGCCGGGGGCATTCTGGGCATGGACGTAAAAAACGGCTGGAAAATCTTCCGGCGGGACCGCTATAACCACGCCAGTCCCAATTCCGCCCAGACCGAATCCGTATGCGCCGGTCTGCTGGGCCTGCGGCTGGCCGGGGACGCCAGCTACCACGGGGTGCTGCACCGCAAAAAATACATCGGCGACCCCCTGCGGGAAATCACCCCCGAGGACATCCCCAAAAGCTGCCGCCTGATGTACGGGGCCGCCATCCTGATGCTGCTCCTGTGCGTTGGGGCACGCTGCCTGGTTTTTTGAAAGGATAACTGCATGCTGTACAACATTCCCAACCCCCACGGAGGTGAGGTTTATTCCAAGGCGGTGGAGATCGATTTTTCCGCCAACATCAACCCCCTGGGGACGCCGGAGGCGGTGAAGGAGGCGGTGCGGGATTCCCTTCCCCTGCTGAGCCAGTACCCGGACCCCTACTGCCGGGCGCTGGTGGGAGCCATTGCGGAATTCGAGGGGGTGCCCGCGGAGCGGGTGCTCTGCGGCAACGGGGCGGCGGAGCTGATCTTCTCCCTGTGCGCCGCGCTGGGGCCGAAGCGGGCGCTGCTGCCCGTGCCCTCCTTCTCGGAGTACCGCACCGCGCTGGAGGCAGCGGGATGCGAGACGGAATTCTATTTCATGGAGCAATCGGAGGATTTCGCCCTGACGGAGCGGTTCCTGCCCGTGCTGGAGGGCTTCGGCGGGGATATGCTCCTGCTCTGCAACCCCAACAATCCCACCGGCCAGGTGATCGATCCGGTGCTGCTGGAGGAAATCCGGGACATCTGCGCCCGGAAGGGCATCTTCCTGTTCATCGACGAGTGCTTCCTGGACCTGACCCAGGGGGGCGAGGGGCTGAGCCTGGCGCGGCGGCTGCGGGACGGCGAGCGGACGCTCTTATTGAAGGCCTTTACCAAGAGCTACGGCATGGCGGGGCTGCGGCTGGGCTACTGCCTGTGCGCCGACCCGGCGCTGCTGACCCGGATGGGCCGCGCCACCCAGGCCTGGAACGTATCCATTCCCGCCCAGATGGCGGGGATCGCCGCCCTGGGGCAGCGGGAATTTTTGGACCGGGCCAGGGCGATCATCCACGCCCAGCGGCCGCTTCTGGCGGCGGGGCTGGAGGCGCTGGGGCTGACGGTGATCCCCTCCCGCACCAATTTTCTGCTGTTTTTCTCCCCCCGGGCGCTGGGGGAGCCGCTGCTGGAGCGGGGGCTGCAAATCCGGGACTGCGCCAATTATCCCGGCCTGGAGCCGGGCTGGTATCGCACGGCGGTAAGGCTGCCGGAGCAGAACCGGCGCCTGCTGGACGCAATAAAGGAGATTCTCAATGGCTAAGAACATCATGATTCAGGGCACCATGTCCAACGCGGGCAAGAGCCTGCTGGCGGCGGGGCTGTGCCGCATTTTCAGGCAGGACGGCTACCGGGTGGCCCCCTTCAAAAGTCAGAACATGGCGCTCAATTCCTTCATCACCGCCAGCGGCGCGGAAATGGGCCGTGCCCAAGTGGTGCAGGCGGAGGCGGCGGGCATCGCGCCGGACGTGCGGATGAACCCCATCCTGCTCAAGCCCACCACGGACGTGGGCAGTCAGGTGATCGTCAACGGCCGGGTACAGGGCAACATGCGGGCCATGGAATACTACCGGCGCAAGCGGGACTTCATCCCGGCGGTGATGGAGGCCTACCGCAGTCTGGAACAGGAATACGACATCATCGTCATCGAGGGCGCAGGCAGCCCGGCGGAGATCAACCTGAAGGCCACGGACATTGTAAACATGGGCCTGGCGGAGCTGGTGGACGCCCCGGTGCTGCTGGTAGGGGACATCGACCGGGGCGGCGTGTTCGCCCAGCTGTACGGCACCATTGCCCTGCTGGAGCCCCAGGAGCAGAAGCGGATCAAGGGCACCATTGTGAATAAATTCCGGGGCGACCGGGCCATTTTGCAGCCGGGCATCGACATTCTGGAAAAAATCTGCGGTGTGCCCGTGGCGGGGGTGGTGCCCTACGTCCACGTGGACATCGACGACGAGGACAGCCTGTCCACCCGGTTCCAGACCGGGGACACGCGCAAGGACATTGACATCGCGGTGATCAAGCTGCCCCGCATCTCCAACTTCACCGACGTGTCCCCCCTGGAGCGGTTTGACAATGTGTCCGTGCGCTACATCCAGCGGCCGGACCAGCTGCACCAGCCGGATATGATCCTCCTGCCCGGCACCAAGAGCACCATTGCCGACCTGCTCTGGCTGCGCCAGTCCGGCCTGGAGGCGGCCATCTGCCAGCAGGCGGCCCGGGGCTGCATCCTCTTCGGCATATGCGGCGGCTACCAGATGCTTGGCTCCACCATCCGGGACCCGGAGGGCGTGGAGGCCGCCGGGGTAACGGAGATTCAGGGCATGGGGCTGCTGGATATGGATACGGTATTTGCGGGGGAAAAGGTGCAGCGCCAGGTGAGCGGTACCTTTGGAGAAATTCCCGGCGCGCTTCACGGCCTGACGGGCCTGGGCTACACCGGCTATGAAATTCACATGGGCCGCAGTCAGCGCGGGGGCGACGCCATCCAGTGCAGCGGCAATGTCTACGGCAGCTACATCCACGGCATCTTCGACGGGGCGGGCATCGCCCAGGCCCTGGTGCGCGGCCTGGCCGCCCAAAAGGGCATCGACCCCGGCAGGCTCACCGTTTTCGACCCGGATGCCTACAAGCAGGAGCAATATGACCGCCTGGCCGACGCCGTCCGGGGCGGGCTGGACATGGATTTTGTCTACAAGGTCCTCAACCGGGAGGTGTGACCGCCCTCTTGGCTCCCCGATGGGGGAGCCAAGGGTGCACAATTGACTTATCCCATCAGGGTCAGGATCAGCCCGCCCGCGATCACGGAGGCGATCTGGCCCGAAACGTTGATGCTGATGGAATACATCAGCAGGAAATTCTGGTTATCCTCCTGCAAGCCCATCTTATTGACCACACGGCCGCTCATGGGGAAGGCGGAAATGCCCGCCGCGCCGATCATGGGATTCAGCTTCCTGCCCTCCGGCAGGAAGAGATTGAGCAGCTTCGCGAACAGCACCCCGCCGGGTCAGGACGCCGCCCTTTACTCCCTTTCATCAGGGCGAGTATATCAAATGCCTCGGGAATTGTAATGCGTTTTTGGGGAAGGCCGCGAATTTGTTTGTGGGGGACGATGTGCCTCAATCGCCCCCTACGATCATGACGGGGTGCATTCCATCTGCAATTGTCGTGGAGGATGCGTTTTTCCGGTTGACCTGGGCGGGTTTTCACGGTAAAATGAGAGGGTGAAGCAATCCACACCCAGGAAAGGATCGGTGTTTTGATATGAGTCAATTATTCAATAAGGCGGCGCGGTTTGTGCTCAGCCGGATTCACAGGACGGGGCTGGAGCAGGACCTGAACCGGACGGAGGGGAGCGGCAGGCTGGCGGTACCGGAGATTGCCGCGCAGGCCAGGGCCATGGCGGCGGACGGCATCGTGCTGCTGAAAAATGAGGACAAGACCTTGCCCATTACCGGGCAGACCCGGGTTGCGGTGTTTGGCCGGAGCGCGGTGAATTACTTCACCGTGGGCTACGGCAGCGGCGGCGACGTGGTGTCCCCCTACCGGCGTAACCTGATGGAGGGGCTGCTGGAGCATGGGGTGAAGGTGGACGGCATTCTGGCCTCCCAGTATGAGACCTGGTGCAGCCGGCCCCGGAACGTGCCCGATGAGGGCTACTGGGCCCACTGGCCCATGAGCAATCCCGAAATGCCCCTGAAGGCTGAGGACGTGGCGGCTGCCGCCCTGCGCTGCGACATGGCGCTGGTGGTCATTGGCCGGGCCGCCGGAGAATCCCGGGAGAATGTGCTCAAGCCCGGCAGTTACTATCTGACCGACCGGGAAAAGGCCATGCTGGATGTGGTTGCCACCTATTTCCACCGCGTCTGCCTGGTGATGGACTGCGGCAACGTCATCGATATGAGCTGGGTGCGGGACTATGAAAACAAGCTCACCGCCATCGTGTACGCCTGGCAGGGCGGCATGGAGAGCGGTACGGCCCTGGCCGATGTGCTCACCGGCGCGGTCAATCCCAGCGGAAAGCTGACGGACACCATCGCCGTCAAATACGAGGACTACCCCTCCAGCCAGAGCTTCGGCGCCATGGCCTTCAACGCCTACACCGAGGATATTTACGTGGGCTACCGCTATTTTGAGACCTTCGCCCCGGACAGGGTGCTGTATCCCTTTGGCTTCGGCCTGAGCTACACCCGGTTCCGCCTGAGCAGCCAGGCCGCCGTCAGCGGCAACCAGGTCACGGTGAACACCACCGTGGAGAACGTGGGCGACGAGGCCGGGCGGGAGGTCGTGCAGGTCTATGTGGACCTGCCCTGCGGCACGCTGGGGAATCCCAAGCGGGTGTTGGCCGGATTCAAAAAGACCGGCCTGCTCCAGCCGGGGCAGCAGCAGGTGGTGGATGTCTCCTTTGACCTTGCCTCCCTTGCCAGCTTCGACGACACCGGCTGCACCGGGCACAAGGACGCCTTCGTGCTGGAGGCGGGGAACTACTGCGTCCAGGCGGGTACCAGCATACGGGATGTGAAGGCGGTGGTGTGCATCGTCAAGCAGGGGCTGGAGGTCGTCCGGCAGCTGCACGAATGCAACGCCGTCCGGCCGGAGCACGGTTTCTGCCGTATGGTGAACAAGGGCGGCGCGCTGGACATGGAAATGGTGCCCACCGCCAACCGAAACCTGAAGCAGGACATCCTGGCGCACCTGCCCCAGGAGCTGACCCCCGGCCAGACGGAATTCACCTTTGAGGATGTAAAGGCGAGGCGCTGCACCCCGGAGGAATTCGTGGCCCAGCTGTCCGACCAGGAGCTGGACGACATTACCCACGGCTTCGGGCTGATGAACGATCCATCCGGCCCTGCCGGAAACGCGGGCAGCCTGGGCGGCGTCACCGAAGCGCTGAAAAAGCGGGGCATTCCCACGGTGATCACCACCGACGGCCCCTCCGGCATCCGCATCCGCCGCACCTGCTCCCTGCTGCCCTGCGGCACCTGCCTGGCCAGCACCTTCGACCCGGAGGGCGTGGAGGCGCTGTACCGGCTTCTGGGCAGGGAAATGGTTCTGCAGGGCACCCAGGTGCTGCTGGGGCCGGGCATGAACATCCACCGCAATCCCCTGTGCGGCCGGAACTTTGAATATTACTCCGAGGATCCCCTGCTCACCGGCAAGATCGCCGCCGCCATGGTGCGGGGCATCCAGAGCCAGGGCGTGTCCGCCTGCCCCAAGCACTTCGCCTGCAACAACCAGGAGACCAACCGCAACAAGTGCGATTCCCGCCTGTCCCAGCGGGCCCAGCGGGAGATCTATCTGAAGGGCTTCGAGATCGCCGTCAAGGAGTCCGATCCTTGGTGCCTGATGACCAGCTACAATCTGGTCAACGGCGTGTGGAGCCACTATCACTATGAGCTGGTCACCGACATTCTCCACGACGAATGGGGCTACCGGGGCCTGACCATCACCGACTGGTGGATGCAGCCCGGCGCGGCCCCGGAATTTCCCGCCATCACCAACGATGCCTGCCGCATCCGCGCCCAGGTGGACGTGCTGATGCCCGGCGAGATCCAGGAGCGCACCCTGGTGGCCTCCCTGGCAGACCCCAACGGCGTCACCAGAGCCGAGGCCCAGCGCTGCGCGGTGAATGTGATCAAATTTATCCTGAAGGTGAAGTAAGCGCCTCCCAAACCTCCCCTGAAAGGGGAGGACGGCGCATCGCGCCGGAGGGGTCAGCCGCGGTACGCAGAATACCATTTGAAATGCACCAAGGCGAATTCGTACAACCTTCTTGCTGCCCCCTCTGGGGGAAGTGCCGCGATAGCGGCAAAGGGGGTGCCGTTGGTATTTTTGACCTGTTACCATTCAACGAACCACACCCCCTCAGTCAGGCCGTTCGGCCTGCCAGCTCCCCCATCGGGGAGCCAAGGGGGCGGGTACGAATTCGCCTGGGATTTCATGAAGACGTGAGTGCCTACTGCAAACCCCTCAGCCGCTGCGGCGGCAGCTCCCCTTTCAGGGGCGCCAAGAGTTCCAGCCTTTTGGGGGAACCGAGGGGAGAAAATATCTTTGTTTTGTGAGAAAATGCTTTACATTTGGATAAACTTATGTTATATTGGACGGGCTGGCTATGGCTGGCTATGGCCTGCGGCTCAGTTTCGGGACTCACCGACCCTTACTTGGCCGACGGGTAATTTATGAAAAGGTGGATAACACAATGATTCAGAAGGAAAAGAAGACCCAGGTCATCCTGGACAACGCGACCCACGAAGGCGACACCGGCTCCCCCGAGGTCCAGGTTGCCATCCTGACCGCCCGCATCAATGAGCTGACCGAGCATCTGCGGGTGCATAAGCACGACAACCACTCCCGCCGTGGTCTGCTGATGATGGTTGGTAAGCGCCGCAAGATGCTGGACTATCTGGCCAACAAGGACATCAACCGTTACCGTGCCCTGATCGCCAAGCTGGGTATCCGTAAGTAAGTTCACCAAAAGGCGACGGGGCAACCTGTCGCCTTTTTCACGGGAGCTGTTTTAGCGATTGAAAGTGTCCCCCAATAGGATTTTGGAGACAGTTTCAATGGCTAAACCTCCCGAAAAACAAATTATATCATATGGAGGTAAAACAATGGTAACTCACAGACAGTTCCCGAACCACAAGGTTTACGAAATGGAGATCGGCGGCCGCCCCTTCACCGTGGAGACCGGCAAGGTGGCAGAGCTTGCCAACGCCGAGTGCATCTGCCGCTACGGCGACACCGTGGTGCTGACCACCTGCACCGCCAACCCCATCCCCAAGGCGGGCATCGACTACTTCCCCCTGACCATCGAATTTGAAGAGCGGATGTACTCCGTGGGCCGCATCCCCGGCTCCTTCAACCGCCGGGAGGGCAAGCCCAGCGAGCGGGGTATCCTGAACAGCCGGATCATCGACCGGCCCATGCGTCCCCTGTTTGACGAGGAGCTGCGCAACGACACCGTGGTCACCTGCACCGTGCTGGCCAACGACTACGACAACCCCGTGGAGATCGTGGCGTCCCTGGGCGCTTCCATCGCCATCGCCTCCTCCGACGTGCCCTGGAACGGGCCTGTGGCCACCACCAACGTGTGCTACCTGAACGGCCAGTATATCATCAACCCCTCCACCGACGAGCGGGAGGCTTCTTCCTGCTTCGTGTGCATCTCCTCCACCTTCGAGAAGGTGGTCATGATCGAGACCGAG
>OLHA01001665.1_pt1 | contig 11576 bp, 8 predicted proteins | sample 1605961 | NCBI WGS metagenome assembly OLHA01 (sample SAMN03283288) | human gut metagenome | biome: human-associated habitat; material: feces | host: Homo sapiens | place: Peru | collected 2012
TCCGAGCCACAAGGATGGAGGGTGCACTCTTCGGTCAAATCAAAGGAGGCGACTGGATGCTCAAGGCTTACAACTATACCTCGGAGCGTGGTGTGCCAGGAGCTATCGTCAATAATGTATGGCGTAGGGGTGAGCGCATCAGCGACAACAACTCCTTCTTCCAAGGATATATCCAGAAACGTCTTACGCCTAAATATCAAACCAAGTTGTCTGCCAAGTATTCCTATTTTCTCACTAAGTATGTGAATAAGGACACTACGGTCATGATGATAGACAATGTGTATCGCCAAAAGGAGTTTTATCTCTCCACACAGCATCAATACGACATCACCAACTTCTGGAAAGTATCGGGTGCCTATGATTTTCAATGGAACAACATGGATGCCGATATGTACGGATTTGTGCATCCTACACGTTGGAATCATATGCTTTCCCTGGCAACTTCTCTTGCCTGGGGAGGTTTCAAGATGCAGGGAAGCGTGGTGTATAACTATGTACACGATGTGACTCGCGATGTAGAGTCGCCAGCCGATAAGAATACCTGGTCGCCGGCAGTGTTTCTCTATTATAAGCCGTTCCAAAACATAGGTTTCTCCTTGAGGGCCTTCTATAAGAAGAGTTTCCGCATGCCAACCTTCAACGACCTCTATTATGCAGAGATGGGCAACTCTAAACTTAACCCGGAATATACCACCCAGTATGATGTGGGATTTGCATATTTCAGTCCTCGTATGAAGGGAATATTGTATGAGTGGGCTGTGCAGGTGGATGGGTATCGTAATTTTGTGAGTGATAAGATTGTGGCTTATCCTAAGGGAGCACAGTTCCGTTGGACGATGCTCAACCTGGGCAAAGTGCATATCAATGGACTCGATGCCAAGGTAAGTGCAACTCTCCGACCATTGCGCAAACTTTATGTTACTACTCGTCTGCAATATACTTACCAGCAGGCCATTGATGTAACCAATCCTGCCGATACCTATTATCGCGACCAGATACCATATATTCCATGGAACAGTGGTTCGGCTGTGGTACAGATGGATTACGGAACTTGGGGTTTGAACTATAGTTTTATTTATACCGGTGAGAGATATAACCAGCAGGAGAATATCATCTATAATCATACACAGCCATGGTATACTCACGACCTCTCTCTGCAGAAAAGTTTCAATTGGAAGGATTACAAGGCTCGTGTGGCATTAGAGGTGAATAATCTCTTCAGCCAGGACTATGATGTGATACTCAATTATCCGATGCCTAAGCGCAACTATCGCCTCACGTTGACGTTTGAGATGTAATAATGGTGGCACGCATCAAAAAAAATAAAAACATGATGAAAAAGCTATTGCTATATTTACTAATAGGTACATGTTTGGTAAGCTGCCGCGAAGATGAAGTGGTGGTTCCTACTGAGTACGAAATTATCCCCGAGGAGGTGAAGCCGGGACAGAAAATTATCGGCATGTACCTGCTCAACGAGGGCAACATGGGTAGCAACAAGAGTACGCTCGATTATGTTGATTTCTCACAGGGGTATTATGTACGTAATCTCTATGCTGAGCGCAATCCTCATGTTATCAAGGAATTGGGTGATGTGGGCAATGACATTCAGATATATGGTTCCCGAATTTATGCCGTCATCAATTGCTCTAATAAAATAGAGGTGCTGGATGCTCGCACAGCTCATCGCATCGGGCAGGTTAATATCCCAAATGTGCGCTATGTGCGTTTTCACAAGGGTTATGCCTATGCCACTTCTTATGTAGGACCGGTGCAGCTCAATAACCCTGATGCGGTTCAAGGAGCAGTCTATAAGATAGATACGCTTTCGCTGAAGCCCGTAGCTAAATGTACGGTGGGATTCCAGCCCGATGAACTTTGTGTGTTGGGACAGTATATCTATGTGGCAAATTCAGGAGGATATATGGCTCCCAATTATGACAAGACCGTGTCGGTGATAGAAATAGAGGGATTCAAGCAAGTAGAGAAAATTCCAGTGGGTATCAATCTCCATCATATTAAAGCTGATAAGTACGGCAAACTTTGGGTAACTTCCCGTGGTGATTACCAGAGTATCCATTCCAATCTCTATGTGTTGGCAAGAAAGAAAGGTCGCAACGAGATGGAGGTAACTGATACGCTCAACATACCTTGCAGCAACTTCTGCATCAGTGGCGATTCGCTCTATTATTATGCCACGGAGTGGAACAACTATACACAGAAGAATACCATCACGTATGGTATCGTCAATGTAAAGACCCTGAAGAAAGTGAGCGACTCGTTTATTACCGATGGGTCGGAAAAAGACATCACCATCCCCTATGGTATTAATATCCATCCGGAAACACATGACATCTACGTAACAGATGCCAAAAACTATGTTTCGAGTGGGGTGTTGCACTGCTATAATCGGTATGGAGTGAAAAAGTGGAGTGTGAGGACAGGGGATATTCCTGCCCACATGTGTTTTCTTACAAAATAATGGAAGACGATGAAGATAAGATTATGTGATATATTGATCAGTTTGTTGCTGGGGATGGGATTGTCGAGTTGCCATCAGGACTTGGAAAACGTCTCATCGGGGCTCAATGACTACTATTATATTGAGCGCATGCGTAAACTCCGACTTTCGCCAGCCTATGAGGGCAAGAGCTATCGATGGACGGTGCAGACTTCAGATGGGCGGGATTCCCTGCTTAGTACGGATCGGGATTATGTGTTTCTTGCCGAAAAAGAAGGCACTTACACGCTTACTTTCTCCCTCGATGATGGGGAGCGTGGCTATAAGCATACTTTTCCCGTACAGGTGGTACATGAGGATACTGAGTATAGTCCATATACAGCTAAAGTATATGAGTATCGACCAGCACCAGGACAGTTTGTCAATACGATGCCTCTTTATGAACAGGGCGATAATGAGGAGACAATGCGCCAGAAAGCAGAAAATGACCTGACCAACGATGTGATGATTTCGCTGGGATCTTATGGAGGGTATGTAACCTTTGGGTTCGATCATACAGTTGTCAATGTGCCAGGCCAGAAAGATTTCTTCATCAAGGGTAATGCCTTCTATAGCGACATTCCTGCCTATAAGGAACAAAAAGGAGGTTCGGCAGAACCCGGCATCGTGATGGTGGCTTTCGACCGCAACTGCAATGGTAGAGCGGATGATGATGAGTGGTATGAATTGGCTGGCAGTGAAAATGGCAAGCCTACCACGCTCAAGAATTATGAGATTACGTATTTCCGCCCTGATGGAGCCCACAAGCCTGTTCCTGATGTTACGGGCATGCTGACGGATACCTTGTATATTCCTTGGAAAGATAATCGTGGTGAAAGTGGCTATGTGGCCAAGAACTCATTCCATGCGCAGAATTATTATCCTGAGTGGATCAAGGCAGATGAGATGAAGTTTGAGGGAACTTTGTTGCCTCAAAACGGAGTGGACGAAAGTCATATAGGAACCTACTATGTACTTTATTCCTATCCGTGGGGATATGTTGATAATCATCCCAATGCGGAACAAGACCTCTGTTCCTTTGATATTTCCTGGGCTGTAGATAAGCAGGGAAATCCTGTGCATCTGCCAGGGGTTGATTTCATTAGAGTCTATACTGGAGTGAGACAGTATTGCGGATGGGTTGGAGAAACTTCCACGGAAGTGGCGAGAGCACAAGACTTGCATGTGGAAGTCAAATCGTCTTTACCTGATAATCCATTAGGTGAATAGATGATTGGTGAAAGAGAATAAATAGTTAATTATTATAAGTTTAATTTTAAGGTAATAAGTATGAAGAAGAAACTTTACTTTCTTTTATTGATGCTCTTGTGCACAACGTTTGCATTTGCACAAGTCTGCGTTCAGGGGGTACCTCGCAAATTAGCGAGAAGTGCCAAGGCTGAGATAGCCTCAGTCATGCCTAATATTGATTTTGATAATATCCAGTATTGGGTAGGAAATGGTAGAAATCATGCTGCTCTCGTTGTAAAATGGGATGATGGTAAAGGTAACAACACGAATTTAGTGTGGGGGTATAGATGGAGTGGTAAAGCCACTGGTGTGGATATGCTGAAAGCTGTTGCTGCTGCCGACCCACGCTTTTATATGTTAGTGAATGAGGGTACTCAATATGGTACTGCTGTTGGAGGACTTGGCTATGACATCAATGGGAATGGAAACATCAAACTATTGAATGGTAGTAGTTCCTTTAGTCTTACTGCTGGTACCTATAATTGTGCAGATTATACATTTGATAAGTTTACTTCTAATGATGCGTCAGATCACTGGTGTGCTGGTTGGTATAATGGCTATTGGAGTTATTGGACAACTAACTCTTTGGATCAAGCGTATGGCTATTCTTCAGTAGGAGCAACTTCACGAGAACTGACCAGTGGTTGTGTTGATGGATGGTCTTATATCTCTGATATGTCAAACTGGTATAGCAATGACATGAGTGGAAAACTCGAATATGTTTCAACTCTTACTGTTCCTACTGCTAAAGCTAAGATAAAGTCAGCAACAGCAGAGACAGGCAAGGTCACAACAGTAAACAATTTAAAGGAATTTGCTGAGGCACTGAAAAATGCAACAGATGGCGAGACTATTAAGTTCCGTGAGGGATTGCGTGGTACTGAGTTTGATACATCGGGCATATTAGATTATGCAGAGATTAATAACAGTGTTACTATTAATGGCAATGGTGTTGTCTTGACAAATGGTCCTCTTCCTTTGAATGCTTATCCGAGTGATTATAAGACAATCCGCATAACTGATTTCGTCTTTAAGAATTTGCAAGAAAGTGCTTTCTATTATGCTCCTCATAAAGGAGGAAGTTTGACTATTGACAGGTGTATTTTTGATGGTATCTCTGGAAATGGTGACGGCGTTGGTTGTGCTATCAGTGGTACATCAGCTAGTAAGGATATAAATGTTACTATCAGCAACTGTCGTTTTTCTAACATTAAAATGACAGGAAAGGGTAGTGTCTTAAATATTTGGGAGTTGCCTAATAAGGATTTGGTACATCTTAATCTTGTATCTTGTACCTTTGCTGATAATGATAAGGCTTCAGATGGTCTTATTTGTGTAGTGAATGCTCCACATGTACATTTTGCTAACAATGTGTTCTATAATAATGGAGATGGTATTACTCTTAATATTAAAAGTGATGATGCGGCAAAAGACGTTGTTTCTTATGGATATAATGTAATAAATGGTACGATTACTGAGTCTGCAAAATCTCGTCTACTGAACAGTGATATTTGTAGTACAGACCTTTCTCCTGTAGTCAAGTTCGTTGATGGAGAGTACCAGGTAGTAAAGAATGGTGCTGCTTATAATCATCTTCCTGCCAATACGAAGATTGAAGGCATTACATTGCCAGAACGTGATGTACTTGGTACAATTATAGATTACTCTCAGCCAACTCAGACTGGTGCTTGCCAGTTGGTATATGATGAGAATGCTAATACAGACTATACCAAGGGAACATTTATTGTTAATGAAGACTGGTATAGTCATCAGAACTCTACTATCAACTTCTTGACTAATGACGGCGAGTGGGTTTACCGTGTTGTTCAGAAGGAGAATCCTGGTGTAGAGTTGGGATGTACTGCTCAATATGGCCAGATTTATGGCGATAAGTTCTATGTGATGTCAAAGCAGGAGAAAGACCCTGGAGCTTCTGTTGTCGGTGGTCGTGTCAATATTCTTGATGCCAAGACCATGAAGATGGAGAAGCAAATCCAGACGATATCTACCAATGCCGATGGCCGTGCATTCCTTGGCGTAGATGAGCATAAAGGCTATGTTGGTACAAGCAATGGTATCTTTATCCTCGACCTCGATAAGCAGGAAATTGCTGGTAGTGTGGAGGGAACCACAAATGGTGGAGGTAGTGCTTACGATCAGCTTTATAGCGGACAGATTGGTAGTATGATTCGTGTTAACGATCGTGTATTCGCTGTACACCAGAAGAGTGGTCTTCTTGTTATTGATGCCAATACAGATAAGGTTGAACAGGCTATTGCTGCACCTGAAGGATGGGGCTTTGGTTCTGTAGTTCTTTCTAAAGACGGAAACCTCTGGTTGAGTTTAGCTGCCACATCGGGTACAGGACAGGCTGATAACAGAATTGTCAAGCTCAATCCTAACACTTTGGAACAGACCATCATTGTTTTGCCAGAAGGTATCTATGGACCTGCTAATTCATGGTATGCTTGGACTCCTGATTGTTTCTGCGCAAGCAATCAGCAGAACGTGCTTTATTGGAATGGCGGCAGCTCTTCTTGGTTTAGTAACTATACTATCTATAAGTATGATATTGACAACAATAAGTTCTCTAAGTATCTTGACTATACAGATGCGGCTGATGGCTTCTATATCTACGGTTGCTCATTCCGCGTAGATCCTGTAAGTGATGATGCATACGTTAGTTTGTTCAAGGGCTTTAGTGATGCTACTTATGTGGTTCGCAAGTATGATGCAGAGGGTAAACAACTTGCAGAATATCCAATGATTTCTAACTATTGGTTCCCATCATTACCTGTATTCCCTGATAATGTGGCTCCTGTGATTGCTAATCCTGTAGGAGATTTGACTTTGGCAGCTGATAAGACTGCTACTATTGATCTGAAAGATCTTGCCACTGATGCAGACAACTTTGATGCAGCTATTGTTAAGAGTGTGAAAACTGTCAGCGATGTAGCTGTGTTGGATGCAAAGATGCAGAATGGTTCACTTATCATCACCCCAAAGAAGGAGGGTGAAGCAGCAGTAACTATCAAGGTAAACTCTAATGGTAAGTTAGCTGAAACTACATTCGTAGTAACCGTAACTCCTGCTACTGGTATCAAGAATATTACCACTAATGGTGCAGTCGAGGTGGCTCGATTCTCTGCTGATGGCAAGCGCATCTCTGCTCCTCAGAAGGGTCTCAACATCATCCGCATGAGCGATGGTTCTACACGTAAGGTCGTAGTGAAATAATTCCGCTTTCTATCTATCAGTAGAATATTTGAAAAATAAAATAAGCCCAGAGCAAATTGCCCTGGGCTTTTTAAGTTTTTATCTTTTTCTTCTATTTCTTTTCTTTCCATGTGATAGTTCGAATTTTATATGAATGTTTACTTTCTTGTTTTTACTTCCAGTATCGAATGGCCGTGACCTATTCCGTCGTGGATGGCTACTACCTTGAGTCCGGCACGTTCTATCTGTCTGATCATGTCGTCGGAATGATACATCTTACTGTTTCCATTCGCCATGACCGTGAAATAGACACTTGTCATGGTCAGGCAGAGCGATGCAGTCTCGTATTTCTGCCGGTCCCAGAAAGTCTCCATGATGTATAAGGTAGTATCCTCCGACATCACTTGGCTCACTCTTGCCAGAATGCTGTATATTTCTTCCTCCGAAAAGCAGTCTAAGAACTGGCTCATCCAGATCGCATCCCAGTTGTCGCCCTGTTCTGCAGGAGCCATCTCTTTCAGGGTAGGGAACTGGTTTTCAGTTTTCAGAATATCCGTAGGAAAACCATGGATTCTGTCAGCTCCCCTTTTGCCCTCAATATTCTTCTTCATCATTCCTATCTGTCCGGGCAGATCAACGATGGTGACATTTACCTGTGGGTTGCCTTCCACACAACGAAGCGCAAATTCCCCTGTATTTCCACCCACATCCATCAGATGTTTCGTATCTTTGGAGAAAACGATTTCCAGCGCCTTGTCGAAAGAATGGTCACTATAGAAGTGATCAAAATTGAGCCAGCTCTCCAGTACCTGCGGAGAAAGCTGAGATAATCCCTCGTAGATGGTAGGCCAGTTGCCTAAAGTCTTCAGCCCGGCAGGTTTCCCGGTCTCCAAGGCTTCATCCAGATAAAACAATCCCTGGTAATTGACATCATGATTGAAGTCGATATTTACCCGGGTAGCAGCATCCGTGAGCAGAAACCACCCCGTCTTCGAAATCGTATAGCGGTCTGAATCCTTGTCTATCAGTATGATACCAGCACTAAGCGAAGCTTCCAGCAAAATCTTGAGCGCATACTGGGAGAGGCGGGTTTCCTCTTCCAGTTCTTCCAGGGTCAGTCCGTCATGACTGTTTCTGATTTCCTCCAGAATACCCCATTTCAGCATGAGTCTGGAAACCTGGAAGATGACGGGTCCCCATGCGATGAATTCTGCTTGTCGCTGAGCTTCACGGGCAGATAACTGCTCCTGAGAATAGCGGTCGCTTTCTGACTTGAATAGATTCATAATGATTGCTTATTTTTCTTTTCAGAAATAGTTATTCCTTGAATTTTCTGATGACCAGAGCAGAGTTGGTTCCTCCGAAACCGAAACTGTTGCTCAGTACGGTATTGATTTCCGTATCTACCGTCTTTGTCGCAATATTGAGTTTTTCGGAATATTCGTCTGGATTTTCAAAGTTCACGTTAGGAGCCACGAAATGGTTCTGCATCATCAGCGTACTGTAAACGATCTCCGAAGCTCCTGCCATCCAGCATTCGTGCCCGGTCATTCCCTTGGTAGAAGAAATCAGCGCATGTCTGCCGTTGAACATTCTGTCGAGGGCGATTGCTTCATACATATCGCCTTGTCGTGTACTGGTGGCATGAGCGTTGATGTAGTCAATATCCTCTTCCGTCACGTTGGCTGATTTCAGCGCACGGCTCATGGCAACGACACTTCCCTCGTCTGATGGCTGACTGATTCCCCCACCATTGCTGGAGAAACCATATCCCACCACTTCCGCAAGAATATTGGCGCCTCGTGCTTTGGCGTGCTCGTAATCTTCCAGTACCAGAGAGGCAGCTCCACCACTTGGAATGAGTCCATCGCGGTCTCGGTCGAAAGGACGGCTTGCCTTGGCAGGTTCGTCCATGCGGATAGAGAAGGCGCTGAGCGCATCAAAGGAAGCCATGGAGTAATAATTGGTTTCCTGCGCACCGCCACAGAGCACCATCTCCTGCAAGCCCTGTTTGATCATCATATATCCCAAACCGATGGAATGACTTCCGCTGGCACATGCCGAGCTGACCGTGAAGTTGATTCCCCGGAGATGGAAGATGGTACTGAGATTCATGTTGACGGTAGAGTTCATCGACTGGAAGATGATGCCATATCCGAGCATGGCAGAATCATGTTTCTCATCCATGATTTTGGCAGCTTCGATGACGGGTTTGGCAGAAGAATCGTTGCCGAAAATACATCCCACCTCATTTTCCCGGAGATACTCATCCGAAATCTCGGCTTGCTGAAAAGCTTGAACACTTGCCATATAGGCATATTTAGCCTCTTCAGACATTCCGGCACGCGTATGGCGGTCGAGCATTTGTTTGGTAATGACAGGTTCCTCCACGATACCGGTCAAAGCCGAACGGTAGCCGTATTCCAATCGTTCCGGTTGGATTCCGATACCCGATTTTCCTGCGTATAATGATTCCTTGACAGTATCCAGATCTGTGCCAAGGCAAGACCAGATACCCATTCCTGTAATGACAACTCTTCTTTCCATTTATCTTGTAGTATATATATATTATGTGTAGAGTCCCCCATTGATGTTGATGACTTCTCCTGTGATGTATGCGGCTTCGTCAGAGGCAAGAAAATCAACCAAGGCAGCCACTTCTTCTGCCTTGCCAAATCTTCCCGCAGGAATCATCTTTTTCAGTTCATCTTCAGGCAACTCCTTAGTCATGTCTGTAGCGATGAATCCCGGAGCCACAGCGTTCACCGTGATGTTGCGGGGCGCCACCTCCTGTGCCAGCGCCTTGGTAGCTCCGATGAGTGCAGCCTTCGCAGCGCTATAGTTTACCTGTCCAGCCATTCCCTTGATTCCTGAGAGCGAAGCCATATTGATGATACGACCGCCATGTCTGCGGGGCATCATGTGCTTCAAGAGTCTGCGGGTGATGTAGAAGAACCCGTTGAGGTTGGTGTCGAGAACATCGTGCCAGTCATCGTTGGACATCATGAACATGACATTATCCCTTCTGATGCCAGCATTATTTACCAGTATGGAGATCCACTCATCAGGATGCGCAGATTCCCATTGGTCTATGGCAGCCTCTATCTGTTGAGGTTGAGACGCATCAAAGGGCAGGAGTTCAGCATAGCCGCCCTCTTGTTCAATTTCCCGTTTTACCTGTTCCGCCGCCTCATGGTTGTTCAAGTAATTGATAATCGTGCAGAAGCCCCGTTTGGCAAGTCGTAAAGCCACGGCTTTTCCAATACCTCTTGACGCTCCTGTAACTAAAGCATATTTCATCTTTTCCGTTATTCAGTTGATATTTAAATGTGCTATTTCCTGAGAAAAGAGCACATAGTTGTTTGCAAAGGTAAGAAAAAAATAATAAAAGTGCTCAGAAATTTATATATTTTGCTCATCTCTATATGAATTTTCACAAAATATGATGAAATCAGCAGTCATCAAGTCGGGATTTCAGTCCAACTTGTCATTTCTTCCTATATAGAATGTCGGATTGTGTGCCTGATGTCGTATCCGAATCAAGTGGACTCAATATTTAAATATCCAAGATTCTTTTGAAAAAAAATAATAGTAAGTTAGAAAATAATCTCTTGAAAGCTTGCCAGTCTCATTCCTTTTTATTATTTTTGCAACCATAAATATCAGTATATTGAAGATAAAGGCTGATATAAAGGGTAAATATCATTATAATGATAGATAAATGAATAGAAGATTATGGCAGATTGATGCCATCAACGATGCGCTTCCAGAACTACCCCCTTCACCTTATTTGATGAGAAAGGATGAGAAGAAGGCACAGAGAATTCGTCATACTAAATAATAACTGGTTATGGTAAATACGTTGAGAGTAATAGGCGTCTCTTTGACGATAGCTTTACCATGAGCTTTATTAATTATGGGAATAAAATCATCCATTGGCAATGTACTTGTTGCATATCAGCTATATCAACGAAGCAACAAACTTTGCTGAAAGCCTAGGTGGTAGTGACGATACTAAGGATTGAGGACATGAGAAGGATGAAGATGAGATAGAATGAATAAGACGATGACTGCAACAAGCACCGAAGATGGTAAAGCCAATGAAGAGGAAAGTTTTGAGTAAATAAAATATTAAGGGAGAAGCGTATTTCGAACACGCTCCTCCCTAATTATTTTACAACTCGCAATAGTCTTGCGCATCACTATTCTTAGTGACGACTTGAATAGTGAGACGAGTGTGAGCTATGCGAAAAATGAGAACTCTTCGAATAGTGTTCCACAATGGGAGCAACCTCAATACCATAACTCTACTACAGGTTTGACATTTCTATAATCAGGCATACATTGACCTATTGAAGCACCGATGAATGTCGGATCACAGATATAGAAAGCCTTGCCTTTGTACATATATCCATCTCCATTCATTTGAGAGGTTGTGAAGTTTACTGCAGTACATTCATGCCCTGGATATTGTACAAGGTGTGCGTCAAGTCCCAAGACGTTACGCACAAGAAATGCAAATAAAATGGCTCTGTCTTCGCAGTCGTTCTTTGGATAATAAAAGTTTTCTTCAATGAAATAGGGCTTCTCATATCCATGTTGCTCTCCG
>OLHA01001666.1_pt1 | contig 11574 bp, 10 predicted proteins | sample 1605961 | NCBI WGS metagenome assembly OLHA01 (sample SAMN03283288) | human gut metagenome | biome: human-associated habitat; material: feces | host: Homo sapiens | place: Peru | collected 2012
CATTTAAAAATATATATGTCTCATATCCGCTTGGAAATGGTTTTATTTTTTTGCATTTTTCATAATCAATTGTTGCACTAGCTAAATTATGTATTTTCATATATACAATTGTATTTTTATCTAGCTCTTTTTCTAGTTTGCTTATCATTTTTGCAATATCTTCTTCTTGTTGTTTATTTTGTTTCTTAGCTGCTGTGCCTCTCCATGTTGGCATATATACAATAACTTTTTTGTCTTCAATTCCTAATTCTTTTCTTATTTCCTGTCTATCTTTATCATTAAAAAAAGTATCATTTCTTGGATATCCAGATATTACATATTTTCCATGATATAAATTGTCTAACATATATGCACTTCTCATTTTTTCAAACATAAAATCATTTTGATATAGTAAGTAATCTGCCATCATGAAATTTCTTTGAGTATTTCCTAATTCATGTGGTGAATCTATAATATCTCTTCCCATGGCTTTTAATGGAGTTCCATGCCATGTATTCAAATAAATTTGTCCATCTTTTTTTATAAAGTAAGTTGGAAATGTAGAATTATTTATTAAGTATTTAGCTTCTGCCAATATTTTGCAATATTTTTTAGAATGTATTTTTATTACTTCAACATTTTGTAAATTCTGCTTTTTTATAACTTCATTTATTATTTTATTGCTTTCATTATTTGCCACAACATATTTTTTAAAATGCTGATATTTAGTATTACTACACATTTCTAATAGCAAGTAATATGGGTTTCCTGAAATACTACTTCCATCATAAGATTGAATTAATACTTCTTGTTTAATACTACTTTTCTCATAGTATTTTGTGTAGCATACACTTGCTCTTATAACTTTACTTTTTAAAAATTTTTTTGCCTTTTTAAAGAGTTTTTTCATTTTGCTTTCCTTTCATTTTGTAGTTATCTGTTGTTAAATTTTAGTTTCCTGTTTAATATTTTGTTTTAATCTTTTTATTCCTTTTGAATCTTTATAATTAATATTATTCTTCTTTAATTTGTGAATATCTTTTCCATACATAAGCCCAATTCCATGGTGTAAGTCTTGGCTAGTTCCACTATAAAACACATAATATGTACCATCTTCATATATAAAAGAGCTCCTATAAATTCCTCTGTTATCCCAGTTTTTGCTCTTAGTAGTAGGTTTAATAATTGTTGTAGCTTTTTGCCATGTTATTCCATCATTTGATATAGAATAATATAAATTCATATCATTGTGAAGCTTCCAATTTTTATAAGCAACAGCTATCATTTCATAACCTTTTTCTGTATGAATTACATCTAAATGCCATGTTTTTGTACCATCTTCATAGTCTACTTTTATTGCTCTCTCATTGTTCCAATTTTTTCCGTCTTCAGATTCTGCATATGTTACTGTGTTTCCTTTGTTTACATACCACATCTTGTACATATTATTTTCAAATAATATTGCTAAGCTCACATAGTCTTTTTTCTTTCTTGGTTTTCCTACAAATGCCACTTCTTTTTTAGACCAATGTATTCCGTCTTCAGTATAGCTTCTATATATTACAGCCTCATCTTTCACATCATCAACATATCTCCAGTAACATTCCATTCTTTTTAGTACATCATTATATAAAATGTGTGAATCTGAGTTATATCTTATTTGTGGTCTAGTATCATCTGGTACATCTATTGGATTTTTAAGTCCTTTTGGTGTTTCCCATGTTATTAAGTCATTACTAGCTACTATACATGGATTTTCTTTTGCATCATCACCTTGTGGATATGGCGTATATGACATCCAATATTTGTATCCATTCCATTTCTCATTAAAATTTATTACTTTCGGATGATATGCCTCATCGTCCCCATATGGGCTTACAATATCTAGTTTGTTTTTTGAATTGTAATTTTGTGGTGGTATAAAACATGCAGCAAATATTAATATCAATCCAATTATTACCAAATATTTTTTTAATTTACTTTTGCTTTTCATTTTAGTCCCTCTTTTCATTTTAGTCTCTCTTTTATTTTTTCTCTCAATACTATATCACAAAATGTTTTTTTTCTCAATAAAAAAGCGCATTTTATTGCATATTTTTATAAATATTTGACACAATAACAAATAAGAGTTTTATTTTAGGAGCTTATTATGAAAAAATATATTTTACCAATAATTATTGCTGTTGCTTTTATAGTATTAATAGCTTATTTTTATAAATTTAACTTGAGTGATGAGATTGATTATAACACACAAAAGCTTGGCACTGAGCTAAAAAACGACAATTCATCTCAAACTGCACAACCTACTGTGTCAGAAGAAGAAATTTCTAGTTTTTCTACAAAAATTATAGATGAAGATTCTAATCGTGATACTAATATGGAGCTTACTTGTAATGCAATAAATGGTACTATTGTAAAAAAAGGAGAAGAGTTTTCATTTAACCAAGTGGCTGGAAACCCCACACCTGACAGAGGATATAAAAAGGCAGGTATTATTGTTAATGGCAAGTTAGAAAAAGGCTATGGAGGAGGCAATTGCCAAGTAAGTACAACAATATATAATGCAATTGTCAAAATAGATGATATCAATATTACAGAAAGACATGAACATGGTGTAGAATTAGGTTATATAAAAAAAGGTAAAGACTCAACAGTAGTTTATGATACTTTAGATTTAAAATTTAAAAATAATACTAATTATGATATAAAAATTTACGCTTCAACATCAAAAACAAAAGTAACTGTTAAAGTTGTAAAAATTAGTAATGTTTAAATACTCTCTTAATAGAGGGTATTTTTTATCATAAATTAAGCTTTTTAAAAATACAATTTACTAACTAATATTATGGAGGTTGTATTTATGCTTAAGTATATAAAAATTAGTATGATTATTTTAGTTGTTATTGTTGTTTTACCAACTGTTTGCTTAGCTGTTGATACTGTATACACATGGTCTAACAGTGCTAAACCCTTAACAGAAACTATTCCTACAAATGCTACTGTTACCACCACAAATTTGAGTTTAAATGCTGGAGGAGCTGTTTTAATTGAGCAAAATTCTGGTCAGGTTTTATACAACCAAAACATGCACGAAAAGTTAAGACCTGCAAGTGTAACAAAAGTAATGACAATTTTGCTTATTATGGAAGCAATAGATTCTGGCAGACTTTCATACACAGATAAAATTCCTTGTAGTGAAAAGGCCGCTGGTATGGGTGGCTCTCAAATATGGTTAGACGTCAGAGAAGAATTAACAGTTGATGAAATGTTAAAAGCAATATGTATTGTTTCTGCTAATGATTGTACTGTGGCAATGGCCGAATATTTAGCTGGTACTGAAGAAGCCTTTGTTGAACAAATGAATTCAAAAGCTAAAGAACTTAAAATGAATGATACATCCTTTAAAAATTGTCATGGTATTGATGAAGATGGCCATGTAACTTCTGCATATGATATTGCATTAATGTCAAGAGAGCTATTAACTAAACACCCTTCAATCACAAAATATACCACGATTTATATGGATAGCTTAAGAGATGGCAAGTCTTCTTTAGTAAATACTAATAAATTAATTAGAAATTATAAAGGTGCAACTGGTTTAAAAACTGGTTCTACATCTGTTGCCTTATATAACTTATCTGCAAGTGCAACTAGAAATGATTTGTCATTAATAGCTGTTATTATGAGAGCTCCTACTGGTCCTATTCGTTTTGCTGAAGCTCAAAAGTTATTAGATTATGGATTTAGTAATTTTGAGTATAAAAAATTAGCAAATAAAAATAGTTGTATTTTTCTAGAAAATGATAAATAATTATAAATCACATTTCGTTTTATTAATTTAAACTCTCTATAGAATATGTCTAAATCTTTTTGCTTAACTCCTCTACAAAGTTCATAATTATAAACTCCTATAATTGCAAAAGCTAACGATTGTGCTGCATAGCCACTAACATTTTTATTATTTTTAAAATATTCATAAACCTGTTTAGCAGCTTTTATAGAATCTAAATTAGCGCTAGAATTTTTTGTTATACTTCCCATTCTTTGTCTATAGATATATTTACTATCAGAATTATAATATATTGCATGTGCTTTTTCAAATAAAAGATACATAATAAACCAATCTTCAGATTTTTTTCCAAAAGGAAAACGAATATTTTTAAATAAATCAATATCAAATAACTTATTACATGAAGAAACATTATAATATCCAACTATATTCAGATAAATTTGTGCTTCATCTCCTACAAATTTATTTTTTATATTTTGAAAATTTATTTCCTTTACAACACCGTTTTCATATAAATGACAAAAGCCACAACAAGATATTCTAGTTTTATTTTGAACTAAATTCGTATACATTGATTCTACATAATCTTCTTTTACATAATCATCTGAATCAACAAAGCAAATATATTTACCATTTGCATGTTCTATTCCAAAATTTCTAGCATCTGATAAACCACCATTTTTCTTATGATATACATTAATTCTACTATCGATTTTAGATAGTTCATCTGCAATATTTCCACTATTATCCGTAGATTCATCATCTACAAGTATTATTTCAAGATTTCTATAAGTTTGATTTATCAATGAATAAATGCATTCATTTAAATAATCTTCAACATTATATATAGGAACTACAATACTAATTAAACACTCATTCATATTTATTTCCCTCCAAAAATTGTTTTATATGGTAATACATCATTACCATTTTGTACACCAACACCATAAATAAAATAACAAAAATAAAATATTAAAATAAAGGCTAAAATTATATTTTTTGTAACTTTTTTACATTTAATTTTGTTTAATAAATTAGGAACTGATAAAAATTCAACATATCTAAATGACATAAAGATTCTTAAAGCTAAAGGTAGAAAAACAGTAAATAAAGATACAATTATACCAATAAAATGAATATTTGAATATATAATATCCTCTTTATTTTTTTCTTTAATTAATTTTTCATATGCCAAAAACCATATAAAATTAATGATAGAAGACAAATTAAATGCTGCTAATGGTGAAAATGCTCCATTATTTATATACAAGGAATATTTTGTTGTCAATAAAAAATTATAAATATAAGGTAATACAATTGAAGATGATAAAAAAGTTATAATAATAATTATTATTTTTAATAAAAACTTATACTCCCTTTTTAATACATAATATAAAGGTAAAAATATTAAAGCACTATTATGAAAAAAAGCACCTACAATATTTGTAATCATATACTTTATAGAATTATTGTCTTTAATATAAATTAATGAATAATAAAATAAAGAAATAGCAATTGATTGTCTTACTCCGTTCATAGAAAAAAAATAAAACATACTACATATATATATATAATAACTCAACATCATTCCTTTTGAATTTTTATTAATGTTTTTGCAAATAAAATAATTAATAATAAAGCTTGTAATAACAAAAATCCACTGAACATTTGCTTCTAAAAAGACTAAGAACTTATTCAACCATAAAAAACCTATATCACATCTTATATTTTTAACATTATTTAATACTAAATTATAAGTTCGTACATAAGTATTAGTATAATCAGTACCAACCTCAAAACGGATAGCACTAATAACAAATAATAGAAAAAAAGCAATAAAACCCAAAATTTTCTTCGACTTTATATCATTGATATTTGTTTTATCCATCAAAAATCCACATGAAGTGCATAATAGTAACAATGAAATATAGACAAACATATTTTCACCTCTTTAGTTTATTTTATTATTTTTTCAAAATTTTCATAATAATTTTTAACATTCATTTTTTTTGATAATGTAACTGATTCTTTACTCATTTTTTTTCTTAATTTTTCATCATCAATTAATCTAACAATTTCAGTCGATAATTTCTCTATAAAATCGTCATTCTTATCTAAAACAATTGCATTATTACTATTTACATATTCAGGTATACCACCTGAATTAGTTGTTATTATTGGTAATCCGCACATTATTGACTCAATAATTGTAAGTGGTGCTGGATCGTCCCATATAGATGGAATAACCGCTAAATCAGATATTTTATATAAATTAGGTATTTCGTTATAATCAACAAACCCAGTAAATAATACTTTATCCTTAATTTTCTCAATCATTTTTTCTATTTTTATCTGATAATCTGTTTTTGTTTGCAATGCATTTAATGCCGAACCTACTATCATTATTTTTATATTATTTCTATCAATTATTTCAATTGATTTAAGCAATTCAAGGACTCCTTTTTCAGGAACAATTCTTCCAGTAAAAATTATTACAAAATCATTATAATTAATCTCATATTTTTTTCTAATTTCAACAATATCATTTCTATCAATATTAGTATTAAAAATTTTTTCGTCAACACAATTTCTTAAAATATAAAACTTGTTTTCGTCAATTTTTAAATAGTTTGACAATTGTTGCTTAATAAAACTACTCACGCATACAAACTTATCAGTCTTTTCTATAATTTTTTTTAATCCAAAAGTACCAGGAAATTCATTATGACAATGATATATTACTTTTCCATTATATTTTTTGTAATTTTTTCTTAATTTTAGACATAAATATTGTGTAGGATGATTTTCTAATAGTATATTATCATAATTGTTATTTTTTATATTCTTGCTTATAAAATTAAGAAAAAACAACCTTTGGAATATATATCTATAAGTTTGGGAATTTTTTTTCTTTAATATATTTTTTGCAATAAAGAAAAATATTTTATCCAATAATAAAATTATTTTTTTGGGATTATAAAATTGAAATTTCGTTTTTTTATAATTAATTGATTCATCCTGTGCACTTTTATCATAAATACTAAAAACAATAAATTCAAATATTTCATTTTTTTCATTTTCTTTGATTAAATTAAATATCAAATTTTCAACAGCACCACCTTTTGTAGCTGGCACTGGTAAAAAACCAGATGTTACAATTGCAATTTTTTTCTTCATAACTTTGACTCCTTCAATTTTGTTTTTCCTATAACAAATTTAAAATGATTATTAATAACTTTTGCAATAGGTAAAATTATTAATATTATTACAACTAGAGCAATAAATGATAGTAATAAATTATTTCTAATTAATAACATATCTACGCCAATAATTTTTGCCATTATTTTAATAACAATACGTTTAATTGGCTCATGTAAGCACATTATTATTAAAGAATTATTACCAATTAATGATAATAGTTTACAATTACAATCTTTAAAGACTCTAAATAATAACAAACTAATTGATATAGCATTAAAATAAAATAATAAAAAATTTCCGTATTTATGATTTAACATATTTATTTCATTTGTTCCATTAAATAAATTTACAATTATAAATATAATTGGTAGGAAATTAAATATACATTTATATTTTTTATTTTCAATAACGTTAAAATAATTAATATAATATCCCAATATAACAAAAGGAAGTGCTATTAAAGAAGTTTCAATAGATAAAGGTAGAATAATACCAAAATTATTTAAAACTATACCAAGAAATATTATACCAAATAAACAAAAAAACTTCAAAAAAATGTTTTTTTGTTTTATCAATATAAAACTAATAATTATGGAAACAAATAAACAAGGAAGAAACCACATAACTACATTAAATGAATAACCTAATTCATACACTCTCATAAGAAAAATATTTTTAAAAACAAGTATTGGATTAATCTCACTTTGATTTCTTGCATATCGTTCTAAAAAAAACCAATAAATAAAACTAATAATAGAAAAGAAAAAATAGGGAATCATAATCGTTTTAAATTTTGATATAAAAAATTTTTTTATGTCTTTATACTTTTTAATAGAATATAGCAATGTCATTCCAGAAATTATAAAGAATAATGGCATATGAAATGTATATATAAAATTTTTAAGAGTTTCTTCTGAGATAATATGGCCTAAAACCACTAATGTAATTCCAAATCCTTTAACAATATCAATGCAATTATTTCTTTTCATATAGTACTCCTAAATAATATTTTTCTAGTTTTTCTACCTCTTTTTTTATATTATAAATACAATTACGCATAAATTTGAATCTATTGGTATCATAATTTTTCAACCATATATCAATTGAATCATTCAAATCACAAAATTGAACATTATTAGATATATCAGCAATTTTAGGTACTTCTGTTGAAGTAATACATGGTAAGCCATTTGCTTGAGCCTCAATTAAAACCATGCCCAATCCTTCATATAAAGACGGAAATAAAAATAAATCCATTATATTATATAATTCATTAGCATCATCTCTTTGTCCTAAAAATTTTACCGAATCTGATATACCAAGTGCTTCAACTTTTTGTTTTATTTCATTCATTAATGGACCTTGTCCAATTAATAAAAGTATTGAATTTTTTTCTTTTTTATGTAGTTCACTAAATATATCAATTAAAAATGTATGATTTTTTTGTGCAACGAATCTTCCAATATGGCCCACAACTAAAGTATCATCATTTATATTTAACTCTTTTCTTTTTTCTTTTCTGACTTTTTCATCATATTTAAATTTATCTAAATCAATCGCATTATTTATTATAGTAACCTTACCTTGTTCGAATGTTTTATCTCCAAATAACCATCTTCCAGCAAGTTCTGAACAAGCAAAATAGTCTGTAGCATACTTTTTACTAAAAGGTCTTAATACTTGTTTCATCAAATTTTTCTTCCATTCTTTTTTATTAGTTGTGGAATGACTATGTGCTATTCTTATAGGTACTCCTGCTTTTTTAGCAGCTCGTAATGGAAATATAGATAATGCATTTATATTTGAATGAACTATTTTATAATTATTTTTCTTGAATAAATCAATCAAAAATCTTTCATATTCAAAAATTTTTTGATATGGTGGACAAATTATTACTCTACCACCTAATTTTTTTATTTCATCATATGGAATATTAGTAGAATCTTCATCACAAATAAAATCAAATTGAACTTTAGATCTATCAATATTTCTATAATAGTTCATTATAACAGCTTCAACACCGCCTCCAAACCATTTACCCATTATCTGAGCTACTACTATTGGCTTTTCTTTTTTCACATCTAACACCTCTTTTCTAAAAAATAAGATACATTTATACAATGTATCTATTTGTTATTTAGCACCTGATTTTGAAATAACTGCTTTAATTGTTCTAAAAATACATTTAATATCTAATGATAAACTAGCATTTTCTGCATAATAGTATTCTAATTTTAATCTTTGTTCATAAGTTGTGGCACTTCTACCATTACAAGCCCACCAACCAGTTATTCCTGGTTTAACTTTTTCATATATTTCATGGTTACCATTATGAGCATCAAGTTCACCTTCAACTAATGGTCTTGGTCCAATTAATGACATATCTCCCCTAAATACATTTATAAATTGTGGTACTTCATCTAAAGATGTCTTTCTTATTATTTTTCCTATTTTTGTTATTCTAGGATCATGTTCCAATTTTTGATTTTTATTCCATTCCTTTTTATATTTAGGATCTTTTAATAACTCTTTTAATACTTCATCTGCATTTGGTACCATTGATCTAAATTTATATATATAAATAAATTTACCATTTTTTCCTATTCTCTTTTGAGTATAAAATATAGATTTAAAATCTCCTGTTACCATATAACATATTTTTATTATTAAAGATATTGGTAATAGCATTATTAACCCTATTAATGAACAAAATATATCAAATGTTCTTTTGCATGCTAAAAACATTGTTTTTCTAACTGAAACTACACTACTCTTTTCCATTACTAATGCTTCTTCCTGCATATTTATTTCTCCCCTTCAATACGAGTGTATATTATATATAAAATATTTGTTTTGTCAAATTTTGTCGAACAAATATTTTTACAAAATAAAAAACATTAAAACTACATATTTTCTATACCAATTTTATCATAAATTAATGCTATAGACAATATAAAATTTTAGCATTATACAACTTGTTAACAGTATTTAATTTATAAACTTTAATATTAAAAATTATTTATATTTAAAAAAAGCCAGGAATAACTGGGTGGTGGGCTTGTAATGATAAAAGTGCTACAGCTTTTACATAATAACTTATTTTATTATTATTTCCTTTCATATTGATGGCTCTATGTTAATTGTGTCGACACTGTCGACACTTTTTACTTTATTATAATAATTCAAATTTAATCCTCCTTATACTAATTCATATTCTCTTGCTATTATTCTGTCATCACTACAATATTCAATTACATATTTATTTTCTTTTTTGCATATTATTTTCTTTATTACATATTAGTATAGTGTGATTGATATGAGAAATAATTATAAAAATCTTATTATTTTTATTGCTATTCCATTAGTTCTTGGTGTTATAGTAGGTCTTATTACAAGTAAGGGAAGTTCTAGTTATGATGGCATTGTACCTGGATGGATATTTCCAGTGGTATGGAGTATTTTATATGTTATGATGGGTATATCTAGTTATCTTATTAGAGATGATAGAAAACTTCTTAATATTTATATTGTTAGTTTGGTTATGAATTTACTTTGGCCTATTATTTTCTTTGGGTTTAAACTTAAGGTATTGGGTTTTTTCTGGATACTTCTTCTTATTTTAGTGGTAGGATATATGATATATAGATTTTATGATAAAAACAAGGTCAGTGCTTATCTTCTTATTCCATATTTATTATGGATTATATTTGCTTCTATTCTTAATTTAATAGAAATTATGTAATATTAAATTAGGCTTTTTTTTTATTTGTTTTTATAGTATAATAATAGTGTGTGTTAAGTATTTTTCATTAAAAATATAAAAAACAGACAACTATGGCACTCACTTATTTAGCAATTATCGTCCGTGTGCTCCTAAACCCATTCTCGAATGTCTTTCAGAAACAGCTTACGGGCAGAGGGCACGACCCTCTTTTGGTCAACTTTATTTCTTACATGACGCTCAGCATCGCATGCATTGCATTAGCATGGCAGATTGACTGGACTTCATTTTCTGGAGAGTTTTGGGGATATGCAGCATTGGGTGGACTGTTTGGAGCCGTAGGCAACGGTTTTCTTGTCATGGCTCTAAAGCGTGGCGACCTGTCCGTACTTGGACCTATCAACTCCTATAAATCAATTGTCGGTATCATTGTGAGCATTATTATGCTTGGCGAACTGCCATCGCTTATAGGAATGGCGGGGGTGGGCACAATTGTCTTCGGCAGTTATTTCATCTTCGACACCACTGAAGAAGGTTTCTCTTTGAAACTACTGAAAAGCCCTGAGATACAATATCGTATATTGGCTATGGTTCTTACAGCCATTGAGGCTGTCATCATCAAGAAAGTGATTATACATTCAGACACAACCGTATCGTTCATAGTATGGTGTTGGGCAGGAGCGTTGTTTTCATTCATTCAGCTTGTTATAATGAAAACAGACCTGAAGTGCAGTTTTCAAAACATCAAGCCTCATGACATGCGGATAGTCATTGGACTTGTAGCTTGCATTGGTTTGACGCAATACACAACCAACTATACATTTAAGCATATTAATGTGGGATATGGACTGGCATTGTTCCAACTCTCCACCATCGTCAGCAT
>OLHA01001668.1_pt1 | contig 11560 bp, 8 predicted proteins | sample 1605961 | NCBI WGS metagenome assembly OLHA01 (sample SAMN03283288) | human gut metagenome | biome: human-associated habitat; material: feces | host: Homo sapiens | place: Peru | collected 2012
TAATATGTGATCCATCGACATCGGCATCGGTCATGATTATTATTTTATGATATCTTAACTTATTTAAATCAAAATCTTCACCTATACCTGTACCAAAAGCAGTTATAATTGATCTAATTTCTTCATTTGATAATGCTTTATCAAGTCTTGCCTTTTCAACATTAAGAATCTTACCTCTGATTGGAAGAATCGCCTGAGTTCTTCTGTTTCTTGCAGTCTTTGCTGATCCTCCGGCTGAATCTCCTTCTACAATGAACACTTCACATTCCTCCGGATTCTTGCTCTCACAGTTGGCAAGCTTTCCGTTGCTGTCTATAGAGAACTTCTGCTTTGTAAGCATATTTGTCTTAGCCTTTTCTTCTGCTTTTCTTATCTTCGCAGATTTTTCGGCACATGCAATTACAGCGTTAAGGTCGTCCAAATGTCTGTCGAAATAAAGCTGTACCTCGTCTCCTGTTACATTTGCAACAACTGTACCAGCATCCGGATTATCAAGCTTGGTCTTGGTCTGTCCCTCAAATCTTGGCGCAGGATGCTTAACTGCAACAACTGCAGTCATACCATTTCTTACATCAAGACCAGTAAAGTTCGCATCCTTATCCTTCAAGATGCCAAGCTCTCTCGCATACTGGTTAATAATCATTGTAAACTTGGTCTTAAAGCCTGTAATATGTGTTCCACCCTCCTGAGTGTATATGTTATTACAGAAACCAAGAATATTTTCCTCAAATTCATTAACAAACTGGAATGCGACTTCAACCTCAATGTCTTCCTGTTTCTTCTTAAAGTAGACGATATCACATACGGTCTCTTTGCCATTGTTAAGGTCTTTGATATACGCCTTAAGTCCGTCAGGCTCATGGAAAGTTTCCTTATCTTCACTGCCCTTTCTCTTATCCTCAAACTCAATTGTAAGCCCGGGATTAAGATATGCAGTCTCATGAAGCCTGCTCTTTATCGCGTCTGCTTTGAATCTTGTCTTTTCAAATATTTCTCCATCAGGAAGAAATGTAACAGTTGTACCAGTATCATTTTTTCTGCATGTACCAATCTTTTCAAGCGGCGCTGTTGCTTTTCCACGCTCGTATCTTTGCTTGTACACACCACCATCAACTCTTATCTCAACCTCAAGCCATACAGAAAGTGCATTAACTACAGATGCACCAACGCCGTGAAGTCCTCCTGATATCTTATATCCGCCATCTCCGAACTTGCCGCCTGCATGAAGTACTGTAAATACAACCTCAACCGCAGGTATTCCGGCTTTAGGATGGATTCCGATAGGAATACCTCGTCCATTATCCTTGATAGTTGCTGTTCCATCATCATTAAGAGTTACATTTATCTGTGTACAAAAACCCGCAAGATGTTCATCCACTGAATTATCCGCAATCTCATATATAAGATGATTAAGACCTTTTGTTCCGACACTTCCAATATACATACCAGGTCTCATTCTTACCGCTTCAAGACCCTCGAGTATTGATATACTGTTAGCATCATATTTATTAGCTGCCATTATTAATTACTCTCCTCTTTACTTTCCAAAATACGCATTGAAAGTATCCTCAAAGCTGCTTCCCAACGTATACGCATCCTGAATACTTAATTTCTTCCATTCGCTATTATTAAATTCCATATATATACCAGCTTCATATTTCTCAAAATCAGTATTAAACTGCTCTAACTTTCTCTTTTCAAGAATTGCAGACTTATTAACCTCAGTCTTAGCCTTATCATTATCCGATGTACATCTTATAATGTAATATCTGCCTGCTGCCTCAACTATACTGCTCATCTCACCAGTAGACAGATTGAATGCTGCTTTTTCAAATGCTGCATCCATCTCGCCACGTTTCAGTTCGTACTCATATTCGCCGTCCGCATTGTATTCCTTGGCAACAGCAAAGAATGAACTTCCTGAATTCACAAGATTATATGCTTTATTAATATCTTCCTCTGAATCTGATACAATATACTGGATATCAATAACTCTTGCCTCATCTGCGCTTACTTCAATATCCATGCTTGAAGTAAGGTCATCGTAGAGTTTCTGTGCTATTGCGAATTCAGTAAACATTGTATTCAGTTTATCCTTAGTTATTCCTGTACTGCTTATCTGTGATTCTGTTAATTCATTGTAAAATGCATCAACAGCCTTACCCACAGAATCTTTTTCTTCTCTTCCAAGCACAACACCGCGTTCCTTAGCCTTAACATTCATAGCCTTGACGCGCATTAACTTACTCTTAATCTGGTCCTTAATATAGCTTTCAAAATCAGCATCACCAATTTTCTCTCTCCATATATTACTGCCAAACATTTCCTCATATTCCTTCTTCACATCAGACATGAGAATATCTGCTTCGCATGTATAAGTTGTCTTCTGTCCTGCTGTCTTAATAAGCTCACCGCTCTTCATTCCTGTTGTGAAATATATCAGATGTCCATTAAAGAACTTAATATATCCTGCAACCAATAAAACAACAACAAGAATAACTGCTAATATAATAAATGGTTTTTTTCTTCTTTTCATATTCTATCCTCTTTAATTATTTGTGATATGGCTCATTTTTCATAATCCTATAAGCCCTGTATATCTGTTCCAAAAGAATAACTCTCATAAGCTGGTGTGGAAATGTCATCCTTGAAAAACTCAGCTTATAATCAGCTCTCTTAAGTACTGCATCTGCAAGTCCCAGAGAGCCTCCTATTACAAATGTTATGTTACTTGTTCCTTCTATTCCAAGTCTGTCAATCTTTTCTGATAGTTCAACAGAATCAAGCATTTTCCCTTCTATTGCAAGTGCACATACATAAGCATCATCTTTAATAGCAGAAAGGATTCTCTCCCCTTCCTTATTCTTAATCTGTTCATTGACAACATCACTTGCATTATCCGGTGTTTTCTCATCAGCCAGTTCAACTATATCCAACTTACAATATCTTGAAAGTCTCTTGGAATACTCTTCAACTGCCTGAGTATAAAACTTTTCCTTAATCTTACCTACACATACAACAGTTATACGCATCTGTACTATCCTTCCACGAAGAAATATCCGCCATTATCAAGCTTGAATACTTCTAACTGCTCAAGAAGCTCATCATTGCTTAAATCAGATACATCCATACCTTCATCATCCATAACTTCTCTTAACTCTTTAATATCCTTGCAGTATACTGCCATACAGTCCTCTAAGAATTCCTTAGCCTCCTCTAAATCATATGCAACAGGCTCATCGAAAAGCTGTTTCTGATCTCTTAAAAACACCTTCGCGCACTCATCAATATGTTTATCCATAACTTAAATCTCCTTATCTTATATCCTTAAATTGCTCTCTTAATGTTCCTTCTACCCATCCTGTTACGAAACGCCCGTGTTTCTTAACATCTTCTACAGCTTTCTCCATAGCATATGAATAATATACCTTATCCAGCATAGCGATATCATTATAATTATCACCAAATGCCATACATTCTTCAGGATTTAAGCTGAAATATTTCTGTATCTGCTCAATTCCTCTACCCTTATTGACATTAGTATCCATAAGGTCTAAGTAAAGTTCTCCTGATACAAGTACTGAAGCCTTATCACTCCATTTGTTAATAAAATGCTCTTTAGAGTTCTTAATTCCTGTCATATCACACACAGCAATCTTTAATATATCCTCGTCAATGTCTGTGAACTTATCAACTAATGTAGTATGATAATTGACCACCTTGGTCATTCTATAATAATATTCTTCAGACTTAGGTTTAATATATGCCGTATGTTCTCCTGATACAAGCACCTCACAATCAGGCTGCTCAATTACATCCTCAATTATCTCTAACGCAAGCTTCCTATCCATAGCAGTCTTTCCAATAGTTTCACCCTTGTATTCCACAAGAGCACCATTCTCTGCAATATATGCAAGCTTATCACTGACAGCACCAAAAAGTCTCTTAAGACTCGTTATCTGCCTGCCACTAGCCGGTGCGAATATAACGCCTTTGTCAACAAGTTTATTGATATACTGTATAGCCGATTCATCAACGCTCTGTGCTCCGTTAAGAAGCAGTGTCCCATCAAGGTCACTTGCTACGAATTTAACCATATATTTTCTCCTTAAAATACTTTAAGCTCATGTACAAGTCTTGCAACTGGAAGCCCGACAACATTATTATAGTCGCCTTCAATACCCTTAATGTATGCTGCGAATTTTCCCTGAATACCATATGCACCAGCCTTATCCATAGGCTCTCCTGTGCTTATGTAATCCCTGATTTCCTCATCAGTCATATCATATACCCACACATCAGTCTTTTCATAAAAACTTACATTCTTATGTGCGCTGCATATAGTTACACCTGTATACACCTGATGTATCTGACCTTCTAAAGACTTAAGAATTCTGAATGCATCCTCTTCATTCTTAGGCTTGGTAAGAATTTCTCCCTTATGGTAAACAATAGTATCTGCACCTATAACAATTACAGAATCCTCTTTATCTGCATATTGCTCTAATACAGACTGTGCCTTAACAGAAGATAATTCTCTTACATAATCTTCCGGCTCCATCTCTTTAATATTCTCATCTGCATCACTTGTAACAACAGTAAAATCAAGTCCTACCTGACTCATTAATTCTCTTCGTCTTGGTGAACCCGATGCAAGTATCAAATGTTTCATAAAACTTCCATCTCCTTGTTCTTCACTGTATTTTGTGTTCAGAGCCTACTTTGACTCATACATATTGCATTATAGCATAAAAAAACAGAGTGCTTCAATACCACTCCAATAAAAAAGGCACAACAATATATGCTGTGCCTTAATAATCATTAATAGTAAATATTATTTCTTATTATTCTTCTTGCTTATAACAATAACTGTTCCGAATATAACAACTGCTGCTACAAGAACTATAACATATACCCAGACATGATTGTTGTCACCTGTCTTTACAACTTCTTCATTAGCAGCAACTTCACCATTCTTTCTTACTCTTGAACCATCAATTGCCACTCCGTCTTTTCCTGTTACCAGTTCTTCATCTCCAGCAACTTCGCCACTCTTCTTAGTAACATCTGTGTCTGATATATCATCAGCTTTCTTAGTCGCATCCCCTGTCTTTATCGACTCTTCAGCTTTTGTTGTATCATCAGCTTTAATTACTGCATCAGCCTTTGTTGTCTCACTTACTGTAGTTTCCTCAGCTGCCTTTGTTGTCTCATTCACCTTAGTTTCTTCAGCTGCCTTTGTTGTCTCATTTACCTTAGTTTCTTCATCAACCTTTGTGGACTCAGCAGCCTTTGTCTCAGCAGCAGTTTCCTTTGCTGTTGTGCCTTCCTGCTGGCAATCAGATATGAAATGCATCTGACCATTAGCATTAACGAATGTCTTTGCAATTGCTCTTCCGTTGCATGTTGATGTAAGAGTAACATCAGCTCTTGGAGCAACTACAATACCACATATCTCCCCCATGTTGAGCTTACCTGAAACATTAACAGCATTAAATATTACTGTATCAGATATATCAACATCTGTTAATCCACCAGAATACTTTCCATTAACACTGAATCTCTTAACCTCTGCATCTCCATCTGCACCTAAAAGATTCATAATAACAAACTGACCATCAGCCTTATTAGTTATACTTAACTGACCTTCTCCATAATAAGTTGATACTTCATTGCCCTGCCAGTCTGTATAATTACTTGCGTACATATTAACAACTACAATCTGCTTATCTTTAAATGATGAAAGATCAATCTTTTTCTCATCATTAGCTTTGATAACGATGTCAGCTTCTTCATCAGAAATATCTGCATATTCTTTAAAATTGTCATACACCTTATCAAGTGCTGCAGTTACGTCCATATAATCTTCAGCATAATAAACATTGATTGTATCTTTACAGTTGTTGACGTTAATGGCAGCCCCTGTTCTTTTTCCGTCAACACCTTTAATATAATACTTGTTCTCCGTCGGAACATAATCATAATCTGTTCCTAGAACAAGATTATTAAATGCATTCCTGTCAATAAACACCTCAGCCGAACCTGTGTTATCAAAACTTCTGATATAAGTTGTTCCAACACTCATATCCAGCCAGGCACTCAGCCACTGGTCTGTTATGACAAGATTATTGGTTGCAAAACATGTCTGATTATGATTAGCGTTCTTAAATTCTTCTGCAACCACACCATATGGCTTAGCTGCTCCTAACAGTTCATCAAGTACATCCTGTGTCTTAGAATATGCCCCAGCCTTTAATGAAGTTCCTGCAATCACAGAACCAGCAACCATTGCTGCAACAAGAACACCACTAATAATTTTCTTCGACTTTGCACTCAGACTACTTAATCGTTTTCTTAAAAACATTACCATCCCTCCGAAATGTTTGAATCAATAGTTTTACCCTTTTAACTATATTTTCTCCCCACAAGCGTATAATAGCATTAGTACTATAGTACCGCTTCCCCCTTTGAGGGGGATTTTTAAATTCTACATAAATAAAATAACCCATGTTCCTTAATCGTTATCATTCTAGTATACGTTAAGGACATGGGTACTATTACAGATTATTCAATTAAATAATATATTAAGCTTCAAGACTTCTGTTCATAGCTGACTCTAATGCATCAATAGAAGCTCTGATGATATCATGGTCTATACCAATACCAAAGTAATTCTTTCCATCCTCTCCTGTAATACCAACATATGCAATGGCACTAGAATCAGAACCCTTCTTTAATGAATGTTCTTCATAACAGAAGATATCGCATGGCTTTCCAAAGTGGCTGGCAAGAGCATTACTTACAGCATCAAGACGACCATTACCGCCATCTTCAACATTGTACTTCTCACCATTCTCATTAATAGTTACAACTGTCTGTATTCCATTAATCTGCTTGAAATGTACTTCAGAAATCTTGAATACTGGTGTGTATTTCTTATATCTCTTCTCAAATATCTCAAGAACTTCATCTGCTGAAAGCTCCTTATGATTAACATCCGATACATCTTTAACAGCATAACCCAGATCTTCTCTCATAGCCTTAGGAACAACCATTCCATAATTATGTTCAAGGACATAAGCAACACCGCCCTTACCAGACTGGCTGTTAATTCTGATAACATCCGAATCATATGTACGTCCTACATCTTCTGGATTAATTGGAAGATATGGAACTGTCCATTTATTAGGATCATTTTCTATTCTGTAATGCATTCCCTTAGATATAGCATCCTGATGTGAACCTGAGAAAGCTGCAAATACAAGCTTACCACACCATGGATGACGGTCATCAATCTTCATCTGTGTAAGTCTTTCAAATACTTCTGCAAGATGTGGCATATCAGAAAGATCGAGTTCAGGATTAACACCCTGCATATACATATTCATCGCAAGTGTATTAATATCAACATTACCTGTTCTCTCACCATTACCAAAAAGTGTTCCCTCAATTCTGTCTGCTCCTGCAAGAAGTCCTAACTCTGCATCAGCAACACCTGTCGAACGGTCATTATGTGGATGAAGAGAAATAATAACATTTTCTCTGTTGTGCATATATTTAGACATATATTCAATCTGACTTGCAAATACATGTGGAAGTGACATTTCAACAGTAGCAGGAAGATTAATAATGCATTTCTTATCAGGAGTTGGCTGCCAGATATCAACAACTGCGTTGCACACCTCAAGTGCATACTCAGGTTCTGTTCCTGTAAAACTCTCTGGACTGTATTCGAAAAGGAAGTTTCCTCCATCAGCTTCAGCAAGTTCCTTTAATAACTTAGCGCCTTCAATAGCAATCTGCTTAACTTCTTCCTTAGACTTCTTGAATACCTGTTCTCTCTGAGCTAATGAAGTAGAATTATATACATGAACGATTGCTCTTGGAGCACCCTTTACAGCTTCAAATGTCTTCTTGATAATATGTGGTCTTGCCTGTGTAAGTACCTGTATTGTAACATCATCAGGAATCATATTCTTCTCAATAAGTGTACGGCAGAACTCATATTCTGTCTCAGAAGCAGCAGGGAAACCAATCTCAATTTCCTTAAATCCAACTTCAACTAACATCTGGAAGAATTCAAGTTTTTCATCAAGGCTCATAGGTTCAACAAGAGCCTGGTTACCATCTCTTAAATCAACCGAACACCAGATTGGTGCCTTATCAACATACTCCTTGTTAACCCAGTCATTACACTTAACTGGTGGCATAAAATAGCCTCTTTCATACTGTCTGTAATCAAACATTCCTAAAACCTCCTGAAAATATAAATATGTATTGTTAATAAGTAAAGGCTTTCTTAAAGATAAGCATAAAAAAATCTTTCGTCCATGGGCAATTCTACCCAAAGAGACGAAAGATAAATCTCACGCGTTACCACTCTTCTTCATAGCTATGCTATGCACTCACTGAATACGTACAACAAATGTGCTGCATTATATTCTGTCCACTATAACGGTTGGCTTCCGGCTACTCCTACTTCTCATAATGATTTCAGGTAGCAGCTCCAAGGCGAGTTCAATAAGTTCCTTCGACTGCCTCGCACCACCCGGCAGTTCTCTGACTCTGGTTCCTATCTAATAGTCCTCTTCACAGCATTTACTTATTATGTACGCTTATTATACTTGTCATTTTTTATAAAGTCAAGCATAAATTCAAGTTCTTCTTTGGAAATATTCTTATCAGAATATCTGGCTTTTTCATAACTTCTTGTAATTCTTTCAGCAGTCGCAGCATTTGAAGTAATATTATTTCTTGTGATATCCTCAGGCTGCATATAAACCAAACTGTTTGCAGCCATCTTTTCTTTTCTCTTATCCAGCATCGCTGCCTTTTTAAATGCTTTTCTATATTGCATATTAACCGCAAGATTGGTTTTCTCCACAGCACGCTTAGACCTTCTGATTTTTCTTTCATGCCTGCCTGTTCCTATGAATTCAACCTCATCCCCATTATCATCCCTTGATTCCTTGAACTTTCTCGCATATCTTACAATAACATATATAACAGCAATCATTAACCCTGTAATAATAACCACTGTGAAAGCAACGAAAACTGCCTGCATAACAGGATTATCCGCATATTCTTTTATCTCTGTTTCGTCATACAAAGCATCATCCTTATTGATTGGTTGAGTTGGCTGCTGAGGCAGAGCTTCGTCATTTTCTTTCATAAGCATGAGCAGCAATTTAAGAAGCGGTCTGAATACTACACCTAAAATACTTCCCATCAGTGCAAATATATTACCACCATCTCCTCTGTAGAACAGAAGCATTCCCATTATCATTAATACAGCTACAACAGCCACAGTTGCCATATTAATGCCTGTTATTCTTCTTGCTGGGAATTCAGATTTACCTGTATTACTTATAAATAAATCATTAACTCCTTTAAGCTGATTCCCTATAAGGAAAAGAATTATAAAAAGGGCAAACATCAATGATTCAAAACTTACAAGTTTTGTACTGCCATTCTGTCCTCCAAATGTACTTCCAACAATCATAACAATGCAATACACCACTGACATTCTCTCTGTAGTCTGCATTACCGCTTTCTTTTCATCATCATTAACATCTTCTGTTTTAGTGCTGAACCGCGACTCCTTCATATATTCAGTTTTTCCAACATTAGCAATCCTTACACTTACAGATCGTACACATACAACAAACACACTTACAAAATATGCCGTACTTTCAGCATCTGTTCTTCCAAGCATAATTGCTGCTGCAATAAGTACTATATGAATCATTACAAAAAGAAACAATGACGTTATATATTTTCTTGCAAAAAATGTAATGACTACAGGAATAGTGACCAGCGCGGCGTATAAAATATATTCATCAGACTTTTTAACAACCCCTAGAATTATCATTGCAGCAAATGCCATAAAAACAACACACTGACTAAGTAATTCCACAACTAACCGCGCTACATATAATGTTTTATTTCCTGAACGCGCAACAGACTCACTCATATTGCTTCTCCTTACTTAACTTCCCATCCAACCGGCTCAAAATCACATAATTCCAGTCCATAATCATCTCCTGGAAAATGTGGTACAATCCATACCATATCTGCCTGAAGCCTGCTGATTTTATTAATAACACTCTGCAATTTCTTTCTTCTGCTTGCAGAGATTAAAACATATACATATTCACTTTCTATTCTCACATTATCCGGCTCAAGAATTTTTTCAAGCATAGCAGAGTATTCTTCCATAGTAATTCCTGTATCAATCCTTGCAAGTGCAGTATTAATATTATTGAGATGTCCTATTCCAGAACCATTATTTATTACAACCGGACTCTTTGTATCAACATCACATCCATTGCTGAGCATTGAAACATTTATTCCACATGCAATTAGCATCTGTGATATTCCTGCTGCAATACTTATAGCCTGTTCGTCAACTGCATCATACCTCAATACTCCGTCTTCTTCGAGATTTAGCAGAATGCATACATTTCTGCTGACAGACTCATCATATTCATTAACCATAAGATTGCCGGTTCTTGCCGTTGCCTTCCAGTTGACATTCTTAAGGCTGTCATTACCCGTATAGTCTCTTATCCCCCTGAATACAAATGGATCTTCAAGCATATATTTTTTCCGTTCTGCTTCTCCTGTAATCCTGCTGTTCACTGGTTTTAACACTGTCGGGTCTGCCGGTTTTGGATATACTGTTATTTCACAGTTATTACCAGTCTTTAGAACATTAATTTCATTCATAAACAAGCCAGAGAATACAATCTCAAGACCTGAAATGCGGTAAACACCCCTTCTTGTGCACCTGACAGGAACCTTTCTTGTAATTCTCTGATTAGAAAGAAGCGAAAATACATCATTACGGTAAGTCTTATCCGATACGCTTGAATTAGTATCTGAACCTGTAAAAAGCAATTCTCTTGCAGCCTGAAATTTAAGATTAATACAAGGAAGTGGCAGCCTCTTGGCATTAGTAACAACTTCTGTAATATTAACAATATCATCCTTAACCACATGCTTTTTATCAAATTCAAGACTCACTGTAAGATTTTTATTCCAGTTATATCTGTACACAAGCTTTACAGCAATGTACACAATCAGTACACCTAAAAGCATTAACAAAACATTCATTATCTATTCCAATCTTCAGTAGGAACTGCTGTTTTCGAGACAACATTGCCTATGATCTGTTCTTTATTATCTCTGTTCATAAAACCAGTCTGTAAAACAAGTCTGTGTGCCCATACATATGGTGCCAAAATCTTAATATCCTCTGGCACAACATAATCTCTGCCTGCGACATACGCATATGCTCTTGCAGCATTCAGCATGCCAAGTGTTCCTCTTGGACTGACACCTGTTAATACATTTTCTTCATTTCTTGTCATTCTTGCAAGTTCAACAATATACTCAATAAGCACCGGATGAATGTATACATTCTTAGCATCTTCCTTCATTGCAATAATATCCTCACATGTTGCCACTTTTTCAAGAGTTATTTCCGGATTAGATGTAAGGAATCTGTTAAGAATGAGTACCTCATCATCTTTTTCCGGGTAGCCCATATTAATCTTCA
>OLHA01001669.1_pt1 | contig 11557 bp, 13 predicted proteins | sample 1605961 | NCBI WGS metagenome assembly OLHA01 (sample SAMN03283288) | human gut metagenome | biome: human-associated habitat; material: feces | host: Homo sapiens | place: Peru | collected 2012
ACTGAACTACCTAATGTTAGAATATATTATGATTTCTTTAATGAACGTAAAGATGAATTTAAAAAGAACGATTAATTTTCGTTCTTTATTTTGTTTGGCATAAAATTTTTAACAAATGAGTAATCTCTTTTCTTAATATAGAAGTATCCAAGTGTACTATAAACTACTGCACCTATAAAGTTTACAAATAAGTCTTTCATAGTATCAATAATACCTATATCTAAGTATCCACCTTCTATAACATATATTTTATCGTCTTTAGTATGTATTGTTGTTTTATCTATGTTTTCCACTCTAACAGTACTATTTACTTTTTCTTTATTTAAGTCCACTGATCCAAATTTTTGTACTACTCTATCCTTTTGCATATCTGTTAAGAATACTCTATCACTAGCAAATTCATAGAATTCCCAAAGTACTCCAATTGTCATTGAGAAACAAAATCCTACAAGTGCTACATATATTGGACTTAAACTAATTCTTTCACTATTTTGATTTAATAAATCTACTAGTGAAAAACCAATACCTGCGCATATAAATCCGTTAAGAGTATGAAGCATAGTATCCCATCCAGGTATTATTCCATAAAAATTATTTATTTCTCCTAAAATTGCTGATGAAAATATAAACATATAAATAATAGATTCTAATAAACTTGGAATGCCTATTTTAAATTTTTCTGATATTATAGTTGGTATTGTAAATAAGAATAATGCAAGTACACAAAGTAAAGCATTGTTATATTCTTTCATTACTATTTGAATCCACATACATACTATTACTAAAAGTCTTAACAATAGATATACTGCGATAGATTTTTTATTTTTTTCTTTATATTTTTCTTTCATTATTTTACTAAATTTTCCCATATAAACTCCTTTAATTTTTTTATAACATATTTAATAAATTATTACAAGTTATCTTATCGATGAATATTTATTATGTTATCTAGTTTTAAAATAAAGATTATTTTAAAAAGTTATAGTCTAGCATATGTAAAGTTTTAACTTTTGTCTTTATAATATGATATAATTATTTAGTTACTAGGAGGTAAATCATGAAAAATATAACTATTATGGGTGGTGGAGTTTTAGGAACTCAAATAGCATTTCAATCAGCTTATTGTGGCTTTAATGTAACAATATGGCTTAGAAGTAAAGGTAGTATAGATAGAACTAAACCAAAACTAGAAAGTGTTAAAAAATCTTATATAGATGCTATAAAATTAATGGCTACTAAAGAAGGCAAAAGTGTTAATAATTGGTGTCGTGGTATTGTAGGAAATAATGAATTTGATGAAAAGAAATGTCTAAAAAAAGTAGAAGATGCTTATAAAAATATAAAGTTGGAACTTGATATTAATAAAGCTTTAAAAGGAGCTGACTTAGTAATTGAAGCTATGACAGAAAACTTTAAAGCTAAGAAGGATTTATATTTAGAAATAGCACCTATACTTGATGAAAAGACTATTGTTGTTACTAACTCATCTACTATGTTACCAAGTAAACTTGCTAAGTATACAGGAAGAAGAGAAAAATTCTTATCACTACACTTTGCTAACTCAATATGGAAAAATAATACTGCTGAAGTAATGATGCATGGTAAAACAGATGAAAAATATTTTAAAGAAGTTATCAAGTTTGCTGAAAATATTAATATGATAGCTCTTCCACTTAGAAAAGAAAAATCTGGATACTTATTAAATTCTATGTTAGTACCTCTATTATTTTCTGGATTAGATTTACTTGTTAATGGAATATCTGACGTAGAAAGTATTGATAAAGCATGGACACTTGGTACTGGTGCTCCTAAAGGTCCATTTCAAATACTTGATACAGTTGGCCTTAAAACTGCACATGAGATTGTTCTTATGTATGTAAAAATCCCTTCTTTTTTAGCACCATATAATTTTAAAGGAATGGAAAAACTGTTAAAGAAATATATTGATGAAGGTAAACTTGGAATGTCAAGTGGTGAAGGATTTTATAAATATGATAAAACTAAATAGTGTACACTGCACTATTTTTTTGTTATGATATATTTATAATATGGAGGACGTATGAAAAAGAAATATATTATAATTGGTTGTGTAGCTTTAGTATTAATTGCTGCATTAGTTATTACATTTTTAATTATTAATAGTAAGTATACTGTTACCTTCAATACTGATGGTGGTAGTACTATAGAAAATATTAAAATTAAGAAAGGTGAAAATCTAACATTACCAAATGAGCCTAGTAAAGATGGATATATCTTTGGTGGATTTGTATATAATGATAAGATTGCTACTAACTATACAAAAGTAAACAGTGATATGGAATTAAAAGTTAGATGGATTTCTAAGGATAAAGAAGTTATTACTATAAGTTACGTAGTTAATAATTCTACTATAACTGTAATAAGTGTTAAGGGTGAAGTTCCTATGCTTTTAGAAACACCTATTATGCCTGGAAATACATTTATTGGATGGCTTAATGATGAAGGTTATGTCGTAGATGAAAATGCTACATTAGATAAAAGTACTACTTTAAAACCAAGATGGATTAAAACAGGAGAAAAAACAGTAACAGTTAAATTTAATACTGATGGTGGTAATAAGATAAATGATTTAATACTTGCTAAAGATAGTACAATAATTCTTCCAATTGAACCAATTAAAGATGGATATAAGTTTGAAGGATGGATACAAAGTAATGGAACACAAGTAACTAGTGAAACAACTATTGATAGAGATACAGTTATAACTGCTAAATGGGTAATACCTTATACTTGTCCACAAAATTGTACACCAAATGAAGATGGCTCTAAATGCACTAGAACAACTACTACTAATACTAAAGAAGGAGTTGGATGCTCTAAAGGATACACTTTAAAAAATGGTAAATGCTTAAATTATAGTGGTAAATACCAAGCTGAAAATACTAATGGTTGGACTTGTAAAAATAAGACTGACTATATGTATACTGAAGAAGATGGTGTTGGTGGAGCATTTATGTGGTGTGTCCCTACTACTTCTACAGTTAAAACAATTAGTTGTGAAGATGGTTTTAATCTAAGTAATGGTAGTTGTGTTAAAACTGAAATAATAGATTGCACTAGAAATTAGTGCTTTTTATTTTTGCAAATGTTACAATTATGATGGTGATAATATGAAATATATAAAAGTGATGTTTGGTCTTACAGCTGGTGCTAATAGTAGTTTTCATTATAATTTAGATGAAGTTACTGAGGCAAGAACTTGGAATCCAAATGCTAAAAGTGGTAAAGAATTCGGTGGTATTAACTTCTCCACTCCTGAAAAAATATTAAGATGGCTTCATAGAGGTGATACACTTTATGATGTAAAATTACCAGAAGATGCAGAGGTTATTGATATAGTTGAATCTGCTACTCCTCATGGTGTATTTAGAGCAAATAAAGTAATAATCTCTAACCCAAGGAAAATAGATGATGATATGGCACTTCACTTCTATAAAATATCTACTATACCAAAAGAAGCATATTATAATGCTATGGGAGCTGTCGCGATTATGAATTATAAAAAGACTGCACTTGCCATATTTAAAGATAAAGTTAATAAAGATAATATAGATGAAGTATTAGAAAATTGGAATAGCTTTGTTAATGATAAAGAAGAGAGAAAAAACTGTAATGAAACAGTAAAACTTATTGATAAAATTTTAAACGATTTTAAAAAAAATAACTAAGGGAATAATACGTTTATTCCTTTTATTTTGGAGTTATGTTATAATACTTTTCAAATGGAGGTTTATTATGAAAATAATTAGAGGAGATAAAGTATATGTTCAAAATATAGACTTAACTAATTTATTAGGTGCAGTATCTGGTTTAGAATTATCTTGTCCTAAAGAAATATTTGAACAAGTATTTGGTGAAATATTTATATGTAATTCTAATAATCAATATCAATTTAGAGAATTTAATGGTAAAGAAACAGTAAGTTTCTTTGAAAGTTTAGACTATATAATTGATTATGATAAATTAAAAGATTTATCTGAAGATGAACTTTTAACAGTAGCAGAACATATTTGTGAAGAAAGAAATAATTTAGCTAGAACATATAATAATATATGTGAAAATGCTGATGAAAAGTCTATTGGTAGATTACGTACTCAAGTTATACTTAAAGAGTATAAACTTACTTCTCTTAGAGATTTACTTTGGTTTAAACAAGGACATATTAAAATGACATTACCTGATGGAATTCCATATCCAGAAGGATATAAAATTAAAAAACAAAATATATTAAGTAGAATATTTAAAAAGAAATAAAGTCACTAGTATTTAGTGATTTTTTTTGAATATTATTTATTAGTTATAATGACTTTTAAAAATTATTTTGATATACTTGTCTTATAATATAAGGAGGAAAGATATGGCATTAATTAAATGTCCAGAGTGTGATAAAAAAGTAAGCGATAAGGCTGAAAGTTGTCCTCATTGTGGATATTCGTTTAAGAAGAAAATTGAAATTAATAATGAAAAATTGAAAGAATTAAAAGGTAAATGGAATAATAAATATTTAATAATCATATTACTAGTTTTAGTACTTTGTTATTTCTTATTCTTTAATGGTCAAAAAGGAAATAATGAAAATACTGGTAATGGAGGAAATCCTGTTACTGAGTTAAAACCTAATCAAAATGGTAATTATGAATATAATCAAAATGGTTTATATTTTGAGTTTCCAACTGATTATAAAGTATATGTAGATAAATCAAATGGTATTTATGTAGGAAAGCATATAGATGAAAAAGGTGCTTTAATACCATATATATTAATAGAAAAATATAAAGGATATAGTGATCCTGCTCAATTATTAAGTGAACTTACTAATAAACTCTATAATGAATATGGTGGTGTAACTATTACAATTGATATGATAAGTTCTTATATTGGAGATAAATATGTATATGGTATTCAATATAATTATGACTCTAGTGGTCACTTGGTAGTTGATAATAGATATGCATTCTTAGTAAATAATTCTATGTATTTAATAACTACTAAAGAAGAAAATACAAATACTATGGATATAAACAATGCTGGAGCATTAATAATGAGAACATTAAAGGAGATGAATTAATATGGCATTAATTAAATGCAGTGAATGTAAAAAAGAAATATCAAGTACTGCTAAAGTATGTCCTCATTGTGGATATAAAAATGATAAAGTAGTTTGTCCTGAATGTGGATGCGAAGTGACTCAAAATGAAAATGTTTGCCATGAATGTGGGTATCCTCTTCAAAAGAAGAATCCTCAAAGTATAATAAATGAAAATTTAGATAAAATAACTGGTGCTAAAAGTGAAAACTACGTAACATTTAAAGATTTATTTAAGCATACTTTTGATAAACATACAGACGAGGAACTTGATGAAGTATTTATTTGTGGAGGAGAAAAAACTACTCCTAATGTTAAAGATATTGATCCTAGAAAAGCTAATGCTTGGGTATATTTTAAGATATTAATGTTTTTCTTAATTGCTTATATACCAGTTAGAATTGGATTTGTAAGTTATGGAAATGCTAATTTCTTACCTGCCATGATTATGCTTGCTGCTTTTGCTGTTCCTGTTACAATACTTATATTCTTTTATGAAATTAATATATTTAGAAATATTCCATTTTATAAAGTTATGAAATACTTTATACTTGGAGGAGGTCTTAGTTTAATACTTGCTATCCTATTCTTCTCACTTGATTTTAATACTGATATTACGACATTCTTTGGTGCATTAATGGTTGGATTTATTGAAGAAGTTGCTAAGGCTGCTATAGTTGCATTCTTCTTATTTAAGAGTAAGAAAAGTAATTATATATTAAATGGTCTTTTAGTTGGAGCTGCCGTTGGTGCTGGATTTGCTGCTTTTGAAACTGCTGGTTATATACTTCGATATGGACTTAATGGTGGACTTAACACAATGCTTGATGTTATTAAACTTCGTGGATTCTTAGCTCCAGGTGGACATGTTGCTTGGGCTGCTATTGAAGGAGCTGCACTTATGTATGTTAAAGGATTTGATAAACTAGATAAGAAACATTTGAATGATAAGAGATTCTTACTTATTTGTTTAATCCCAGTAGTACTTCATGGTATTTGGGATATGCCTATTAACCTACCTTATTATTTGCTTCAAATAACATTAACAGTTCTTGCTTGGTTAGTAATTATATACTTCATTAATTTAGGTTTAAAACAAGTAGATGATGCTAAGAAGTTAGAAAGTAAAAAGAGTTCAAAGGATAAAAAAGAAGAAAAATAATTGTTAATATAATGTTTATAGATGGTCTTGCACCATCTTTTTGTTTTCTCGTTTTACACTATTTATATAAAAAGTAAATAAAAAATGTAAAGTTACAATATTTATTTTAAAACATTCTAGAACTTTGCTTGGAAATAAAAATATTTATGATAGAATATTTTTCAAGGATGTGATTATATGGTAACTTTTAAGCCTTCAGTTAGAGACTCATTTTCTGATCGAAATGGATTAAATGTAATTAATAAAACAATACAAAAGGATGATTTAGATGAAAGAACAAGGAATGAAATTATTAATTTTGTGGATTTGCTAATTAAAGATAGTTCTAGACGTTGTTTGCAAGATGAAATGTTTGATTTTATTTACAAAAGAATATTCTATGTTACTGATGATGAAATACCTAGTCATTTTTATGAAAAAAGACAATATGTTATTGACGGAATAAAATGGAAATGGGAATATCATGAAATTTTTTCATTTTTAGAAGAATTTTTTAGATGGTGCAAAGAGAAACTACATATTGATGAAATATATAATATAGCAAATTCTATTTTCGAAAGAGAATGCGTAGGATATCGATTTGTCGATGGCTTAATTGTTGATGTTATTGATGAGCAGGAAATTAAAGAGATAGAAGATGCTTTAAACTGCAAATACTCTGCATGTAAAAAAAGTATTACTAAAGCCTTAGATTTACTTTATAATAGAGAAAATCCAGATTATGATAATTCTGTGAAGGAATCCATTTCTGCAATAGAGTCAATGTGCAATATTATTCTTGAAACAAATAATGCAACTTTGGGTGAAGCACTAAATAAATTAGAAAAACAAGGATTTAAAATTCATGGAGCGTTAAAAAATGCATTTTCTTCCTTATACGGTTATACTTCTAACAAAAGTGGTATAAGACATAATAATGGTTTAGATGAAAATGTTTCATTTGAAGAAGCAAAATTTATGTTGGTTACATGCTCTGCTTTTCTAAACTATTTAATTGAAATTTATGAAAAAAAATAAATTGACACATTAAACGGTTAGAGGTGATATTTTGAAAAAAGGTTATTGTCATATATGCCAAAAAAATAAAGATTTAACATATGAACATATTCCACCACAAAAAGCATTTAATAATATGAAAGCCAAATCTATTGAGGGAAAAGAAGCACTAAAATTACTAGTTGATGATAATAGACTTCCTTGGGAAACTGATGGATTAAAGTATGAGTCTAAACAAAGAGGAATGGGAATGTATTCTTTGTGTAAAGAATGTAATAATTTAACTGGAAAATATTATGGTAATGAATATATAAAATTTGCTAATACTATACATCTTTTATTTCCTCAAATTAAGAAAATAACAAAAGGTAAACCTAATGCGATTGCAAATATTCATATAAAGGGAATTAATCCATTACTTTTTGCTAAACAAGTTTTATCGATGTTTTGTAGTACTTGTCCCCATATAACTAAGAGTGATCCAAAAATTATTGGTTTATTGCTAAACAAAAATAAAAAAGGTTTAGACCCTCATAAATATAAATTAAGCATATTTCTATTAGATAAATATAGAATTGGATATACTGGTTTACAATCCATCTTAACAATAGGTATCGGACCAAGATTGGTCGCATCAATAGATGCTTATCCATTTGGATTTGTTCTAGAATTTGATCCAAATACTGAGATCAAACGTCAAGAATTAGATATCACATCATTTTTTAATGATTATGAATGTGGAGAATATGACATGGATTTTGGAATTCCAATATTAGAACGTAATGATAGTTTATCTTGTGATTATCGTTCAAAAGAAGAAATAATAAAATGTATAGAAGAAAATAGAAATCAACGATAAAACTTGTAATATTATAATTTGTTTATTGAAAAATATAGGGTATCATTATATAATATTTTCGTATTTATTAGTTGACTTTTTTAGGAGGAATAAACCGTGAATGATGTTGTAAAAATAATTAATCAAGATAGTTCATTAGAAAATGATACTAAATTCTTAGTAGAAGAAAGAGTCAAAAAAATATTTAAAAAATTAAATCGTTGTGTCGAATCAAATGGTTTAATTGATGTAACTAGACTAGTAAATTCATTTAATTTTGAAATAGTAGAAAATATGGGGTTACCAAAATTATTAAATGGAATAGTCACTTGTGATATGAATGGTAATCAAATGTGTATTAATAATAATTTAAGTAAAGAGTCTAAAAGATATTCTATAGCATATCTTCTTTCTACTTATTTATTATATTATAGTAAACAAGAATTCTTTAGTTTTAATCATTTAGAATCATGCGAAGATTATAATGCTGCGTTCATGGCTAGACTACTGCTTATACCTGAATCAATTTTAAGAACTGCATATAGTAATTCTAATGGTGATATACAATATTTATCAGAATTGTTTGAGGTACCTAGTAATGTGATGGAACAAAGACTTAAAGAAATAAATAAATTTAAAAAGTTTGCTTTAAAAAAATAATTAATATAAAAAAGCCTTTATTAAAGGCTTATATACATATTGGAGCAAGTAACCGGAATCGAACCGGCATCTTAGCCTTGGCAAGGCCACATTCTAACCGTTGAACTATACCTGCGTTTGCAAATAATATTTTAACAATAAAATATATTTTTTTCAAGTGCTTTATTAAAAAAAGTGGATTAATCTTCAAAATCCACTTTTATATTCTTTATAAAATCATAATATATATTATTCTTTTCACCTGCGAATTGATACTTTAACTTAGTAATTAGATATGGAAAGTTATATATTTTAAATCTTTCTATATTTTTTTGTTTACAAACCTTCTCTATTACTTTTATGATAAAGTCTTTATTTGATTTAGGTGGTAAAGCTTTGTTATATTTTTTTATCATTCTTTTTAATGTTACTTTATCAAATAATCTATCATAGTATGTTTCCTCTTTATATTTAAAATAATATTTATTACCATCTAAATTATCCAGATATTTTAAAGTATCAAAGTAACCTAGATTCATTCTATAGATTGATACTTCAGGAGTAAATACTAATATTGATCCTAAGTCTTCTCTTGGTTTAATAATATGCACTTTTGCATTCTTTCTTGGTTTATACTTAAGTTTTCTATTGTCCCATGCTCTTACTGCATATACTTCATCATATCCTTCATCTAAAAGCATATCTATTGGGCAATTCATGTGTACTCCGCCATCAAGATAGTATTTATCATCAATAATTCTTTCAAGTTTAAAACCTGGTAAATAGGCACTAGCTAAAACGTAGTCTACAAATTTTCCTTTTGGTATATTGCGTTTAAATATCTCTATTGGTTTTAGATCACTAATACTAAAAGTTACTAATCCGAAGTTTATTTTACTTTTATAAAATTTATCTTCTTTTAGGTTTTTCGAAAGAAGTTTTCTTATATTAGTTGTATCTACGCCTATATTTTTTATTATCTTTTCTATATTTTCTTTATTATCTTTTAATTCTTTTAAATCAAATTTATGATTTGAAATGTCATTTAAGAATTTTCCATCTAATCCGAATAGTTCTTTACTATCAGTTGTTTCCCATAGTTTGTACATTCCATCTAGATTATTGCATGCGTAGAACGCCGCGTTTATTGCACCTATTGATGTACCTGCGACTGCATCAAAAAATATTTTCTTTTTAGAAAGTGCTTTTATAGCACCTGCTTCATATGCACCTCTTGCTCCTCCACCTTCTAGGGCTAATGCTTTCATACCAACTTCTCCTTAAAATTCTTTTCAATTATATTTATACTACATAATAAACAAGGAATGCCTAGTAAAAATCCACCTACTACATCAGAGAAGAAATGAACTCCTAAACAAACTCTTGAAAATGCTACTATACAAATTAAGAAACAAAATAGAAATCCAAATATTATTCTTACAAAAGTATTTGTTTTTTCAGTCATTAAATAATATAAAGTAATATAAAATACTAAAGAAGTTAAAGTATGTCCACTTGGAAAACTAAAACTACTTGGTATTTCTATTAGTGCTATTAAAGGTCTTGGTCTTTGTACTAAATTCTTAGTGATAAATACAACTATTCCAGAAAGTAGATAACTTCCTGATAGTAAGTAAAAGTACCATTTATTCTTAATAAATAGTAAAATACACACGATTATTATAATTGGTATGTACCAATCACCAAAATTTGTAATAAAGCTCATAGCTGCTGTCAATCTTTTGTCACTTATGTTTCCAAAAAATTCTATTACTTTATAGTCAAAGTTTACAACATATTTGTAAATACTTGTGTTTTTAATCACAATAAAAGATACTATCAATAAGATAATAATTAGCATATATATCCAATTTTCTTTTAGTATCTTTTTTATCATATTATTATTATAACATAGTTTTTAATTATTTAACCAATTCTTTATTTCGTACCGTAAACCCTGTCACCTGCATCTCCAAGACCAGGTAAAATATATTTGTTTTCATTTAAACATCTATCTATACATGAAGTATATATTTGTACGTCTTTGTGTGCTTTTTTTAATGCTTTAATTCCTTCAGGTGATGAGATAATACATAAGAATTTTATTTTCTTAACGCCATCTTTTTTAAGTCTATCTATTGTTGCGATAGCGCTTCCTCCGGTTGCAAGCATTGGATCTAGAACAAATACTTCTCTATTCTCTATTCCTTTTGGCATTTTATAATAGTATTCTACTGGTTCAAAAGTTTTTTCATTTCTATAAAGTCCAATATGTCCTATTTTAGCATTTGGTATTACTGTTAATATACCATCTACCATACTCATTCCGGCTCTTAGAATTGGTACAAATGCATAATTATCTTCATTTAATTTATAAGTTTTATATTTTTCAAGAGGAGTTTGTATTTCACATTCTTCAAGTATTGCATCTTTTGTTGCTTCATAACAAAGTAATATAGATATTTCACTTATTATTTCTCTAAATTCTTTAGTACCTGTTTTTTTATTTCTAAGTATTGATAATTTATGAGTAACTAGTGGATGATTTAATACTATTTCTTTCATTATTTTTCCTCCTTAATTAATAAGTTTAGAAGTATTCCTACGATTGCGGCTAAACTCATTCCTGATATTGAAAGATTTATATTTTTAGTCACTACTGATATAGCTGCTCCACCTAGTCCTAGAACTAACATTGAAGAAGCTACAATAACATTTTTTGTATTTCCGAAGTCAACTTTGTTTTGAATTAATATTTTAAGTCCATTTACTGATATAAATCCATAAAGTAATATTG
>OLHA01001671.1_pt1 | contig 11538 bp, 12 predicted proteins | sample 1605961 | NCBI WGS metagenome assembly OLHA01 (sample SAMN03283288) | human gut metagenome | biome: human-associated habitat; material: feces | host: Homo sapiens | place: Peru | collected 2012
ATCCTGGAGAAAACATTTTGTTTTTTCGTCTGTCTACTTGACAGGGAGCGGTTCACTGGTGAGACAGCCCCTTTTTTGCGTCATCCAATTGCCGCTTCAAAATACTCGATAAACCGCCTTACCGCGGCGCTGGTATACCGGCGGTTGGGCAGCAGCATATAGAAGGTCCGCTTGGATTGCCGGGGGTCCAGCTTGTAGTAAAGCAGCTGGTCCTCCGTTTCGTTTACCAGGCGGTCACTGATGAATGCCGCCCCCAGTCCGGCGGCGGCCAGACGGTAGGCGGTGACCAGCTGGGCCAGCTCCAGCCGGACCCTCGGGTGGAAGCCCGCCTCCCGGAAGAGCTCCATGGCCCGGTCGTGAAGGTTGTTTCCGGCATTGAGCAGCAGGAAATCCGTGTGCTGGAAGGCGGTCAGAGATACCGCCGGATGCTCCGGCAGCAGGTGGCAGCCCGCCGCCACCTCTCGGGCGGTGAGGCCGCCGGAAATGGTGCCGTTGATGGGAAATCGTTCCGGGACCGCCAGCAGCATATTGTCCTGAAAGGCGGGATACCGCTCAAAATCCATCATAAACCGGGAGTTGCAGTTGAAGGTCAGGTCCAGCTGTCGATCCGCAAGCATCCTGGAGAGGACAGCGGAACTGTTCTCCACCAGCTCCACCTGGATATTGGGGTATTCCTTTAAGAAGCCTGTCAGGATATCTGGGAGAATATAGGCATTCAGGTAGTGGGAACCCCCCAGACGGATGGTGCCGGTATTCACATTGCGGATATCCTCCATCCGCTGCTCCATTTCCTCTGCCAAAAATTGGGTCTGACGGATGTAGTCCAGATAGGCTTCTCCCGCCGCGGTCAGGGACAGCGGCCGGGTGCTCCGGTCAAAAATAGGCATGCCCAGCTGGTCCTCCAGCCGACGGATCGCCATGCTCAGGGCCGGTTGACTGATAAACAGCTTATCCGCCGCCTTGGAGAAGCTCTTTTCCTGGTATACCTGCCAGACGTATTCCATTTCCTGCCGCATAGGCACCTCCTATTGTGCGTTATTCACAATTTTTACCTGCTTCATTATACACTATAATATTTTTGTTATCAATATATAATCTCCATCGAATTGACTTATTTTGCTTCGGGTGATAGGATTTTCTTGCAAGAAACGAGAAAGAAACCAAGGAGGAGCACCATGGAAATCAACGCGTTGCTAATGGACCCCAAGGACAACGTGGTCACCGTGATCACCGATGTCCCCGCCGGTCAGACCGTCACCTACCGCAATGGGGAGCAGGTTTGCAGCCTGACCGCTCAGGAGGACATCCCCTACTGCCACAAGATCGCCCTTGTGGACATTGCCGAGGGCAGCCACGTCATCAAATACGGCGAAAGCCTGGGGGTGGTCAGCTGTGACATTGCCAAGGGCCGCTGGGTCGCCCATCACAATCTGTTCAGTGTCCCCAGAGACTATGACAGCGAGATGGTAGAGGCTAAGGACAAGGCTCTGCCGGAGACGGTAAAGACCGAGTCCGGTATGAAGTTCTGGGGCTACCGCAGAGCGGAGGGCCGTCCCGGTATCCGTAACCACATCCTGATTTTGCCCACCTGCGCCTGTGGCAGCGAATCCGCCCGGATCATTGCCAACCAGGTCAAGGGGGCTGTGAACATCGTATTCAACACCGGCTGCTCCGATGTTCAGGCCAATACAGATATGAGCCAGAAGGTCCTCACCGGCTTTGCCTGCAACCCCAATGTGTGGGGCGTCGTCATCATTGGCCTGGGCTGTGAAACCGTTCCCCATGCCAAGCTGAAAGAAAAAATTCAGGCAATGACTTCCAAACCCGTGGTGTCCTTCGGCATCCAGGACGAGGGCGGCACCTTGAAGACCATTGAAAAGGGCGTGCGGGCCGCCCGGGAAATGGCTGCTCAGGCAGGGCTTCAGCAGAAGGAGCTCTTCGATATTTCTGAGCTGTATATGGGCATTGAGTGCGGCGGCTCCGACGCAACCTCCGGCATTGGCAGCAATCCCGCCACCGGCGAGCTCAGCGACCTTCTGGTGGACCTGGGCGCAACCACCGTCATGTCCGAATCCATCGAGTGGATCGGCGGCGAGCACGTGCTGGCCAAACGGGCAGCTACCTCTGAAATTCACAATCAGGTGATCCAGGTCTGCAAGGACTATGAGGCCCATCTGAAGGCCGCCGGTCAGGACTGCCGTGCCGGTCAGCCTACCCCGGGCAACAAGGCGGGAGGCCTGAGCACTCTGGACGAAAAGAGCCTGGGCTGCATCCGCAAGGGCGGCACCCGGCCAATCGTAGAGGTCCTGGAGCAGGCGGTCCGGCCCAGCAGACACGGCGCTGTGGTCATGGATACCGCGGGCTATGACATCTCCTCCGTCACCTCCATGGTGGCCTCCGGCTGCCAGCTGGTCATCTTCACCACCGGCCGGGGCACCTGCACCGGCAACGCCATTGCCCCCGTGCTGAAGGTCACCGCCAACGGCCGGACCTACCAGCGGATGGAAGACAATATGGATATCGACCTGAGCCCCATTGTCCGGGGTGAGAAGACCTATCAGCAGATGGGCCGGGAGATGCTGGATGAAATTCAGAACATCTGCAATGGAAAGCTGACCAAGGCTGAGGCCTACGGCTTCTCCGATATCGCAGTGGACCACGTCTGCCGGTTCGTATAATCCAATAGGAAATAGAAGGGAGCATTATCATGAAAAAACTACTGAAAAAATGGACGGATCTCAGCCTCTTTACCAAGATCATGATTGGTTTTGTACTGGGCATCATTGCCGGCCTCCTGTTGGGGACCAAGGCCTCCAGCCTGGCCTTCCTGGGCACCATTCTCACAAGACTTCTGACCATGGTGGTGGCGCCGCTGGTTTTGGGCCTGCTGATCTGCGCCGCCGCGGACGTAAAGGACTTTAAGACCCTGGGCAAGATCGGCGGCAAGACCATTGCCATTTTCCTGGGCAGTACTGCCATTGCCGTTGCCATTGGCCTTGTTGCCTCCAACCTATTCCAGATTGGCGCGGGCTTCACCATCCCCAGCGAGGTCAGTTACGATGCCAAAGACGTGCCCAGCGTGGTGGATACCCTGATGAACATCATCCCCACCAACCCCTTTAACGCTCTGTCTACTCAGAACCTGCTGCAGATCATCTTCTTCTCTCTGCTGCTGGGCTTTGCACTCATCGCCTTGGGCGAAAAGGGTGCTCCCGTGCTGAATTTCTTCCGGGCCTGGACCGATGCCTGGAAGGAAATCACCAACATTGTCCTGAAATTCACCCCCTACGGCGTTTTCGGCCTGATGGCGGACATCGTAGGCAAATACGGCCTGGATGTAATGCTGCCCTTTGTGAAGACCATCGCCGCCTGCTATGTGACCTGCTTCCTGTTTACCGTCTTTGTTCAGGGCGGTCTGATGTGCGGCATCTACGCCGGTATCAGTCCCAAGAAGTTCTTCTCCACCATGAAGGAGGCCATGCTCTTCGTCTTTGCTACCTGCTCCAGCGTGGCTACCATTCCTCTGAACCTGAAGTGCACCAAGAAGCTGGGTGTCTCCGATAAGATTGCCGACTTCGTCATCCCCTTCGGAGCGGTCATGAATATGAACGGCACCGCTATCTACGAAGCCGTGGCTGTGGTCTTCGCTGCCCAGGTATTCGGCATCAACCTGACCATCACCGAACAGATCATGGTCATGGTCACCGCTGTCCTGGCCTCCATCGGCACCGCCGGTATCCCCGGCTCCGGTCTGGTCATGCTGACCATTGTTCTGAACGCCGTGGGTCTGCCCCTGGAGACCATCGGTCTGCTTGCCGGTATCGACCGTATCCTGAACATGGCCCGGGTCATCCCCAACATCGTCGGTGACGCTGCCGCAGCCGTAGTCGTCGCCAAGAGCGAAGGCGAGCTCCACCCCGAGTTGGTGGATGCCGCCACCCTGGAAAACTGATTTCGATCCCCTTCTTTCTTCGAAAAGGCCCTGAGGCGTACAGCCTCAGGGCCTTCAGAGTGTCGAAAAAGTCCAGTTAATGCTGGGCTTTTTCTATTATCCATGATATAATGGTCATGGGTGAAGAGAAATGCTAAAAAGTGGAAAAATGGAGCGAGGCGTGTTTGAAATTGTGGACACCGAAAGTCTGGTGCCTGCAAATCATTTGCTGCGAAAAATAGATGCTGCTGTCGATTTCGGCAAGATCTACGATATGGTAGAGCCGTTGTACTGTGCTGACAACGGTCGCCCTAGCGTAGATCCAGTTGTGCTGTTCAAAATGGTTCTCATTCAGCATCTGTATGGACTGACTTCTTTGCGCCGCACTGCGGAAGAAGTTTCTCTGAATGTGGCATACCGCTGGTTCCTGGGCTACCGCTTACAGGAAGAAACTCCGCATTTCTCAACCATTAGTTATAACTTCCGTCACCGTTTTACAGCCGAAACCGTAGACCGGATCTTCAGCTGGATCCTCATGGAAATGGTAGAGGCCGGGTACGTAGCTCCCGGCGTAGTGTTTGTGGACGGAACCCATATCAAGGCAAACGCAAATCTCAAGAAGACGGTAAAGGAAGAAGTGCCCATTGAGGCAAAGCGGTACGCAAAGGAACTCATGGACGAGGTCAACGCAGACCGGGAAGCCCATGGGAAGAAGCCATTCTCGGATGATGAGAATGATGAAGATAACGAGAATAACGATGAGCCACCTGCTTCTCCCCAAAAGAAGCGCGACAATACCTCTAGGAAAAAGCTGAAAAAGCGCAAAAAGGAAGCAAAGAAGACAAAAACAGTAGTAAAAAGCACTACCGACCCAGACTGCGGGCTGTTTGTCAAGGGCGACCACAAGAAGCAGTTGGCCTATGAAGCACATACCGCCTGCGATGTTCACGGTGTCGTTCTGGCAGTAGAGGTTACCCCTGGCAATATCCATGATAGCGTTGCATTTGATGATGTATATGACCAGGTAGTAGAGCAGTTCCCAGATGTCCATGCCTTTGTAGCGGACAGCGCATATAAGACGCCCCATATCTGCAAGAAAGTCTTTGGCGATGACAGAGTATTATCCACAGCCTACAAACGACCCATGACCATGAAGGGTGGTCATGAATGGTGGAAATATGTGTATGACGAATTCTATGATTGCATCATCTGCCCAGAGTACCAGGCTTTGAACTACAGCACCACAAACCGGAATGGATACCGGGAGTATAAAAGCGATCCGAAAATTTGCGTAAACTGTCCAACTCGCCATCTATGCACAAAGAGCAAGGATTGCGTGAAAACAGTTACCAGACACATCTGGAAAGACTACGAAGAATTGGCCGACGATGCCCGTTACACTCCGATCTACCAGCGGATGTACAAGGCTAGGAAAGAGACAATTGAACGTGTCTTTGCGGATGCAAAAGAGCAGCATGGTCTGCGATATACTCGATACACAGGCTTGGCTCAGGTAACGAACTGGGTGAAGCTTAAATTTGCTGCCATGAATCTGAAAAAGTACGCAAAATGGGTATGGAGGGATACATATCCTGACTGTTTTTCCCGTATTATATCGCTCATTTCCCATTTTTCAGAACAAACCCCAGTTTTGCTTGACGCAGAACTGGGGTTTGTCGACACTCTGAGCCCTGCCGTCTTGAAGACAGCAGGGCTCTCGAAAAGAATACGCAAGGAAGTTATTTTTGAGGATATCTCGCTGTCCGTTCCAGAGGGCGGCGTGACCGCCATAACGGGGCAAAACGGCGCGGGGAAAACCACCCTTGCGCAGATCCTCTGCGGGCTGGCAAGGCAGACAAGGGGACATATCCTGATAGATGGGAAAAAGGCAAGAGCGGCAGTCCGGCGCAGGGAGATCTATTACTGCGGCAATGACACGTCAACGCAGTTTTTTACGGCAAGCGTGGCGGAGGAGCTGCTGCTGAATACCGAATTGACAGAAGAAAGTAAAGACCGTGCAAGGAACCTGCTCAAAGAGTTTGGTCTTTACGAGTACAGGGACGCGCACCCGTCCGCCCTGTCCGGTGGACAGAAGCAGCGGCTTGCCATTGCCTGCGCCATCTTTTCCGGCCGCAGGATACTGATCCTTGATGAGCCCACCAGCGGACTTGATGGGCAGAATATGCGTCTGATCGCGGAAAGGCTGAAAAGCGAAGCGCGGAACGGCAGAACCATTCTCGTGATCACCCACGACAGGGAGCTGATCGAGAGCTGCTGCGATAATGTTGTGGAGGTCGGTACATAGCCCAGCGAGGTACAGTGAATGCCTTTTGCCATTGAGCCAACGCGGGGCAAATGCACGAATGTTACTTTGCGTTGCTTGACGCAATGGCCCTGTTTCTGCTAAACTATGCATGAAGTCTTTAGAGGAGGTGTTTCCGTGCTTCATGAAAATCTTCGGTTGAAGCGAAAGGAGCGAGGTCTTTCGCAGGAGGAATTGGCATCACGTCTCCATGTCGTCCGGTAGACCATTTCAAAATGGGAGAAAGGTCAGTCGGTTCCCGATGCTGAGCAGTTGATAAAGCTTGCTGTCATTCTTGAAACGACTGTAAGCGAGCTTTTGGGCACCCAGGCGGAAGGCAAAGAGGAACCGAACCAGTTGGCAAAAGAGCTGTCCCGCATCAATACACAGCTTGCCATCAGAAACCATCGGACGCGGCGCGTGCTGAAAATCATCGCTGTTGCTTTGCTCGCGTTTGCGGCTTTGGTTTTTGCCATCATGGCGTTGAATTATGCGCCAATGCCGCTGTCCAAATGACACACTTACATAAGGAGTAAATCATGAAAAAGCCCATGAAACGGAGTCTTATTGCAAGGCTGCTTGCCACTGTCGCTGTGACCGGCCTAATTGCGCTATATCTTCTGAATGTCATAAGCACAGGCACTTTTGTTCCGTTGATAGTAATCGTTTCCCTCCTCTTCTGGAGCTTTGGCGTGAAGAGAAAGCCATAAACCACCAAACGGTTTTGTTGTTACAGGTTGTCAATATGAAAATGAAAAAACTGATATGCGTTATGGCTCTCGTGTGTATCGGAATGCTTCTAGTGTCGTGTGGGTCAAAACGCCTTGACAATCCCAAGGCACAGTTTATTCGGGATTTTGGCTTGCATATTGATAAGAAAGACTATGTGCTTGAGGAACTCTTCAATAACTACGAAGGGTTTCCTTATGAGGGAATAGCACTATATAAGCTGACCGTTGGGGAGGATGTGCGTCAGGCGTTCCTGCAATGGGAACGCTTTCCCTTCTCCGAAGAGGCTGAGCACTTTTTGGAGAGCCTTTCCTCCTATGTGGAGCTGCCCTCGATCGCGGACGGCTACTGGAAAATGGTAGATCGAAACCCGGGAACGAGCGCATACACAAATGTTTCCCTGTGCGTATACGATGAGGCAACGGGTGCCGCATACCTCTTGACAATGGACATCTAACGATAAGCAGCAGTCCCCCGGACGTTTCGTTGTCCGGGGGACTGCTGCTTATATCGTGATCGAAGCGCGGCACGGAATTTCCGGTTGATACAGCCCACGCTGCCTCAGTTTACAAACGATGCGTTGCCCAGCCGGTAGTACCGGCAGCCATCCTCCTCGTACCATTCAAACGTACCCACCACGGTGATCTCTGCCCCCAGCTCCGGATACTCGTCGGGATAGACAGGCCTTCCGGCGAGGGCAAACTCCAGCCCCTGTGAGCAGCAGGCGGTGGCATCGGCGATCACGCAGGCAAATCGAGCTGTGGATTCATCGGGCGTGCCATCTGTATTGTATACATATCCAATGGCAAATTGTCCCTTTATTTTAACAGTTTTCCCGATGTAGTCATCGGGGGAGTACATCATATTGTAAACCTCGGAATATACCATTGTGCTGCTGAGCTTTGTCAGGTCAACATCAATGCCGTCCGCACTTTGTGCAGACTTGGAGGTTGTAGGCGCAGACTCCGAGCTCTTTTCTGTCGTTTGATTTTGTGAAACAGATGGATTCGGTGCCTGATTATCGGTTGTCCCTTTATCTTTCTCGCTTCCACAGGCGGAAAGAGAACTAAGCGTCAGAACAATCAGTACTACACAAAACAGCTTTTTCATTTTCTCACACCTCCAATAACGGTTCCTGCCAGCCATGACAGCCCGAACGCAATGATCTGAACTGCGACGATCGTCGAACCTACAGGCGTACCGGCGAGGATGGATGCCAATATACCAATCAGCGAACACATGACCGACAGAGCTGCGGCACAGACGGTCACGCTGCGGAAGCTCTTAAACATCCGCATAGCGGACAGCGCCGGGAAAATCACCAGTGCAGAAATCAGCAGTGAGCCGACAAGGTTCATAGCCAAAACAATGATAACGGCAACAACGATGGCAATCAGCAGATTGTAAAGTCCGGCTTTCGTTCCTGTCGCCCTTGCAAAACTCTCGTCAAATGTCACGGCGAAGATTTTATTGTAGAACAGGATAAACACCGCCACGACCAGCACCGACATTCCTACGCACAGCCATACCTCTACGGGGGACAGCGTTAAGATGGAGGTGGAGCCGAACAGCGTACTGCACACATCACCCGATAGGTTGGACGAGGTGGAGAAAATGTTCATCAGCAGGTAGCCGATGGCCAGCGCTCCCACCGAGATCATGGCGATAGCGGCATCGCCCTTGATCTTCGTGTTCTGCCCGGTGCGCAGGAGCAGCACGGCGCTGAGGATGGTAATGACCATTACAAGGGGCATTTTGTTGGTGATCTGCAGCACGGCGGCAATCGCCATGGCTCCAAACGCCACATGAGAAAGTCCATCGCCGATAAACGAAAAGCGTTTCAGCACCAGCGTTACGCCCAGCAGCGACGAGCACAGCGCGATCAGCACACCGACAATGAGCGCATAGCGGACAAAGGGATATGCCCAATAGAGAGTCAGCTTTTCCAAGATAGCGGTCATTGTATGTCACCGCCTTTCTTCGCGTCAAACAGCCGCCCTTGCGGGCTTTGGAGATAGTCCGCCCTTGTCCCAAAGAAAACGGTGTCGCCGATATGCAGAATATGGCTGGCGTATCGGACGGCGGCAGCCACATCGTGAGAGATCATGATCACGGTGATGCCGTCCTCACGGTTGAGCTTTTCAATGAGCGTATACATTTCCGCCGTCACCTTGGGGTCAAGTCCCGAAACAGGCTCATCCAGGAGCAGCATTTTTTGTGTGGCGCACAGTGCGCGGGCAAGCAGCACCCGCTGCTGCTGTCCGCCGGACAGCTCCCGGTAGCAGCGATCCTTCAGCTCCAGCACTCCCAGCTTGCCCATGTTCATCAGAGCCTTGGACTTCTCGGCGGCGGTGTAGAAGAACCGGCCCCGCCGTGCGCTGAGAAAGCCCGACAGCACCACCTCATACACCGTGGCGGGGAAGTCCCGCTGGGCACGGGTCTGCTGGGGCAGATAGCCGATGGCACCGGCCTTCAGGGACTTGTCCACCGTGATGCGGCCCTCCATAGGCTTCAGAAGACCCAGCAGCACCTTTAGCAGCGTGGACTTGCCGCTGCCGTTCTCGCCCACCACGCACAGATAGTCGCCGCCGCGCACCTGAAAGGTCAGGTGGCGGCTCAGGGCCTTGCCCTCGTAGCCCAGCGCCACGTCATGGCAGTCGATCAGTAATTTTTTTTCTTCCATCAGGCCAAACCCTCCTTCAGCGCCTCCACGTTTTCCCACATGAGGCTGAGATAGGTGGCGCCCGCCTCCATGTCCTGCCGCGACACCGTCTGGCAGGACTGGAACGTCAGCACCTTCGCGCCGGTGGTCTCGGCAATGGCCTGCGCCACCTTTCGGCTGCTTAATTCAATGGTATACACCACGGGGATATGCGCCTCCTCCACCTTATCAATGAGGTATTTCAGTGTGGCGAGAGACGGCTCCGTGTCGCTGGCGCAGCCGTGGAAGGCTGCCCGGTAGTCCAGCCCGTACTCCTTGCAGAAGTACAGCAGGGGAAAGCGGTCGCCGAACACCAGCAGCCGCCGTTGTCCCGCCGCCACCGTGTCCCGGAAGGCTTTGTCCAGCTGATCCAGCTGGGCCAGATAGTCCGTCAGTCGGGATTGATAGCCCTCCTGATGGGCGGGGTCGGCCTGACACAGCGCGTCGCAGATGGCCTGACACAGCGTCTTGGCCAGCACGGGAGACGTCCATACGTGCTCATCATATTCGATCTCGTCGCTGTCGTGATCGTGATCCTCGTGGCCGTGGTCATGGTCGTCGTGACCGCCCTCCATGCCCTCGGACCATTCCTCCGCCAGCGCCGACACCTGGGGCATCAGCGGCAGCGTCACGGCGATGTTCTCTCCGGCGGCGGACAGAATGTCCTCCACCCATGCCTCGCTTTCGCCGCCGTTATAGAGGAATACGTCAGCCTCCGACAGCGTGATAACGTCCAGCGGCGTAGGCTCAAAGCTGTGAGTCTCCTTTCCGGCGGCCACCAGCAGCGTCACGTCCACGTCATCGCCGCCGATCTGCCGGGCAAAGTCGTAGTAGGGGAACACGGTGCACACCACCTGCAATTTGCCGTCGTCTGCCTTTTGCTGTGGGCCGCAGCCTACGAGGAAGACCGTCAGCGCCAGCGCCAGCAGCAGCGCGAAAAGCCGCTTCATACGTTCTCCTCCCTGCCGCAGCTCTCGCACAGGCCGTAAAACAACGTCCGCCGTGGATCGATGCGGAAGTGGTGCTCCCGCTCCAGATGCTGGTACAGCTCCCCCAGATGGGAGCAGTCCAGATGCCGGATGCAGCCGCATTTTTCGCATTTCAGCAGAAAGCAGCTGCCCTCGTCGTGACCGCAGTACTGGTAGTAAGCGCCCTGGTCGGTGACGGCCTTGTGGACAAGTCCCTGCTGGGCCAGCCGCTCCAGCTGCCGGTACACGGTGGTCAGGCCGATGGTTTGGCCCTCCCGGTGCAGCTGCTCTGTCAGCTCCGCGGCGGTGGCGCAGCCCTCCGGGCTGGCCTTGACGCCCTCCAGCACCGCCCGCTGCTGCCGTGTCATATAGGTAACGGACATGTGTCCCACCTCCAAATTGAAAATGAAAACCGATTTCAAATTATAGCAGGAAAGCAAAATTTGTCAAGCCGTCAGGCGGAAAGAATGCGCTTCTTGGCGACAAGACATTAACACTATCTTAACACGACACCGTTAAGGCCTTAACATCTGCGTAGGCTGTTTCTTGAAAAGAAAAATCAAAATCCAAGAGAAAATAGTGATGATAATATAGGAAATAGCACAAATCAGAAAACAATTAAATAAGAAAAACGCAGTTAAGACGGAAAGTCTGCTCGTTAACAGATTGTTAAAATAGTAGATTATGGTGTTAAATTTTTATAAATATTACTAATTGCGGCAAAGAGGTAAATCCTGTATACTTTTTATAACCTGATAAGAGCCTTGCTTTTTTCGGGCGGTCGTTTCCGAAGGTATGGTCAGGAAGCGGCTCACGTTTCCCAACAGGGGAGCGAATAAAAATAAGGAGAGAAAACAATGGAAGAAAGAAAAGGCTTTGGATCCAATTTTGGATTCCTGATGGCCGC
>OLHA01001672.1_pt1 | contig 11529 bp, 15 predicted proteins | sample 1605961 | NCBI WGS metagenome assembly OLHA01 (sample SAMN03283288) | human gut metagenome | biome: human-associated habitat; material: feces | host: Homo sapiens | place: Peru | collected 2012
TTGCGTAGTTGGCTGCGCTCTCACCGGCGATGCGGCCAAAGACCACAAAGTCGGCCACGGCGGTGCCGCCCAGACGGTTTGCACCGTGGACGCCGCCCGTCACTTCACCGGCTGCGAACAGGCCGGGAATGACGGTGCCGTCTTCCTTCAGCACTTCGGTGGCGCTGTTGATGGTCACGCCGCCCATGGTGTGGTGGACACCGGCGGTGACCTTAATGGCATAGTAGGGGCCATTGTTCAGCGGGTTTGCAAAGCTGGTGCGGCCAAAGTCGGGGTCGTTCTTGGCCTCAACATAGCTGTTCCAGGTCTCCATGGTGTTGGCGAAGGCAGCAGGATCAACGTCCAGCTCCTTGGCCAGCTCTTCGTAGGTCGCACCGGTCTTGGTGTAGCCCTTCTTGATGTAGCCCTGGATGACGCTGGAAGCATCGGCCATGGCCTGATCGACGATCAGCCAGCTGTAGCTGCCCGGCTGTGCGATCTCGGCAGCGGAGACCACGTCGCGGGTGCCGACTTCATCGATGAAGCGCTCGCCGTTGGCGTTGACGAGGATCGCGCCGTCACCGCGCAGGCCCTCGGTGATGAGGGCGGCAGTGTTGGCCTCAACGGTGGGGTGGATCTGGATCTGGTCCATATCCACGGTGCCTGCGCCGATGGCAGTCGCCATCTCAATGCCCTGGCCCTGTGCGCCCGCGGCATTGGTGGTCATGAAGCCTGCCAGTTCGGGCTTGTACTTGGTGACCATATCGAGGTTGGCACCGAAACCGCCGGTGGCCAGAATGACGCTCTTGGCGTTGACGACGACGGTGTTGCCGTCCTTATCGGTACCGGAAACGCCCACGGCTGCGCCGTTGGCATCGGTCAGGATGGTATCGACGGTGGTGTTCAGCACGATGTCGATGCCGCGCTTCTCGCAGTTCTCCTGCAGCAGCGGGATCATGTAAGCGCCCACGGAGACGACCTTGCCCTCTTCGTTGACCGGGCGGTGGATGCGCTTGACGGATGCGCCGCCGAAGCTGGAGACGTTGTGCAGGGTGATGCCGTTCTCATCCAGCCAGTCGATGGCGTCTGCCGTGCCTTCGCACAGGGTCTTGACCAGCTCCGGGTTATTGATGCCCTTGCCGCCGACCATGGTGTCCAGCTCCATCAGCTCCACGCTGTCGAAGTAGCCGGTGGGGTTGGCCTGATAGGCTGCCCACTGCTCGGAAACGGTCTTGGCCAGTGCGGTGATGGTCTCATTGTCGGCATACTTTTCAGCAGCCGTTGCCAGCGTCTTTTCCACACCGGCAGCCTGATCGAACTCGTTCTCGTCCTGATAGACGGTCTTGGCTGCATTCATGCCGCCGGTGGCGCGGGCAGAGTTGCCGCCCACCATAGCCTGGCTCTCCAGGATGACGACCTTCTGGCCTGCATCGGCAGCGGTCATGGCAGCGGTCATGCCTGCGCCGCCTGCACCGATGACGACGACGTCGGCATCATAGCTGACGGTCTCGCCGTTGGCGGTCTTGTCTGCCTTGGCCATGTAATCGTCGGGGTTCAGGCCGGCCTCGGTCAGAGCAGCCTTGGCAGCCTCCACAAACGCATTGGAGGTGATGGTCGCACCACTGATGCTGTCGAGGTTGATGGTGTTGCCTTCCACGACTTCGCCGGGGAACTGCTCAATGACCACCGAGCCAATGCCGGAGGTTTCCTCGTCGCCCTTAGCGGTGCAGTCGGTAATGACGTTGTCCGTCAGGGTCAGGGTGACGGACACCTCGCCCATGCCCTTGGCCGTGCCGGTAAAGCTGCCGGACACGCCGCCTGCTGCGCTGGTGGAGGATGCGCTGCCGCCGCATGCGGTCAGGAACATCGCACCTGCCAGGAGCAGCGAAGCCAGAACGTTCTTTTTCTTCATGGATACTTCTCCTTGATCTTGATTCATTTCTTCTCGCAGACCGGCACGATTGGCCAGCCACCCCGATATGATACCAGATAAACAATCATTTCACAATCTTTTTGAGTGGAAAAAGGCCGTTTGTAATCTTTTTGTGATAAGTTTGTGACAAATGCTCCGTTTTTCTCAACTTCGAGGATGTGCTGCATGCTGCTGCACCATGCGCAGACAAAAATAAAACAGCCCCTGTGTGTTTGCACACGGGAGCTGTCAGATGGGTGGGCGCGGGTGGATGTTGCGAGCCGCGCTGCTAAAAACAGCCCACCGGGCTGTTTTTGCGCTGTCTTCTGCGACAGCGCCGCAGCTGTTCGAATCCACCCGCATTCTTGAGTTTCACGCACATACAAAACAAAAAGCTCCAACGTAGTAGTTACGCTGAAGCTCTTTTGGTGGGCGCGGGTGGATTCGAACAAGCACCGCTTACGTCAGCCTATGCGCGAGCTTACAGAATTTCCAGTATTCAAGCCAATTTTTGCACATCCGATTTTTCATGTATTCCAGCACGCACCAATTTTTTCGCTTTTAAGCGGGTTACAAAATGGGTTATTTTTCATCGCTCGGCGCATACTCAGACAGGGTCTCCGACACAGCCATCGCGGCAGCTGCATCACGACCATCAACGGCGTGGCTATACCATCCAAAAGTATCCATGCCCCGGCTGTGTCCCACCATCCGGCGAAGCTGCGCCGGTGACACGGCATCTTCAACCAGACTCACAAATGTATGCCGAAGTTCATACAGGCTAATGGGCGGATCGATGCCGTTGCAGCGCTGGTAGAACTGCCAGTAGTTGTATAAGCTCTGCTGGTTTTCCAGCAAAAACACAGGATCATCGTCTCGCAGCGAACGTTCCTCTTCTATGGTACGCTGCTGGAGCTGAGCGCTTAGTTCGGCCACCGCCAGTGGGTGCAAGACCACAGTGCGGATTGCATTCTCATTCTTGCCGGTCGTCTCTTCGTTTTGGCGGTTGATCGCTCGTTCAAGGTGCAACCGGTTGCCTGCCACATCGCCTACACGCATCCCCAGCAGCTCCCCTGGGCGCAAGCCGGTCATCACGGCCAGACGATAGGCATGGATATTGTCATCATGTACGACTTTTCCACGGATGACGCGGGTATCGGTGGAGAGAAGTACACGCAGCGCATCCGGCTGCAAAATCTTCTTGCCCTTGTTTCGTGCGCCTTTGGGCACCATCAATCCTTCGTCCTCTGGCCGTAAGTTCGTATATTTATGCTGGCGGGCCCATTTCACAAAGGATACTTCTACACCCCGAATGCCTTGCAGGGTCTTCTTCGAAAGGTTTCCTTTGCTCCTTCGCTTACTGTCCGGGTTCAAGCATCCCTCTCTATAGGACCGGTTCAGCACGTCCTGCAGGATTCCTGTGTTCAGGTCTCCGATACGCAAGGCACCGATTACGGGCAGGATGTAGTTCTGTCCAAACTTTTCTACCTGATCCTGGTAACTCGTTCCACCAGTGGCTCGCACAGATATCATATATTCTGCCCAGACCTCTGAGCAGCGCTTGGTTGTGTTCGCGATTCCCTCATCCAGCCAAGCGTCGGCCTTTCGATTTGCTTCTCGTTGACCGGTGCGCCCAGGCTTCGAGCTGGTAAAAGTCCGGCGCACACCATTCTTCTGTACTTTGATTTGCCACCGATTTTGGTTAGGCAACCATTGGGCCGTATTCGTCCGTTGTCCCATAAAATAAAACCTCCTTTGGGTACACTTTGACAAGCCCGCCCAAAAGAGGTATAATCGCAGTGTCGAGTGTGCGATGACCTCCTTTGGAGCGAGCCGCTTATCTTAACTCCCTCGGTGTTGGTAGCACCGGGGGAGTTTTTTATTTATCAGACCGCTTTGCGTCCTTCTGCTTTGCCGCCTGCAATGTAATGCTCATAGTACTTTGCATTGTCATCGCCAAACAGGGCAACCAGATCGGGGTTATTTGCCTTGTATGCCGCAAGATTGAACTCTGCGTTACCTTGGCGGCCTTCCTTCATGCCGCTGTTGATGAAGTGCTCAAGATACTTCCACTGGTTGTCTCCCAAGGAGGCAGCCAGGTCCGCATTGTTTTCTTTGTAGAAATTGTAGTCGTATACAGACGAATACTTGTTCACCAGAACATCATATGGCTGATTGGTCGGGTCAATTCTGAAATGCCCGGAATACAAGGCCTTTTGGTTGACAGTTTCTTTGCTACCGTCCATATAGATCACATCGGCCTGCGTAACAGCCAGCTCATCAATCGTCCCGTTATACCAAAGGTTATCCCATTCAACCGCATCGCAGTATACTGCATTTTGAAGTTCATCATCGGTCAGGAAAACAGCCGGAGTCATACCCGAAGGCACATTGATATAGGAATCCCAATAGTACGCGTTCCCATCCTTATCCAGGAAAATCCGATGTCCATTCCGCTCTTCTGCTCCGATATAATAATCCGTTGCAAGCTGTTGCTGAACTTGGAACGGGCCACGATTTCCCATAGATGACGGCGTCGCTACCGTAGTTGCAACGGTCCTGTCAAATGTCGTTGGTTCGATCGGCCCAACCAGCTGCGCCTGCACCGAAGAATATCCGCGGATCGTGCAGGATGCACGGTCGCCCACCGCGTTAAACGGAACCATCGTGAACGTAACATACTTGATGGTTTTGCCCGAATTATTTCGGAAGCAAATCGTCGGGGTAACCCCATCTGCCGAATTGACCGTGAAATAAACATCCGTCAGCTCAATGGATGGCTTTGCAGCCCATGCAGTGCAGGTAAACGCCAGCATTGCTGCAACTGCAAAAAGCAGCGCTACAAGTTTCTTCCTCATACAAAAGACCTCCTATTTTGTGTCATCATCGCGGGACGTTCCCTCGATTTTTCCAATTTTGTTACGAGTTGTTACTTTACTATTGATTTTCAAACCCAAAAGTTGTATTATTGTTTTTACAAAACAACTAATGTGCAGGAGGTACATATGGATACGAACTCAGAACATCAAAAAGAATCTGATGTGCAACGTCAGTCCTATATCGAGGCCATCATGCAGTTACTAGAAAAGGCCGATATCCGCAAAATTGATCTCGTATGGACATATGCGAAACATCTCATTCAATAAGGCTGACATCTGACGGAGAGCTTCACTGCTCCTCGTCTTTTTTTTGCGTCAATTTTTCAGCCATTCGTTCCAAGAGTTCCCATTCAGCAGGTTCAAGCCCTGCCAGCATCTCCACAAATCGACGGCGGAAGTCACTGCTATCGCCCGCTGTCACATCACCAATAAACGCAGCAAGCCGCTTGTCCGGCAGGATTGCCTTAAAAGGTTCACCCTCTCCCGTACGCAGCCAATGCTCATCTACATTGAACTCGCGGCAGATGTCGCTGATCGTCCGGTCGCTAGGGACTCTAGATCCATTTTCCAGCATCCATAAATAGTTACGCGAAAGATTTATTCTTTCTGCAAACTGCTCTTGAGTTAAGCCCTCATGCTTCCGGACTTCTTCGATTCGAGTGTTCACTATGTTCACCTCCTTACAATTCGTATTATAGTCCTTGAGTCTAACTCTGTCAACATTTATTTTTCAGATTTCATCGAAAAAGCTCTTGAAAATTCTAACTAAGTGTGATATATTGTTCTCACAGAGTTAGCATTCCGGAGCTTTCTCAGTCAACCCGAAGGGAGGCGAACCACATGACCGACAACAAAAAGCCCAGCGAACCTGTGGAAGAGGAACGCCGGGCGGAGCTGGAAAGCGAGATCGAAGAGCTTGAACGCCAGACGGAAAGGAACGAAGCAGAGCGCTGGGCACGTATCGAAAAGAAAGAAAGGGCCGCAGATATTCTTTCTACCCTTTCGTTAGTGTTCAGCATCATCGTCCTTCTGATTACTTTAGCAAAGTGACTATAGCGGCAATGATAGACACTACAAGGCTGATTCTTGCACGAACTTCTGCCTTTTGGGCGCGAATTTCTGCGTTTTGTGCACGGATTTCTGCGTTTTGCGCACGTTTCTCAGTTTCTTCAAAGTGCTGCTGTCTGCGTAATTCCGAACGCCCGCCGACATTGATTTGATAGATGTAGTCCGGTCCGTCATAAGGATCCACATAGCCATCTTCATCTTGATATCGAGAAACCATATCGTGCTTGTACAGCCAATACAGCGTTTCATCGTCTGCCGACACTCCGCGCTTTTCCATCTGATAACCGGAAAACGCTTCATCCGGGTGCTCATTCAAAAATCTAAGAACTTTCAACGTTTTTACATCAAGCATCTTTACACTTCCTTCCTACGCCAGTATAGCACGGGAAGGACACCCTCCACAACCCACCCGATGATGACCTCCGGCACAGGTCGAAACGCCCTTCGGGGCGTCGTGGGAGCCACCCACAGAAAGGAGTGCTACATATGGCACGCAACAAGAATAATACCCTGACCCCCGAAGCCTACGGCCTGACCATTCAGGAAGCGACGCGGCTGATCCGCATCCATGACATGTGCAAGGGCATGGACGAAACTTCGTTCGAGCAAATGGAGACCGCCGCCCGCAGCATCAAGCTCGTGGCAACTCTGAAATCCCTGAACGCCCGCCCCGGCGGGGCCGCATGAAGGGAGGTGAACAACGTGAAAAAGCCTTACTTAAAACTCCGCCGCCGCATTGAAGATGAGGGACTAGAGCAGAAGCAACTGGCTGTACTGGCCGGTATTGGAAACCGGACGCTGAACAGGCGTTTGAACATTCCGGAATCACAAGGCGAATGGAACAGCAAGGAAATCGTCGCCATCTGCCGCGTCGTCGGTATCTCACAGGAAGAAATTGGAGAGTATTTCTTCCCCTGCCTCAAAAAGGAGGACAAACCAGCATGAACAAGCCGTACACCCTCGCATCCGAGCGGGCCGACGCGCCCACCGGATGCGCATATGTGGTACCGACGTTCTGGAACAAGTGGTTCCGCTGGGATGGCAGTCGGACATCCGGCCACTACCAGCTGGGCGGACATGTCAAGGATGAGCACCACACCGGCCTGCAGGTTTTTGCAGATGGTGAGTGGCACTCGGTCGCTGGATGGACATTGGACAACTGCGCGCCCGCAACCGACTATCAGGAGGAATCCGCATGAAACTCAAACACTTCACCATCGATGCCCTGGCCCTCATCGGCGCGGGCGAGATCATCCGCCGGGTCGTGCAGGGCACGGCCTGGGCGCTGAGCGCCTGGGGCGGCTGGGACGCCACCGAAGCCACACAGGCCGCACCGTGGCTCTGCGCCGCAGTGGCCGCCGGGCTGGCGATGTCGTTGTACGGCATGTACCAGGACAACCAGCAGTACAAGCGCCAGAGCTACGGCAAGGTGGACTGCTCCGCCTACCGGCAAGAAGAAAGGAAAGACGCATGAAAACGAAACGGCTGAAGAAGCTCTTGATGGGCATGGGCCTGTCTCGTAACCAGGTCAACCACATGGTCAAAGCCCAGCGCGAGAACGGCGCAAGAAGCGTCAGCAATAAGCTGTACTACTTCCACGCGAAAAGAGGCATTCAAAGCCTTGAGCCGGAATTGCTTCCGTATCTCAGAAGCATTGTGCTGGCAGATGTGGTGGAGGGCGACGATGGCCGAGGATTTTGACCTGTTCACCATTGAGCTTCAGACTGCGATTGAAGATGCCGATGACATCAACTGAAAAAGGCCCGTCCGTGTTGACACCACGGACGAGCCCAGAGGTGATGGTTTTGACAAGCCCCATCACCCCGAAGAATAACATACTTTGGAGGGATTTGCAAGTCATGAAAGGAATCTTACTGGAGCCGGGCAAAGCCCCGGTCGTGACCTCCCTGCCCGATACGCTGCAAGGCATCGAGGCGTATTTGCAGTGTCCGTGCGAAATGCGGGTCATGCCCCGAACGCCGGTCGTGCTGGTCTTCGGCAAGCACGAAGAACACTTTGTGCCCGCAAGGCTGTTCAATCGCACCTATCGCGGCAAGCAGCTGCTGGGGCCGATCCTCTGCTACGGCTGGAAGAACAACGACATTCAGCCGCTGGGCAAGGCGGCGCAGACGGAATTTCTGAGCCATGTCACAGAATGGGAGGTCAAACTATAATGTCTGTAACCATCACGGCCCTTGAGGCCGAAAACGTCAAGCGCATCAAAGCAGTTGCGCTCACCCCTGCCCCCACCGGGCTCACCCTCGTGGGCGGCAACAACAATCAGGGCAAGACCAGCGTACTGGATGCCCTTGCCTGGGCCCTGGGCGGCGACCGCTTCCGCCCGGACGCTGCCGTACGGGACGGAGCCATGGCTCCCGCCCACCTCAAGGTCACGCTCTCCAACGGCGTGATCGTGGAGCGCAAGGGCAAGAACAGCGCTCTGACCGTCACCGACCCCACCGGGCGGCGCAGCGGCCAGCAGCTTCTCAATGCCTTTATCGAACCGTTGGCCCTTGACCTGCCCCGCTTCATGGAGGCATCCGACCGCGAAAAGGCAGACATCCTGCTCAAGATCATCGGCATCGGCACGGAACTGCACACCCGCGATCTGGAAATCAAATCGCTCTATGACAAGCGCACCTTCACCGGCCAGCTGGCCCAGCAGAAAAAACACTTTGCCGAGGAGCTGATTTATTACCCGGATGCTCCGGAGGAGCCGGTCAGCGCTTCCGACCTCATCCGCCAGCAGCAGGAGATTCTGGCCCGGAACGGTGAGAACCAGCGCAAGCGCGATCGGCTGGCCCAGCTCACAGATCTGTTCGAGAGACAAAAGAAGGTCGTTGCAGACCTGGAATTTCAGTTGAGCACGGAAAAGCAGCGGCTGACCACGATGCAGGCCGACGTAAAAATCGCCCAGACATCTGCCGCAGATCTGCAGGATGAATCCACCGCCGAACTGGAGGCCTCCATCCAGAACATTGAGGAGACCAACCAGAAGGTGCGGGCCAATCTGGAAAAGGCCCGTGCCGAGGATGAAGCGGCCCGGTATGCCAGCGACTACGACAAGCTCACCGAGGCCATCACCCAGAAGCGGGCCGACCGCATGGCCCTGCTGAACGGCGCCGATCTGCCCCTGCCGGAGCTGAGCGTGGAGGACGGTGCCCTTACTTATAAAGAAAAGCACTGGCGGGATATGTCCGGCAGCGACCAGCTGCGGGTAGCCGCTGCCATTGTGCGCCGCCTGAACCCGGACTGCGGCTTCGTTCTGCTGGACAAGCTCGAGCAGATGGACATGACCACCCTGCAGGAGTTCTCCGCCTGGCTGGAAGCCGAAGGTCTGCAGGCCATCGCCACCCGTGTTTCCACCGGCAGCGAGTGCCAGATCATCATCGAGGACGGCATGGTGAAGGATACCGACATCACCCCGCCGCCCGTCACCGAAAAGCCCCAGCCCAAAAGCTGGACGAAAGGAGCGTTTTAAATGAGCAAGTATGCAGTCACATCCGGCATCCAGGCCTCTCCGGTCAAAACCGTGCTGTACGGCCCGGAGGGCATCGGCAAGAGCACCTTTTTGAAGCTGCTGCTGGCGCTCTACCAGCCCACAAGCGGGAGCATCTGGCTCGAAGGCCGGGACGGTACCCATACCCCGGTCACGGTGGATACCCGGCCCCTGTTCGCCTATGTGCCGCAGCAGAACACCCTGCTCTCCGGTTCCATCTGGGAGAGCGTGGCCCTGTTCCGGCACAGCGGGGAGCTGACGGACGCCGAAAAGCGCCGGGTGCAGCAGGTCTGCCGCACCGCGTGCGCCGAGGAGTTCATCACCGCCCTGCCGCAGGGGTACGATACCGTTCTGGGTGAAGGCGGCAAGGGCATCTCCGAAGGGCAGACGCAGCGGCTGGCCGTGGCGCGGGCCCTTTACGCGGGCTGCCCCATCCTGCTGCTGGACGAAGCGACTTCTGCGCTGGACGAGGCGACCGAGGTGCGGCTGCTGGCCAATCTGCAGCGGGACACCAGGGGCAAGACCATCCTCTTCGTCACCCATCGGCGGGCGGCACTCTCACTCTGTTCGCGGGTGTTTGAGGTGGAGGACGGCAAGCTGTGTGCGCGCCCGGTCGGAAAGGAAACGGAATGAATACGAACGAGAAAGAGCAGGCGGAACAGCGGCTGCGCCAGCGGTGCGGCCGGTATCTCGTCGCCGTTGTGCGCGCGGTGCTGCGGGGTGAGGAAGCCCCTGCGCTGCCCCCGGAACTGAGCTGGAAGAATGTCTTCTGGATGGCGAATCAGCATTCGCTGCTGGCGATGGTATTTGCGGGCGTAGAAAAACAGCTCCGGGCAGAACCGGAGCTGCAAAGCCGCTGGAAGCGGGCATGTGATGAATGTCTGGTACAGACACTGACCCAAATGAGCGAACAGCCGCGCATTCTGGCGGCCTTTTCCGAAGCGGGGCTGCGGGTGCTGCCGGTCAAGGGCAATGTCCTCCGGGCGCTGTATGCCCGGCCGGATTACCGGCAGATGTCGGACATCGACCTCATTGTTCCCCATGAACAATTGGTCCAGACCGAGCAGTTGATGCAGCAGCTGGGTTACCAGACCCAGCCCGGCGTCGAGGAAGAGAACGAGTTGGACTGCAGCCTGCCGCCTTACCTCCATGTGGAGGTCCACGACACCCTGCTGAAAACAAACGATGAAAATTACCGCTACTATGCGGATATCTGGCAGCGGGCCGAGCCGGACGCTGATTTGCCCGGTGTCTTCCACCTGCGGCCGGAAGACGAATATCTGTATCTGCTGCTCCATTTCTTGCAGCACTACGTGGAAGCTGGGGTCGGCATCCGGCAGGTGTTGGACCTCTACCTTTTCGGGCAGACCTACGGCGGCAAGATGGATGCAGACTACCTCCGGCGGGAGACCGAGAAGCTTGATATCGGCCCGATGCGGGAACGGGTGGAGCAGCTGGCTGCGTACTGGTTCGCCAATAAGCCCGGCGCAGCGGATAAGGAACTCCGGGAGCTGGAAGCGTTCTGCTTCCTCTCCGGCTCCTATGGTGGCTACCTTTCCCAGCGTATCTGCCTGATGCGCAAAAAGCAGAAGAACGAGAGCAGCGTTGGCTGGAAACTGCAATATTTCTGGCACCGGCTCTTTCCGCCCTTTGCTATTTTGTGTATGCGCTACCCCAAGCTGAAAACGGCCCCCTGGCTGCTGCCCTATTTCTGGCTCTGCCGCCTGTTCGATTTCAGCTATTGGAAAAACAACTTCCACCGCGAGATGGCGACCCTGCAGCAGGTGGAACAGAAGAAAATGTGACGGTCCGTCCGGGTACTCGATGAGGTGGTGCATCGCGCCGAAATCCCCGAATGGCACTTCGGCTGCAAGTTCCATCCCAAGGTGCTGATCTCTTTCGCACTTCGACTTCGCGTCGGTGTCCAGCACGACCGGGATGCCGAGGCGGTTCCCCTCCGCAAAGACGATATCCATGACCTTGCGCATAAGCCCTGCTCTTGGTACGGCTCGGTCACACAGACCCTGCCGACCTAGACGCAGGGCTTTTTCTGTTCTTTTGAGTTTCCCTCGTCAACTTTTATTTTATCATCGTTGTCCTTGTACAGAAGACTGCTGTTCCAGACTTCCGCAGCCGGGGCAAACAAAAAGAAGCCCGCTGCAACCATACAGCGGGCTTCGGGAAAGGATCTT
>OLHA01001677.1_pt1 | contig 11510 bp, 12 predicted proteins | sample 1605961 | NCBI WGS metagenome assembly OLHA01 (sample SAMN03283288) | human gut metagenome | biome: human-associated habitat; material: feces | host: Homo sapiens | place: Peru | collected 2012
ACAATCAGCGTCCGGCAGATAACCGGAAAGAGGAGCCGGGAAAAGGTTTCGCAGTTGCATCCATGGTGTTGGGGCTGATTTCATTGGTATTATTTTGCACCGGAATCAATATTATAACTGCAATTCTGGCAATTGTTTTCGGAATTATACATCTGGTGAAACAAAAACAGAACCCTGGAATGGCAGTTGCAGGTATTGTAACAGCTGTAGTTGGTATACTTGCATTTGTAACGTACTGGCTTTTGATTATTCATGCAGCAGGCAGAACCAGTGGACCGGATGAATTCCTAAGACGTTATGAATATCAGTTTGATGGTGAAATGAAAGCACCGGATGACTATCAGGATTTAGAGGATTATCTGCAGCATAATTTTGAGAATTTTTAAGAAGAACATAGGAAGCATTGAATGGAGAAATCTGTTCAGTGCTTTTTACTTTACAGGAAATTGTTTTCCTGTAAAGTAAAAAACGCTCCACTAGGATGTGCACTGCAGGTAGACATTTGAAAAAAGCAGATATAAAAATTTGATACGTCATTAAAAAATATTCTATTTTTATCTGGAAAAACTGCAATTATAATAAAATCAGCCAATGAGTGGTGGAGGTGCATTATTATAGAATGGAAGGAAAGGCAGGTTACCACAGATGGAATATACAGCATCAGAACAAAGATATGAAACCATGAAATACTGGAGAGTAGGAAAGAGCGGATTGCTGTTTCCAATATTGTCCCTTGGTTTCTGGCATAATTTTGGAACCAATGATAATTATGGGAACATGAAGGCAATGTGTTTTACGGCATTTGACCATGGAATCACACAGTTTGACCTGGCGAATAACTATGGCCCGGAACCAGGAAGCGCAGAGAAAAACTTTGGCCGTATCCTGAAAGAGGATCTGGGAGTATACCGTGATGAACTGATCATTACAACAAAAGCCGGCTATGATATGTGGGAGGGTCCTTACGGAAACTGGGGTTCGCGCAAGTATCTTACAGCAAGCCTTGACCAAAGCTTAAAGCGCATGAATCTTGAATATGTAGACTTATTCTACAGCCACCGCTACGATCCGGACACACCTTTGGAAGAAACTTTGCAGGCAATGGCGGATATTGTAAAGCAAGGAAAAGCCCTTTATCTGGGTTTAAGCCGCTGGCCGCTTGAAGCATTGAAATTCGCCGACAAATATCTTCGCGAACGAGATGTTCCGATTCTTATTTATCAGGGCAGACTGAATCTTCTTGACCGCTCTCCGCAAGAGGAAGGCATTCTTGACTACTGCGCCGAGCATGGAATTGGATTCATTTCATTTTCTCCACTGGCGCAAGGCTTGCTTACAGACCGCTACCTTAACGGAATTCCTTCTGACAGCAGAATGGCAAAGGAACATTTTCTAAAAAGCAAGGACTTGACTCCAGAACTTCTGAAAAAACTAAAGGCATGGAATGAGCAGGCAGGCAAACGCAATGAAACTCTTGCAGAAATGGCTTTGTCCTGGATTCTTAGCCAGAAAGGTGTAACAAGCGTGCTGGTTGGTGCAAGTTCCACAGAGCAACTTGAAAAAAACATGAAATGTGTTCACGCCGAACCGTTCAGCAGTGAAATATAAAACCCAAAATTAAACCTAGGAGGATTTTATGAACATTAAGAAATTTTCATTTGCATTTTTGCCGGTACTAATCCTTGCTCTTGTATCTTGCATGAACATGAACAGCTCAAACGGAAAAGAAGGCGCAATACGAATAACAGTTCCGGGAGAGGAGCGCGGGCTTTACACTTTTAACAAGAGCAACGCCAGTTCTTACAAAGTAAGCATAATCCTTGACAAAGAAGTTATCGGCTCGCAGACCGCGGAATTGGGGGGGGGTAATTACATTTGATGAGCTTGAGCCTGCCACATACACAGTAAAAGCCGAAGCGTTTGATTCAGACGGAATACGCATAGGAAGCGGAAGCATAGAAGTAAAAGTCGTAGCCGGCGAAACCGCAGAAAAATCAATTTTGATGATACTGGCTAGCAATAGAGATGTAATTAATTATCAAAAATATTATTTATGGGATGTTTATAATTCTAAATATTATTATGATAAGTTTGACTCTATAACAAGTGATTTAACTATAAATAATATTGATTCCGTTAGCTCAAACAAACCTGGCAATTCGACTATTCTAGGATTTGCAGAATCTTTTTATGCATATTATATCTACTATATAGAAAACGCTGATAGTCAATTTAATAGAACAAATTTTATTTACTATAAAGGGAAAGGCTCAGGACCTTATGACATTAAATTTACTAGCACATCCGTAAAAGACCCTTTGTATTTTGATGATAGCACAGATTGTCTATGGATAGGCGGATATGATTCTTCCAGTGGCGAACTAAAACTTTTACAAATAACAGAACCTTCAACAAACTTTATTTCCACAATTTCATCAGCGACTTCATTATATTCCACAAATTTTTCTGTTTCCGGGGCAACTTACACGGCTTTTGCAATTCAGGACAGCGACATTTACATTGCATACACGAACAGCGGCACATCGTACCTTCAGCGTGGAACAATCACGGGCAGCAATGATTCAGGCTTTTCAATCACAGCAAAAGGAACGGCGCAGTCCACAGAGCAAATGGGCGTTGCAGGCACAATCAACGACATAGCTATTTTGTATGACGGTTATGTTTATGTGCTGATTTCAGATATAGAAAAACTCACTGGTCATACAATAAATGATGGCGATACTGTAAAAAGCCGTGGAGCAATTTTAAAGATTTTAGGCACAGATTCAGGGTTTGAAGTAGAAGACATCTTGGGCTGGACAAATTCCGCAAGAACAATCAGCTCAAAACTGAATAACGACAGCAATAATCTCTACAATAATATAAATGCAATCTATCAAATAAACTCAATAAAGGCATATATTCCAAAACTTTCAGAAAGTTCAAAGAAATTTTATGGCGCAGAACGTTTCGTTGCGATAAAACCAAAAGAACTTGCAATTGCGGACTGCGGTGCAAACATAATACTTCCAGACTACAAAAACAAAAAGAACGGAAATATGTTCCAGCATGACAGAGTTGTTACAGTAAATCTTTACGATTTTGCAATAACCAATGTTACAGAACTAAACAACCTAGACTTCAAAAGACTTTCTATAAGCGGAAATATTTCATATATATATACGTTTTCTTCATCCTATTCTTCAGATGAGGAATAGAAAACATTTTACTACGATGCTTGCAAGCACACGGCAGCCCTACTGTTATGTGCTTGTAACACCCCCTGACGTGTACATGTCAGGCCCCCTTGCAAAGACTATTTTGACAAGCAAAACATTGCAGTAAACTCGGTCAGGAATCTGTTAGAAATTTTCAATAGATTATCAACCGAGTTTCTTTCAGAAACATCGCAGGGTCAAGCCCGATAATGACATAAAATCATAAAACTCGAAGTTTGGGCTATTTATGCAAAATCTTATACATTGGGGATTGGCCAGGGCAAAGCTCTAGTATGTTTTTTTCGCAGGCAAGGACTTCTGAAGGCTCGTGGGTTACATGCAGGAGCGTTGTTGTTCCTGTTTCCGCAACGGTTTCAAGAAGGTCTAGGATTTTTCCGCGGTAGTTTTCGTCAAGTCCGTGGCAAGGCTCATCCAAAATAAGAACACGAGGCGACTTTACTGCGGCTCTAAGAATCAGAATTGCGCGCTGCTCTCCGTAGCTTAAAGAGCCAAACGATTCCTTTTCGCGACCGGAAAATCCTGCAAGTTTAAGCCAAGCATTTGCCATTGCAAGTTCAAAATCCGTGGCAGGCTCGTAAAGTCCAATGCTGTCTTTGAATCCGCTTACAATCACACTCTGCAAATCAGTTCCACCGACCATTCTGTATTCCACATGAAGCCTGTAGCTTACAATTCCAAGATGTTTTTTTATGTCCCAAATTGATTCGCCTGAACCGCGCCGGCTTCCAAATAAGTAGACTTTTTCGCGGAACACTTGCATATTGTCGCCCGTTATAAGTTCCATGATTGTGGTTTTTCCAGAGCCGTTTGGTCCTCTTACAAGAAAATGCTCACCTTTTTTAACCTCCCAGTTTAAGTTTACAAGAACCTTGTGGTCGTCCCAGCCCACATTCACATCCTCGAATTTTATGAGACTTTCCGGCACTTCGGAAAATTCCTCTGTTTCCAAGGCGGCGTTGCTTTCACTGCGGATTTTTTTTAGCTCGCAAAGAAATTCTTCTCTTTCTTTTTCGCGGACTGATTTTTTTTCTGCGTTTCTAGCTTCAAGGAGATTTTCGTATTCAGAACGGCTTGCGCAGAAGGAAATTTTTTTATCTGAAAACTCAAGCACGCGGTTTATTTTTTCAGGAATTTCAGTAAACCGCTCCATGCACAAAATTATGCGCGGAAAATCTGTTCCGGAATTTTCAGTCTGCCGCTTTAAAATCATGTTGAAAAATTCCATTAGAATTGAACGTGATTCGGCATCAAGCCCCGCAAAAGGATCGCTCAAGACAAGCAGTCTGGCTCCAGACAAAAGTGAACGGCACAAAAGCGTGCGCCTTATTTCCCCGGTAGACATAAAGCGAAGTCCGCGGTCAAGAATTTTTTCCACGCCGCAAAGTTTTACCTGCGGAAATGTTTCAAGCTTATATGCGTCCTTTGCAAGAGGCTCTGATTTATTTTTTGCACCGCCAATCACTTCGTAAATATATTCACGGCCAGTTCTTCCTATGTCTATTTTGTCCAAGTATTCGCTTTCGTCCCTCTCTCGTTCTTCTTCTATTAACTTTGCGGCTTCTTCAAGTGAAACTACAGCCGTGCTTTTTGCAAATTCAGAATAGAACGAGCCTCCCTGTTCCGGATAGAATTCCAAAGAGCCATACAACGCTTTTATAAAGTCAGCCTTTCCGCCGCCGTTAGGACCTGTAACAAGCCAGGCTTCGCCCTCTTTCATTGTCCAGTCAATCCGCGGAATTAAAACAGAGCCGCCTTTTCTTACCTGGCATTTATCAATGCGAATCAAATCTTTTTCCATAAGTATTCTCCAAATTTATAAACTATGCCTGCGAATGCAATATTTCATTTACTGCAATGCGGATTTTTCTTGCGCTTTCACTTCCTGTAATTTTTGCCTTTTGAATAAAACCTATGTCATAAAATCCCAGGGCGTTTCCTGCGTTATGCGACACAAAGCCTTCTTTGTACGGTCCGTTTTCAAGGACAATCTTCGGAACAAGTCCTATTCCAAGTCCAAGAGCGGCAAGAGCCATTACAGCTTCGTTTCCTTCTGTTTCCGCGGCAACCTCCGGATGAACATTTCGGCTTTTTATCCAGGAATCGAATCTTTTGCGAGCAAGTCCGGCTTTGGGCAAAATCAAAGGCACTGTGGAAACTATGTCCTGCGGACTTCCCTGCACGTCAACATAAGGACCGTTCAAAGCGGCGGCAAACACAAGAGGACTTCGGCACACGGAAATGCAGTCAAAAAAAGCAGACCGTTCATCTGGAATCGCCGCAACCGCAAGTTCAGCCCTACCTTCCCTTACCGCGCTCACAGCCCCGGCAGGATCTCCTGTTTCCACGGAAAGATGAACCGCCGGATACTTTGCAGAAAGCTTCTTTATGAACGGAGGCATTATCGTGTAGCACGCCGTAACGCTAGCATAAACATGAAGAGTTCCACACACACTGTCCTTTATCTGCGAAAATTCATTTACAAGATTCTCTTTTTCTTCCACACACTTTGAAGCAAATCCAAGAAATTTCCTACCTTTCTCTGTAAGAAATATATCCTTGCTTCTTCTGTCAAAAAGCTCCGCGCCTGTCTCTTCTTCCAGCCTTGAAATAAGCCGGCTTAATGCGGAAGGACTTAAATTGATTTCATTTGCGGCACGAGCAAAATGCAGATTCTTCGCCACGGAAACAAAAGCCTTAAGCTCAAAAAAATCCATGTATTTACTATAAAAATTTTTCGTTTTTTAGTCGATAATCAAGAAGATAAATTTACACTTTTAACACTTGGGGGACTTATGAAAAAAAACGCTTTTTTCGCTATTGCTGTACTTTCAGCATTTTCTGCTTTTGCCGACAATTTTTCAACTGGATTCACTCCAGCCGGAAATGTTTCTTCCTACACAAAGACAAATTATTCTGTAACTTCTAAGTTCGGTGAATATTTCCGCTCTGTTTCAGAAAAAGAAATTCACAAATTCAGTAAAGGACTTGAAACAGAATTTTCACTTTTGAACGCAAAAGACGAGCTTATAACAAAAACTACATACGTTTACGATGCAAAAAAACTTGAAGGCTTTACCTATTCAGACATTGCCTCTTCAGCCGAACTTAAGACTGAATACGAATACGGCGTTGACTCAAAAATCAAGTCGTACACAGTTACAGAAAGTGACTCAGGCAACCTTAGCTCAAAGACAATTTATAAATATGAAGGCAAAAAAGTTACACAAAGCAACTACGACAAAGACGGAAAACTCTATATGCGCATAATCCAGACTTTGGATGACGACGGAATTCCTGTTCAGGAAACCGAATACAACGGAGACGGAACATTCAGCCTTTCAAGAAGCTATTCATTTACAGAATCAAAAAAAATCTCCGCAATAGAAACTTTTGACGAGGAAGGAAACTGCACAAACAAAGTTGCTTTCCGCTATGACGCAAACGACTTCCTTACAGAAATTCAGGTTTACGAAAACGGAAAAATCAAAGAACGCCGCATTTACAAGAATGATGCATTGGGAAATCCTGTAAGAATAAGCTACTACGATGTCGCAGAAAAATTCGGAACAACGGTAAACGAGCTTTCCCGCATAGAAGACTTTTCTTATACTTACTAAAACTGATTTCATTCCAGGTCTAAAATCATGTCATGCTCCGGCTTGCCCGGAGTATCTTAATTCCTTTTCCTATTTCCAAATAGCCATAGACTTTTGAAGCAACCTCAGTTATTATTGTATTCTATGAATAAGCATTTTTTGGCGCATTTGGAACAGATTGAGTCTTCTATAAAAAACTTTCTTCCGCTTGAATCAAACAGCGAATGGAAAAAATTTTCATTTGGAAACGAAAACATAGACTCCAAGCACATTTTTCCGCTTATAGAAACAACACGCTCTTTGGTGGATTTGGGCGGAAAAAGATGGCGGCCGTTACTTTTGGTTTTATGCGCGCGTGCTTGTGCCAAAGATAAAGAAAAATCGCAGGAAGCAGCATATTTGCTCGCTCCTCTTGTTGAATTTGTGCATACTGCAAGCCTTATCCATGACGATATTGAAGACAGTTCTCCTGTCCGCCGCGGAAAACCAGCCGCATACATAACTTATGGAATCGACACTGCAATAAACGCAGGCTCATGGCTATATTTTGAAGCTCCGCTCTGCATAGAGAAATTAAATTGTTCTATAGAGCTTAAAAATAGGCTTTACAGCAACTATCTTATGGAGCTTAGACGGCTTCATTTAGGGCAGGCAATGGACATAGCTTGGCACAGGGACAATACAAAAGTTCCTTCCGTACAGGAATATCTTAAAATGGTAAAAGGCAAAACAGGAACATTGGCTTCTCTTGCCGCAAAGACAGGAACACTTGCTTCCAACGCAGACGAAGAAACTGTAAAAAAAGCCGGAATTATAGCTTCTGAAATTGGAGCCGGATTCCAGATTATTGACGATGTTATAAATCTTACAACAGGAAATCCCGGAAAAAAGCGTGGCGACGACATCGTTGAGGGCAAAAAATCGCTTCCAGTCCTTACATTTTTTGAGCAGAACAAGAAAAATCCGCAAAAAACTCAGGAGCTTAGCCAGTGCTTTATTCAGGCTTCAAAAGAAGGAATTGAAAGTCCGGCTGTGGAAAAAGCAATCACCCTTATGGAGCAAAATTCTTCTATTGAAATAGCAAAGAAAAAAGGAATCGAGCTTATTTTTAACGGCGGAAACTCTTTTATTAAGCTTTTCGGAAAAGACAACGAGGATGCGATTCTTATAAAAGAGCTTTTTATTTCGATGATTCCAAAAGAACTTATGGGAGCAGAAAACAAAGATGCTTGAAAACAGCGAAAAACTAAATAATCAGGCAGTTCATCTTGCCTCAAAAGGTGAATACGAGGATGCTATTGCCTGCTTAAAGCGCGCAATAACTGTAGAAAATTCAAATTATCTTTTATGGTTCAATCTGGGACTTACTTACCATGACGCAGGAAACATTTCACTTGCAAAAGCCGCAATGGAACACGCTTATAGAATAAATCCCTACGACGAAGACACATTGGACAGCCTTGCTTCATTTTGTGTTTCTGCAAAGACATTCGATGAGGCAATTTTGTACTGCGCAAAAGGCCTTGAGCTAAATCCAGTGAATCCTCATTACTGGAACACAAGCGGAGTCATAAGATTTCAGCAGGGAGATTATTTGGAAGCCGCAGAATTTTTTGAGCATGCGGTTTCGCTTAGTCCGCATTATTATGATGCCCTGTTCAACCTGCGCGACACTTACCAAGAACTGAACAACCAAGCCGGCGTCCAGGAATGCAACAGGATGCTTGAATCAATAAAAAAAGCTGAATAAAATCCGTCAAGAAGGAAAACATGACCGAAAAAGCTCTTATAATGTCGATAACTGAAAACAAAATTCTTGCCGCAAGATTTGAAAAAGAAGAATGCACAAGCTGCTCAGCCGGATGTGCCAAACGAAACCATGCATTTGAAATTGCAAATCCGCAGAACATGAAAATTTCAAGCGGCTCTATTGTAATCATCGGAGCGAACAAAAAAGTGCAGGCAGCTCAGGGAATCGTTTCGCTTTTTATTCCGTTTTTATGCGCAATCGCAGGATATTTTTCAGCCTCGCCTATAATGAGTTTTTTTGGCAAATCGATTTCAAACGACGGAAAAGCTGTGTTTGTGCTTTTATTTCTTCTTTTGTCTTCCACACTAGTTTTTGCAGTTACACGGAAAGTTCCAATCCCCGGCAAGCCTGAAATAATCGAAGTTCTGTAAACACAAAATGTCCAAAGCCGTTCTTTTACTTTTGCTCCTTGCATTTTCCTCCTGTTCTTTAAAATACGATGAAAATCCCAGCGGAACAGATTCTTCCCCGGAACTTGAATTTAAAGACGCCGACTATAAAAAATACGAAGATAACAAACTTTCAACACAAATTCAGGCGCAGACTCTTGAGCAGTACAAGGACAGTTCAACTTATGCAAAAAATGCAAGATTTAAAACTTGGAATTCAGGCGGCGACCTTTTAACTGAAGGATATTGCGCTTTGCTTGGAATCAACAGCGACACAAAAATCTACACGCTGTTCAACGAAATTTTCATAGACAACATAGAGCAGAATTTCAAGATAAACGCGGAAAGCCTAAAATGGAATTCAGAAACAAAGCAGATGGTTTCCACAAAAGACGGAAATGTAAAGCTCACCAGAAGCGACATTGAAATTCAGGGAAGCGGATTTTCTGCGAGCGGCGCGTCAAAAAGCTTTGAGTTTACAAATCCTGTAACAGGAACAATTACAACTGACGACAATGAATCAAACGGAGAAGATTTCAGTGAAGAGTAAAAAATTTATTTTGTTCTATATAATATTGCTGATTTTTTCTATTACGGCAAACACGGAGCAGATAACGTTCAGTGCGGATTCAATGACAGGAAAAGCCGGAAGCAAAAACAGCACAACAATTCTAAAAGGCAACGCAAAAGTAAAAACTGAAAGCATGGAAATTTCTGCGGAAACAATAGAACTTTCCGGAAAAAATTTCAGGCGGATAACAGCAAGCGGAAATGTTATAGGAAAAAACACAGAAAGCAAAATGGATTTTACCTGCGAAAGAATGGAATACGACAGGCAGACAAAAATCGCGGTTCTGGAGCAAAATGTTGAGCTTTCGGACATAGAAAACGGAGTAAACGCAAAAGCTGAGCTTATTGAATACGACCAAAAAAAAGAAACCGCCATCATGCAGATTCAAGTGAATTTGACGCAAAAGAAAAATGTCTGCACTTCCGCCTATGCAATCTACAGCAAAAACGAGCAGACTTTGGAGATGAGCGGAAATCCGAAGATTGTGCAGAACGGAGACACTTTCCGCGCGCAGGTAATTCTTCTTGATATGGAAACTCAGGAAATAACACTCACAGGAAGAGTAAAAGGCTCTGTTTCCACTGCAGAATCAAGCAAGCCGGAGCAAAAAAATTCCGCCGAGCCAAAAACAGAAAGCAGCGAAAACGAGGAAGAAAAAGAAGAAATCCCGGAGGAGCAAAATGGAATCCCAGAATAAAGATAAAAACACGCTAAGAGTTTCTTCATTATACAAATCATTTGGAAAAAAAAGCGTTGTAAAGGGCGTTGATTTTTCAATGCAGACCGGGGAAGTTCTTGGACTTTTGGGACCAAACGGAGCTGGAAAAACCACAACTTTTTATATGATTGTCGGATTTTACAAGCCAACGGCAGGCGATGTTTTTCTTGATGAAGAATGCATAACGCAACTTCCGATGTACAAGAGGGCAAGAGCAGGAATTTCGTACCTTCCGCAGGAACCTTCAGTTTTTAGAAAACTTACAGTTGAAGAAAATATCTGGGCAATTCTTGAAACGCGCAAGGATTTAACTCGAATCGAAAAAAAGCGGGAACTTGACCAGCTTATTGAAGAATTCAACATCGGGCGCATAAGAAAACAGCAGGCATACACTTTGTCTGGCGGAGAACGACGCAGAACTGAAATAGCGCGCTCGCTTGCAATAGAACCGAAGTTTCTGCTTTTAGACGAGCCTTTTGCCGGAATAGACCCGATTGCAGTTGCGGATATAAAAGGAATCATAAGGCTGCTTGCAAAAAGAGGAATCGGCGTTCTTATAACAGACCACAATGTGCGCGACACTTTGGAAATAACCGACCGCGCCATAATAATTTCCACAGGAACAATTCTGGTTTCGGGCGGAAAGGAAGAAATCTTAAAATCGCAGGAAGCCCGAGAAATCTACCTTGGAAAAGACTTTTCAATGTAAAAAAAGAGCCTAGATAATCTCCGGCACCACTGCAAACTGAATACCGTTGCTGCGTTCCCGCTCTGGCGGGGTTTTCCAGCTGCAATGTGCAGAGCATCTAGGCTCAAAATCGGAAAGAGGGGGATTCGAACCCCCGGTAACATTTCTGCTACGCACCCCTTCCAAGGGTGTACCTTAAACCACTCGGACATCTTTCCTAAATGTCAACAAAAAAAGGATTCATTCTTGCTGAATCCTTATAAACTGAAATTTAAATATAATTGAGACTGACACGATTCGAACGTGCGACCCCCACCTCCGCAGGGTGGTGCTCTAATCCAGCTGAGCTACAATCTCATAAACAGACCTTTTCTCTGCTGCTAAATCAAGTAAAACCTGTTTAGTAGCGGAGGCGACAGGAGTCGAACCTGCCCGGCCCTTTAGGGAACCGACGGTTTAGCAAACCGTTGTATTAACCGCTCTACAACGCCTCCAATTC
>OLHA01001678.1_pt1 | contig 11501 bp, 10 predicted proteins | sample 1605961 | NCBI WGS metagenome assembly OLHA01 (sample SAMN03283288) | human gut metagenome | biome: human-associated habitat; material: feces | host: Homo sapiens | place: Peru | collected 2012
ATGCGGTGAATATTCATTTCCGTGATATCGGACATGATCCGGAAGATCATAGTGTAACTTATGAAAACTGCCAGGCGAGAGAGCGTACACAGGTGCTGATGGATATCGCAAACAAGACTTGGGGAATGGTTATTGGAACGGGTGATCTGTCAGAGCTTGCGCTTGGATGGGCAACTTACAATGGAGATCATATGTCCATGTACGGAGTGAATGCTTCTGTGCCGAAAACTCTGGTGCGTCATCTTGTACGTTATTATGCGGATACCTGCAAAGATGAGAAGCTGACAGAGGTTCTTCTTGATATTCTGGATACACCGGTAAGTCCGGAACTTCTGCCGCCTAAGGATGGCAAGATCGCACAGAAGACAGAAGATCTGGTCGGACCTTATGAGTTACATGATTTCTTCTTATATTATATGCTGCGTGTGACGTACGAACCGCTCAAGATTTACCGTGTGGCAAAACTTGCATTTGCCGGTGTCTACGATGATGCGACGATCTTAAAATGGCTGAAAACGTTCTGCCGCAGATTTTTTGCGCAGCAGTTTAAACGTTCCTGCCTTCCGGACGGCCCGAAAGTCGGATCTGTTGCTGTTTCTCCGAGAGGAGATCTGCGTATGCCGAGTGATGCGTGTGCAACATTGTGGATGGAGGAACTGAATACGATTTCTTAGAAAAATACATTTTTTATTCGAATCTTAACCGCCATTATGCTATAATGAAACATACGGATGCAAGAGATAAGGAGAAAGAAGATTCGGATGAAAAAAACATTGTATATCATAAGAGATATAGCCATTACCGTCGGGATTCAGCTGGTGTGTTTTATGGTCTGTTTGTGGATACAAAACAGTACTGTGGAAAATGCGCTGATCCCGGCAGTATCTATTTTTGGAGTCTTTCTGACTTCTGTGATCACACCGGGGTATCTGTATGGTGTGGCAGCTGCAATTCTCAGCGTTCTTGAATTGAATTTTGCTTTCACATTTCCATTTTTTCACTTTAATTTTTCCATACCGGAGAATATGGCATCGGCAGTGATCATTATACTGATGGCTTTGATTACCTGTGGGTTTACCACCAAAATAAAGTATAATAAAATTCTCGAAGAAGAGAGAGAAAAAGAAAAAATCCGTGCAGACATATTCCGTGCGGTTTCCCATGATCTTCGGACTCCGCTTACCACGATCTATGGCTCCAGCTCGGCGCTGCTTGATCCGGATAATGATTTTACGAAGGAACAGCGGACAAAGATGCTGCAGGACATCCAGCAGGATGCACAGTGGCTTTTCCGGATGGTTGAGAACCTGCTTTCGATCACAAAACTTGACAGTGGAAAAGTAAAAATCATTAAGACACCTACGGTTTTGGATGAGCTGATTGATTCGGTGATTTTAAAGTTTCATAAAAGATATCCGGATCAGGAGGTTGAAATTGATATTCCGGATGAATTTGTGGTAATTCCCATGGATGCAATCCTGATCCAGCAGGTGTTGATCAATATTTTAGAAAACGCGGTGCAGCATGCAAAGGGAATGGTGCACCTGGGACTGAAGGTATTTCTTGTGGCGGACAAAGCCGTATTTGAAGTACAGGATGATGGATGTGGAATTCCGGAAGAAAAATTAAAATCCGTTTTTTACGGGAGTCATGAGGCATATGAGGTATCTTCCGATTGCAAACGGAGCAATGCAGGAATAGGACTGGCAGTGTGCGCAACAATTATCAAAGCGCACGGTGGAAAGATCAAGGCAGAAAATAAGAAAAATGGAGGTGCACTTTTCCGGTTTTATCTGGATATGGAGGAGAAGGAACAGGCATGAACGGAAATAAATATAAGATTTTAATTATTGAGGATGATGAACATATTAACAATCTGGTGGCTACACTTCTGGAGGCAAACGGATATCAGGCATTATCGGCATATTCCTGCGAAGACGGAATGATGATGTATGCTTCACACAGACCGGATCTCGTTGTTTTAGATCTGGGACTTCCGGATCAGGACGGAATGACTTTTTTAAAGCGGTTACGGAAAGATTCCCTGACGCCGGTGATTGTGCTTTCTGCCAGGTCAGATGAAAAAGATAAAGTGGAGGCTTTGGATATGGGAGCCAATGATTATGTTACAAAACCATTTGGCTCCAATGAATTTCTTGCGCGGATACGTTCTACGCTTCGCATGACAACACATCGCATGCAAAACGGAATGTTTCCGGGGGGAAAATTTGAGGCATCCGGTCTGACCATTGATTACGATGCAAGAAGAGTTTTCTTGCATAAAAAAGAAGTGAAGCTGACACAGACAGAGTACAATATCATTGCAGCATTGTCGGAACATGCGGGAAAGGTTATGACATACTCAGCCATTATCAAAGAGATCTGGGGGTATAACGATGAGGGCAGCATCAAAAAACTGCAGGTCAATATGGTAAATATCCGTAAGAAGCTGGGAGCCAGACCGGGAGAAAAAAATTATATTGTAAATGAACTGGGCGTAGGGTATCGTATGTGCGAGGCGGATGAGGAAACCTTATAGCTGTAATTTAGAGGAGATAATACAAAAAGAGGAAAAACGTTTTTTTCGTTTTTCCTCTTTGATTTTTTGCTTTGTTTATTTTATTATGTAAAATAAATTATAAGAGCTGAATACCATGTTCCTCGCAGGCTGCAATTGTTTCTTCCGGCCAGAGAGAACTTTGCACTTCGCCGATATGAGCTTTGCGAAGGAAGAACATACAGATACGGGACTGACCAATTCCTCCGCCGATGGTATAAGGAAGTGTTCCATCGATGATGGATTTCTGGAATGGCAGATCCTTGCGTTCCGGACAGCCGGCTTTGTCAAGCTGGGAAATCAGTGCAGTTTTGTCTACACGGATACCCATCGAAGATAATTCCAGTGCAATATCAAGAACCGGATAATAAACAAGAATATCTGCATTTAAAGCCCAGTCATCGTAATCCGGAGCACGTCCGTCGTGCGGTTCGCCGGACTCTAAGGTGTCACCGATCTGCATGATACATACAGCACCTTTTGCCTTGGTAATATAATACTCACGTTCCTTCGGTGTGTTGTCCGGGAACAGATCCTCCAGTTCCTGGGAGGTGATAAAGAAAATTTCCTTTGGAAGGATCAGATCAATGTAATCATACTGGATGGCCATATACTGTTCTGTTTTGCGAAGACACTTATATACGGTACGAACGGTCTCTTTTAAATAGTCCAGATTACGGTCTTCTTTATGAATGATTTTTTCCCAGTCCCACTGATCTACGAAAATAGAATGAATGTTGTCCGTACTTTCATCGCGGCGGATGGCATTCATATCAGTGTAGATGCCTTCTCCGACCTGAAATCCGTATTTTTTCAGGGCGTAACGTTTCCATTTTGCGAGAGAATGGACAACTTCGGCATTTTTATCGTCCTGCTCCTTAATACCGAAAGTAACCGGGCGTTCATAACCGTTTAAGTTATCATTAAGACCGGTTGCCGGGTCTACAAAAAGAGGAGCAGAAACACGTGTCAGATGCAGTCTCTGCGCCAGCAGTGCCTGAAAGAAATCTTTGACTGTCTTGATGGCAAGCTGTGTGTCATGAAGATTCAGTTCTGATTTGTATTGTTTTGGTAAAATAAGATTTTCCATGAGATCTCCTTTGTTATATTGTTACTCTGTGTTTCATTATAGCACATGAACTATGGAATTCAAGTCAAAAAGGTGTTAGAATTAGGATATGATTTTACAGAATGAAATGGAGAAAAGCAGATGAAAAAAGAAGATTTAACCGTTCCGGCAATTTTTGCGGAGGCGATAGGAATGATCCTTGGAATTGTCTATATCGGACTGCAGATCTATTATGGGATTGCCTATAAAGTTGCGCCATATAAATTTATCTGTAACATTGCAGGAGTTGTTCTGATCTATGTGGGACTCAGCCTGGTAAGCTGTCAGCCGGAAAAAATAAACCGGCTTCCGAAAGAGGTGTGTGCGGGAAAGGTGCGTAAATATTCCATCCGGATGATCCGGCTGGTCAAACTGGTGTTTATCATCGGTCTGATGGTTCCGTGTGTGGGAGATGTGATCGGGATCGAACTCAAGGACGCGTACAGTCTGCTGGTGATTGCCGCTATCCTTGTGATCACCGTGTTTTATGAGTATCGGATCATTCAGCTGCTTCGAAATGATCATCATGATCAGGGGCAGCCATAAGGCGCGCCGCTTTCTGATCGCGCCATTTCGTTCCCAGGCGGAATAAGGAAAAGCCCAAAACGAGAGAAACAATTGTAAAGAGAAAGATGATAATTCCCAGAAGATCCGTTTCTTTGAGATTGTTCAGGAGCGGTCCGATGATGGTTCCCCAGAAGTTGAACAGGATGTGGAAGAACATTGAGAAATAGATGCTTCCTCCTTTTTCACAGATCCATCCCAGTACAAGACCGAGAACAAATGCATAAATTCCCTGAATCCAGTTCATGTGAAAGATTCCGAAGAGAACCGCCTGCATCAGGTTGGCAGCCCAGAACGGAAGTGCCCGTCGGACCAGACGCATGGTGACGCCGCGGAAAACCAGTTCTTCACAGACAGGACCGAGAATTACGGCATAGATAAACATGAACAGTCCGATGTCGGAGTCTAAGCCTGCGGTTTCCATGAGTTTTTCGTACTGGCTGAGCCAGTTCGGGAAAAGAAGAGATACCGCAGAAGTCAGATAACCGGAAAAGAACTGCATGCCGGGAATCAGAAGAATGATGGATAAAAACTGCAGAGGATGAAACGTGAGGGATGGTTTTGGAAGATAATTGCCCCCACAGGAGCGATAATACCATATTCCCATGAATACGATGCAGGTTACGGTATAAATCAGCATGATGCATGCATTAAACTCCGTATTGGTCAGAAGTGTTTCGATGGTATCGGCATCAAAGCCTGTGCTCTGGGAGGCCGGACACAGAAACAGAGCTGCGATTCCGAACATAAAAAAAGAAGCCAGTATCTGTGCAGCTGTTGTTGTTAAAATTGGCAGAAAGCCGGAAAAAAAATAACCGATCTTTTTCATATCATAGATTCTCCATTCGTTTTCGTGTTTGGTAAACTGTACTAAACATTATAGCATAACAATGGGGTAATGCAAGAAATCTGTTTACTTTAAAACTTTAATATGATAAAATACAGACATGATTTTTGGAAGGAAAGAGGGAGCATAATGAGCAAGAAACTTAAAACAGAGGCAGTAGATCATCTGTTTGATGCAATTTTATGTCTGCAGAACAGAGAGGAATGTTATACATTTTTTGAGGATGTGTGTACGGTCAATGAATTGCTTTCTTTATCACAGCGATTTGAAGTGGCGGGAATGCTGCGGGATCAGAAGACATACCTTGATATTGCGGAAAAGACGGGGGCGTCTACAGCGACGATCAGCCGTGTCAATCGTTCTTTGAACTATGGAAATGACGGATATGAGATGGTATTCAGCCGTCTGTCACAGAAACATCCGGAACAGGAATAGAAAAAAGGCACGGATGCGTATCTGCATCTGTGCCTGAAAATACAATCATCCGTTTGGATTAAATGGTGTCTTTTTTGGAGGATTCCTTTTTGGAATTCTCTTTTTTATTTGTTTTACTGTTTTGACTGTTGATATTGTCGATAACACTTTCGATAATCATCTTTTTGATGTATACGTCGTAGCTGAGCAGACAGATAAAACTGAAATTCTGCAGAAATTCCTGATCATTTTCCGGAAATTTCCGGAACGTCTCACGGGAGAGTGCATATTTTTTTCCGAGATCTTTTAATAATTTTTCGGACTCGGTGCTCTCTAAATTAAAAACCTCGTTATAGACATCTTCCATATTAAATCCGGCTTTGTTGCCAAAATAATGTTCCGTCAGGGGATTTAACAGGGACTGGATGTCGTTGATGCTGAGCAGATTCTTAAAATAGTAAATAAATAACAGGGTCAGCACATGCTCCTTGGAATATTTTTTCTTTTCCGGGGCAGGGAGCAGATTGTTTTTGGCATAATTGTTGATCATTGTTTTGGTCAGAATTTTATCATCTTCATAGCGTTTGCAGGCTTCTAACTGCTCGTCCATAAAGGTCGTGACCTGATCCATATATAAACCGATATTTGGAATGTCTTCCGTTTTGATGTAATCGATTGAAACCAGTTTCTTCTGCAGTGCAGCAAGAAATTCTTTTACTTCGTTGTCCATATTTTCACCTCATATCACATTATATAGTAATAAAAACTAGATGACAAGGCATTTTCATGCTTTTTTCAAAAAACAAAAGAATGTATGTTCTATTCGGACTATCTATGATATAATGAGACACACGAATAATGAATTATGGAAAGAGACGGAGAAACGATATGAGCTTATTAGATGCACTGAACGAACCACAGCGGCAGGCTGTGATGGCAACCGACGGACCGCTTCTGATTCTGGCAGGTGCCGGGTCCGGAAAAACCAGAGTACTGACACATCGTACGGCATATCTGATTGAGGAATGCGGGGTTAATCCTTACAATATCATGGCAATCACGTTTACCAATAAAGCGGCAGGGGAGATGCGGGAGCGTATTGACCAGATGGTGGGATATGGTTCGGAAAGTATCTGGGTGTGCACATTCCATTCCACCTGTGTGCGTATTTTGCGCAGATATATTGACAGGCTGGGGTTTGGCACCAATTTTACCATCTACGATTCCGATGATCAGAAGACTCTGATGAAGGATATCTGCAAACGTCTGGAAATCGATACGAAAATGTACAAAGAGAAAATGTTTCTTTCTGCTATTTCCTCCGCAAAAGATGAGCTGATCGATCCGATCGAATTTGAGACGCGTGCGGCAGGCGATTATGTGAAACGAAAACAGGCCCAGGTTTACCGGGAATATCAGCAGGCGTTAAAGCAGAATAATGCATTGGATTTTGATGATCTGATCATGAAAACCGTGGAACTGTTCAAACTGGACAAAGAGGTTCTTGCCTCGTATCAGGATCGTTTCCGCTATATTATGGTGGATGAGTATCAGGATACCAATACCGCACAGTTTGAACTGATCCGTCTGCTGGCTTTAAAATACCAGAATCTTTGTGTTGTAGGTGATGATGATCAGTCTATCTATAAGTTCCGGGGAGCGAATATCTACAATATTCTGAATTTTGAACATCATTTTCCGGATGCCACAGTGATCAAACTGGAGCAGAATTACCGGAGCACGCAAAATATTCTGGATGCAGCCAATGCTGTGATTGCCAACAATCAGGGGCGAAAGGAAAAGCGTCTGTGGACGGACAATGGAGCCGGGGACAAGATCACCTTTGAGCAGCTGGATACGGCGGCAGAGGAAGCGGATTTTGTGGCAAGGGATATTGCCCGGCGGGTACGCAAAGGAGAGTATCAGTATAAAGACTGTGCCATTCTCTATCGTACCAATGCACAGTCCCGTCTCTTTGAGGAACGTTTTATTACAGCAAATATTCCATATAAAATTTTTGGCGGCGTAAATTTCTACGCCCGTAAGGAAGTGAAGGATCTGCTGGCATATTTAAAGACCATCGACAATGGGCAGGATGATCTGGCGGTGCGGCGTATCATCAACATCCCAAAACGTGGAATTGGTGCGGCATCGATCAACAAAGTGGCATTGTATGCCCAGGAGCAGGAGATCAGTTTTTATGATGCGCTCTGTGTGGCAGAACAGGTACCGGGGCTGGGCAAAGCGGCAGCAAAGATCCGGCCGTTTGTGTTGTTTATCCAGTCTATGAAAGCAAAGGCAAAGCTGCTTTCCGTGTCAGATCTGCTGCAGGAAGTTATTGAAACGACCGGTTATGTCAGAGAACTCGAAGCAGAGGGAACGGATGAGGCAGAGGCAAGAATCGAGAATATTGACGAATTGATCAGCAAAGCTGTGGATTATGCGGAGGGGGAAGAAGCTCCGACCTTAAACGGCTTTTTGGAAAATGTCGCTCTGGTTGCGGATATTGACAGTTTTGACGAAAACAGTGACTATGTGGTACTTATGACTTTACATAGTGCGAAAGGACTTGAATTTCCGAATGTCTATCTGGCAGGACTTGAGGACGGACTGTTTCCGAGTTATATGTCTATTACGAGTGATAACTCCCAGGCCGAGATCGAGGAAGAACGGCGTCTGGCATATGTGGGAATTACCCGTGCAAAGAAAAATCTGACAATCACTTCCGCGCGTGTGCGCATGGTGCGGGGGCAGACACAGTATGGAAAAGTATCCCGTTTTGTCAGGGAAATTCCGCCGGAACTTCTTTCCGGAAAGATTTATGAGCCAAAGACAAAGGAAGAACCCATCGAACAGTCCACATTTCAGAAGGCGCGTAAGGCATTCCGGACGGTGCCGAGTTATGGTGGAAGCGGATATGGAAAAGAAGTGGGAGAGGGATATGGATCGACCTTCCGTTCCTCCAAAGCCACAAAACCGGTATATACAAAGGTGGAAAACCAGCGTGATTTTGGTTCCGCGGGTGGAGCATTGTCCTATCAGGTGGGAGATCGTGTCCGCCACATCAAATTTGGCGATGGAGAAGTCATGGCAATTGTTTCCGGGGGCAGGGACTATGAAGTGACCGTAGATTTCGACAAAGTCGGAACAAAGAAGATGTTTGCAAGCTTTGCAAAATTAAAAAAGATATGATAAATTTTTTATAAACACAAATTTTTCATAGGAAAACAGGGAAAGATATGCTATAATGGATGTAATTAAAAATGCAGGAAGGAGAAGTGCCATCATGAGTAAAGTAGAAGATATTTTAGCATCTACCAAAGTGGGGGATGTTTTGGATGCAGCAAAGCTTAATAAGTTTTTGAAGAGACAGGAAGAAGAGGAGAAGAAACCTTCCAAATTCGTGATTGTATTCGCCGTGATTGGAATCGTTGTCGCAGTTGCAGCAGCAATCTATGGAATTTATCGTTTCTTTACACCGGATTATCTGGATGATTTTGAGGACGATTTTGAAGATGAGTTCGACAATGACTTCTTCGAGGATGAGGATGATGAGCCGGCTGCAGAGTCTAAGGATGCTTCCGCAGACAAGACAGAGGACTAATCATTGTCGGAAGCGTGAGAACTTTCAGGCAGTTTGAGCGGTGCGCAGAAAAAGAAAACCGAACGAAGAAAGAAGGGACTGCAGTTGTGTAGTCCCTTTTTCTGTAAGAAAATAAGATTCAGAATGATGCATGAGGAGTAAAAGAATGAAAAAAGGGCAGATTGCAGAAGGAAACGTAACAACCGTAGAATTCCCGAACAAAGGGATTGTGATGACAGACGAGGGAGAACGCGTCATCGTCAAGAATACCATTCCGGGACAGCGTGTTTCCTTTGCAGTAAATAAGGTACGAAAAGGAAAAGCGGAAGGACGGCTTCTGGAAACCGTGAAGAAATCGCCACGGGAGACCGCAGATACCTGCCGGCATTTCGGACAGTGCGGAGGATGTACGTATCAGAGTCTGCCTTATGAAGAACAGTTAAAGATCAAGGAGACACAGGTACGCGGCATGATAGAGCAGGCGATCGGGGATGCCTGTGCTTATGAGTTTCTGCCAATCAGACACAGTCCGCGTGTGCTTGCTTACCGTAACAAAATGGAATTTTCATTTGGAGATGAATACAAGGACGGACCGCTGGCACTTGGAATGCACAAGCGCGGCAGTTTTTACGATATTGTAACGGTAGAGGACTGCCGGATCGTGGATGGCGATTTCCGTGCGATTCTCATGGCAACGCTCGCTTATTTCAGGGAGCAGGAAATCTCCTTCTATCACAGACTGCGTCATACCGGGTATCTGCGCCATCTTCTTGTGCGAAAGGCAGTAAAGACCGGAGAGATTTTAGTTGATCTGATCACTACGACGCAGGATTGGAGAAATGTACAGGAGCAGGAGCCGGACGAGCGTGCAAAGATAGAGGCTGCATTGCTGGAAAAGCAGGGCAGATGTCCACATGCCGGAACGGTAAACGAAGAAAAAGAAAAGCAGCTTTTAGCCGGATGGAAAGATGTACTTCTGGCACTTTCCCTGGAAGGAACCTTAAAAGGAGTACTCCACACAAAAAATGACAGCGTGGCGGATGTCGTAAAAAACGAAGGAACGGAAGTACTTTTCGGACAGGATTATTTTTATGAGGAGCTGTTGGGACTGCGTTTTCAGATTTCACCGTTTTCTTTTTTCCAGACAAACTCTCTCGGAGCAGAAGTGCTTTATTCCACAGCCCGCGAATTTATCCTCGGGGATAATCCGGACATGCTGGCAGACAAGACCGTTTATGATCTGTACAGCGGTACCGGTACAATCGCACAGATGCTCGCTCCGGTCTGCAAAAAAGTTGTGGGCGTGGAGATCATCGAGGAAGCGGTAGAGGCGGCAAAAGAGAATGCGGCACTCAATCATCTGGACAACTGTGAATTTTTGGCGGGTGATGTCTTAAAGGTGCTCGATACGATTGAGGAACGGCCGGATTATATTGTGCTTGATCCGCCAAGGGATGGTATTCATCCGAAGGCGCTGGAAAAGATTATCAATTATGGTGTGGATCATATGATTTATATTTCGTGTAAGCCAACGAGTCTGGCGCGGGATCTGGAGGTGCTGCTGGCGCGGGGGTATGTCGTGGATAAGGTGCAGTGCGTGGATATGTTTCCGAATACCGTGCATGTGGAGACGGTTGTTCTTTTGTCCCAACAAAAACCAGATGACACGATAGAGATCGACTTAGACCTGGACGAGCTGGATGCCACCAGTGCCGAGTTGAAAGCAACCTATCAGGAAATCAAAGATTATGTGCTGAAAGAATTTGGCTTGAAGGTTTCAAATTTATATATTTCTCAGGTAAAACGCAAATGTGGAATTGAAGTGGGAGAAAACTATAATCTTCCAAAATCAGAAAATGCAAGAGTTCCACAATGCCCGAAAGAGAAGGAAGAAGCTATCAAGGCTGCCCTGAAATATTTTGCGATGATCTAAGGACATCGCTGATTTCAAGGAGGAATAACACATGAAAAGCACATTTGAAAAAATGGGTGGAACCTACACACTTGGCGCAGACGGAATTTACTATCCGAATCTTGTCAGTACAGATGAAGAACCGCATTATGGGAAATATGGAATGATGCGGAAAACATATCTGAAAGAGCATCGTCCGGCAATGTATTCACTGTATATGCTGGAAGACAGACTGACAGAACATCTGAATACTGTGGACGATGAAGCACAGGAGAGAATGGATATTCTGGTGTGTCAGATGATGGAGAAGCAGGGCATTACGGAGGAATTGAAAGCTCGTGATCAGATGGAATGGGTCAGAGCGGTAAATGGTATTCGTAATATGGCAGAAGAGATTGTGTTGAAAGAATTGGTCTATATTTAAAGTGTGGAAAGCTCCTTCGGGAGCTTTTTGCTGTTTATAAGATAAATTCTGTCGGAGATTTTGATTTAATGATTTGATTTATAAAACTGGCA
>OLHA01001679.1_pt1 | contig 11499 bp, 8 predicted proteins | sample 1605961 | NCBI WGS metagenome assembly OLHA01 (sample SAMN03283288) | human gut metagenome | biome: human-associated habitat; material: feces | host: Homo sapiens | place: Peru | collected 2012
TTTCTTATAGTTTTCATATAGCTTCTTACTTTCCATATCTTCAAATAATTTTATATTTTTATAATTATTCTCAGCATACACAGTACCTTTATAAAAGATTTCTTGAAACTTTAAACTTGAATAACTTCTTAAATCATCTTTAACATTTAATATACTATTTATTAGATTATCTTTTTGTAAATCAAAATATTTAAATTGATTATTCTTTAATGTTGGTTTAGTTAATATTTCTTTAAACAAATCAAAAGATTCTTTATAAGTATCTTCTTTAGTATATTTGGGATTTATTATTCTTAAATTAGTTTCAAAAGTCATATTTTCACTAGTAACATAAAATTTATACCCAATATTAGCATTATATAAACTTTCTAATTTTTTAGTTATATCATTTACTGATTTATAATTCTCTGTACCATTTATAGGTAATACTCTCTCTAATAATTTAAAATAAACACTTTCTTCTCTATTATATTTTTTAGTAAATTTTAAAGATACAGTTATAGTTTTAAATCTATCAGTATTTATAAGATGTAAGTTATAATTATCTCTTTTTATTTTTTTATAATTCATAAAACTTCTGCCCTCCAAACATATTATAACCTATTTTTCCCAAATAATTAAACCTATTTAAAAGAGTTTACCTTAACTCGTAAACTCTTCTTTAGTTCCATCAGTATAATTTATTATAAATTTACTTGTAGTCTTCAATGAACAGAAGTATTGTTCATTTTGTATAGTAGCCTTGCCTTCATTATCATTATATTCTACACTTGTATCTTTTACAGTTTTATTATTATATAATTTAATCTTATCACTACTTACTTCGTGAATATAAACTTTATTATTTGAAATAAACATAACTGTTTCATTATTTCTTAAAATTAATTTATCTACAGCAAATAATTTTCCATTATCATCTCTAAATTCAAAAGGAACCGCTGTATTTTTGTAATCGTGCCCATTTCCGAACGTCATAACATTTCCTTTATCATTAATATATACTCTATAATAAACACTATTTTCTACAATGAATGCTTTTGCTAATTTATAACTTTCATAACCTGTTATATCAGTTAAATCTAAAGTTAAAGCTTTATTATCCTCTGTAACCATATAAAACATATTATAATTAACAGTATGTAATAAATATAAACTTATTCCACTAACATATTTTATTTTATTACCTTTAATATCAACTTTAGTTACAGTATCTTGATAATAATCATATAAATAAACATTATCATTTTTATCTACAAAAACAGCTCTATAAGTTCCACATCCATCTCCAACTTTAAAACTAAAACTATCTTTTATTTCACTATACTTAGGTAAATCTAGTTTCTTTATATTTGTTGTTTCATAATCATAGCCATACATCACATCATCTTCATAACAAATATTACTATACTGACAAAGTAATGATTCATCCTTCTCATTTTTTAAAACACTACATTTTTGAATAGAATTCTCAGATTTATTTTTACCAATGTTTTCAATAAATCTGCTTAGTTCTAAATTTTTATTTTCAAAAATATTTTTAAATCCTTGAAGTTTATTTTGAGCGTTATTAATTCCTATTTCCAAACCTTTTGGGTCTATAAATAAAATAATAAAATCTTCATCTTTCTTAATCCAAAAAATAAAATCGGGATAAAAATTTCTAATCTCTTGCGATTTTTCATCAAAATAAGGTATAAATATATTATCGACATTTTCAACCAAACGACAAAAATGCCATTTATAATTTTTTAATTCATTATTCGTTTTTAATAGATATGTTTGCAAGTCTTCTAAAAAATCTATTTCGCTTTTATGTCTTATCGCATAGATTATATTTCCTTGTCCTTTTTTGTCTATAATAATAGGATTATAATAATGTTTTGAAAGTTCCGAATTGAGTTCATAACCGTAAACTTCTTGCTTTTTTATATTTGTCGCGTTTGATTTTATAGCTTCAGTATATTCTTCTAAAGTTATTTTATTAAGTTTTAAATCCGATATTAATTCTTTTTCACTTTTTATATTAGAATTTTTTACAATCTCTTTTATCTTTTTATTTATTTCGTCTATAATTATTAAATCTAAATCGCTTGAAATTTTTTCAAAGTGGCAAATTTCATCGGTTAGATTTTTAAATTCTCTTAAGTCTTTTCCATAACTATTGAAAAAATTATTAATAGTTCTTATGGCATTTTGAGGTTGTAAATTTTCTTTATCTCCTATAATTTCTATATCTTTTTTATTCAATATTTTTTGAATTGCGCTATATCCCAAATCTTCGCTTTCTATCTCTTCGCTTAAAAGCAAAACATCTTTATCAAAACTTTCGATATATTCGTTTGCATTTTTAAAATCTATTTCCGACATTTTATATATTTTATTTATATTATCGCTTTCTTTATATTTTGGAACAAGCAGAGGCTCAAAACTTTTATTTATTTTAAATCCTTTTATAGCGTTACTCGTTCTAAAGCTTTCAATTCCTTTTAAAATTTCTTGTATGGCGTCAGAATCGGTAGCCATTATAAATAAAGTTTCAAGTCCATCTGAAAATTGTTTTAAATATTCTTTTTTATTATATTCAAGCTCGCTTTTATCAATTCTTTGTCTAAAATTTGCAAAAGGCTCTATTCTAACTCCTCTACCGATAGTTTGCAAAACATATTTCTTCGCGTTTCTTGAACCTATATTTATAAAAGAAATAAGATTTACTCTATTGCTATCCCATCCTTCTGTAAAAACTTTACTTCCCATCATTATGTTTATAGGAGAGTTTGCATCGTTTATAGAATCAAAATAGCCTTTTGTTAAATCTTCTCCGATTCCTATTTTAAGTTTTGCAATATATTCTTTTTCCCATTCTCTTATATTTCCAATATTCAAAAGTAAAAACGGTTTTGAAGCGTTCTTACTTTTAAACGCTAATTCTTTATCGTTTCCTTTTATCTTGCAAGCTTCAATGCCTGAAATTTCATTTGCATAAAAAACGCTTTCTCTAACGGTTTTACTGTCTATTTTTTCTATAATTTTTAAAAATTCATTTCTTAATTTTGAGTTTGAAAAATAAAGTTCTTCGTTTTTAAGTTTATCTATTAAATTTAAAACTATATTTTTAATATTTAAGTCCTGTTTTAATATTTTTAAAATAGCTTCAAAATAAAGTTTAACTCCCGCATCTTCCGTATTTACTTTATCCGACACAGCTATTATTAAAGGATTATGATAAAGCAAATTTTCTTTTTTATTTTCCGATTTATATTTTTCTAAAAGCGTATTCTTACTCAATTTAATCGCTGTAAAAATAATAAAGCTTTCAATTATTCTTTCTATTTTTTCAGGCGAATCGCTATCAAGAACCGCTATATTTTTACCATATCCATCGTTATTAAATCTTTCCAAATTATAATTAAACGCGCAAGTTATTAAATCTATTTCGCTGTCAAATGTCGCTGAAAAATTAAATATAAATCCGTTTGAAAAATCATTGTTAGAAAACTCTATATTGTATCGCTTAAATCCTCTCGCTAAAGTATTAAAATAACTTTTACGAACGGAATCTTTGCTATCGCCTTTATGAGCTTCGTCAAGCAGAATATACCAGCCTTCTTTTTGCAAAAAGTTTTTATAATTTATACGCTTTGCCTTATTATCTTTTCCAACATTTTCTTCCGTTTCAATTAAATCGCTTCTCGCTATATAAAGCAAACAATCGTTAAATATATTTCCTTCAAAATCTCTTTTTTCAAAATCTTTAAGCTCTCTAACGGTTATGCTTATTTCATTGAAATTATTAAAATTTTGAATTTGAGATTTAAATTGCGTTAAAATTTTATCGTTTGGAGCAAGCAGCATTATAGATTTTTTAGGAATTTTATTTTTTAAAATCAACTCCGACAATATTGAAATAAGTTTTATCATTACTATAGTTTTACCGCTTCCTGTAGCCATCCAAAAACTTGAGCGATTAATTTCATTTCTTTCTATTTTTAATGCGGGATTTTCTTTTTTATATTGCATATATTCAAAATATAAATCTTCGGCGTTATTCGTATAAAGTTTTAACGATATTAAAGCGTTTTTTATCGCCGCTTGTTGATATTCTTGTAAAGTTATATTATGAGAAAAAGTTTTAAAATCTAATCCTTTCAAAAAATTATCAAATTCGTTATATTTTTTACTTATAATTTTATTTAATATAAGTTCTTTTTGTTCGGCAGTTGGTTTAGAAGTTTTTTGTTGCTTTTTCATTTTTAACTTTAACCTATTGCTGTTACGATTACGCATCTTCATTCATTTTATTTTCTTCAGGTTTATTTATTTGAGGGCTTGCATTCTTAATTATTTTTTCTATATCCTCCTTAATTTTTTTATAATACTTTTCTATTATATCAATTACTATTTGTTTTATTTTTTCTTTGTCTTTAAAGAAACAAACATTTTTAACCCAATTCTCTGATTTTTCATTGTTCCAAGTTTCCCAATTATCTTTATTGCATTTTATAAAATTACTATATATAATAATATTAATATCATTATGTATATTAATTATATTTATTATATATTTGCTTAAAATAGCAAATTCTTTTTTTGGAGTAAGTATAATAGAAACACCTATAGGTAAAATATCATCTTTTGCAAAAATATCATCTACGACTTTTCTAATTTTTGTTACTTCTTTTTCTTCATAATCATAATTAAATAGTGGGGAACTAATATTAATACTTTGACCAAAAAATTTGTATCTTTTAGGAACTTGTTCAATTGTTTTATATTCTTCATTTCTATAAGATATATTTACAAAAAATTTTTCTTTGTTTGAATCAATTTCATTGTATAATACATTTATTCTTTTAACTTTCTTATAATTACTATAAGGTTTAATATCCGAATCATATATTTTAGAATCTATACATTTTATAAGTTTATTATCTGAAAAAATATAATCAATAATTTCTTTAGCTTCTTCCTTAGAAACATACTGCTTTGATAAATCTTTAAGTAATTTAGAATTATTAACAACTTCTGTTTCCTCTCCAATTGTTTCATCACTCTCAATATTATCTTCTTCTCTTATTTTAAATTCTCCGTTTTCTTTAATATTACTTAAATCAGTTAAAAAAACCTCTGTGGCATCTGCCTGTTGAATAAAAAATGGAGTTTGTTCATTATCTTGAAAATAATCGGCTATATAACTTTGAATATCTCTATATCGAATAGAATTTTCTGTATGATTAATTATTGAATTTATAATAGCGACTGTGAATTTGCTTCCATTTTTATCCCCGTAAGATACTTGATTATTTAAAGAAGAAAAGAAAAAATAACAATTATTAAATTTGTGTTCTTCAAAGTATTTTTTCACAACATTTGTATTCTTATCTTTAATATATTGTTGTCCAGAATGACATGCATCTATCATCTTTATTAATAATTTAGGATTTAAACTCCTAAGCATATCGTCTAATTCATCGTTTGATAAACTTGTAGTAGCAGACATTTGGTTATCAAAGTTTATAGGCAAATAAAAAAATTGTTCTTCAAAAAGACCATGCCCTGTATAATAAAATAATAAATCTCCAATTTCTGTATCTTGGTTTTCCTTAATGAAATTTGCTAATTCTTCTTTAAGTCTTTCGCTTCTATAGTTTTCGAATACTTTTATTTCAAATTTTTTGTTAAGTTCTAATATTTTACGCATTAATTCAATATCTTTTTTACAAAATTCTAATTTTTCCAAATTAATATAATCTGAATTACCTATTAAAATAGCAATATTTTTCATTTTTACCTCTTTTTATTTTAGTTATAATTATATTTCAAATTTATATTTATTTCCACCAAATTAAACTCTTCAACTTCGGATATTTATACAAATCTATATTTTCAATATTCAAAATCTCTCCGTTATCATATTCGCAACTTTCCACGCCATTTTTATCCAAAAACAATCTTTTAATTTTTAAGTTCATAAGATTTGCAATAGTTTGAAATATATCAAATTCTTCTCTATATTCAGCGCTCATATTAATTGTTATTGGTTTATTTTCAGCCTTATTTAATTTTTTTATTAGTTTGCGCGATTTCCTATAATCAATAATTCCCTCATAAAAATCTATATTTTCATTGTAATAATCGTCTATATTATAAGGTATAGAATTAATTTTTTTATCATTTCCAATTTTTAAAACATATTCGCAATTTGCTAAAGCCTCTTCGTAAGATTCTAATTCGTAATATCTAAACGCTCCGCCTCCTTTATATTCGGTTTCTTTACTAATTCCGCTTTGAAATCCCGCTATAACTTTTTTAAGTCTTGGAATAACTACTTTGTAAAAATGCTCGCCCATTTCCACGCCTAAAAATTTTCGTCCTAATTTTAAAGCAACCGCGCAAGTCGTCCCGCTTCCCAAATGATAATCCAAAACAATAGAATTCTCATCACTACTTGCTTTTATAATTCTTTGCAATAATGCTTCGGGTTTTTGAGTGAAGTTATCTCCTGCAAATTCATTTGCATTCTTCATAATTATTGGAATACTCCAAACGCTTTCTATTGGTTTACCATCTTTTAAGTAAGTTTTATATTCTGCTCCATTTCTATAAGTAATTTTATATTTTCCATTTTCATCTTCTTTATCAAATCTATTTATAGTCTCATTTTATACGCTACTAATTGTGAATAATAAATAAACAATTCTGTTTTGCAATATCTTAAAATAGTATCGTGTTTTCTTGCAAAATCTCTTTTTGGTTGGACTGAACCTGTATATTTCCAAATTATTTCATTTCTAAAATTCTCTTCCCCAAAAATTGAATTTAAAAGCTCACGCCCACGATAATTTGCATTATGGTCTAAATGCAAATAAAAACTTCCTTTATCGCTTAAAAGATTTTTAGCAAGTTCAAGGCGATTTTCCATTAAACTTAACCAAGTGCTGTCTTGAAATTTATCCTTGTATTCAAAGTCGCTGCCCGTATTAAATGGCGGGTCGATATAAATTAAATCAATTTTGCCTTGATATTTTGGCATTATAGTATTAAGGGCTTGAAAATTATCGCTTTTTATAAGCTCGCCATTAAGCAATTCTTCCAAATTGTCAAATGAAGAAAGCAATTCAAATTTAACTTCTCTACTTAAATGTTTTGTGTCGATAGGAATAAATTTATATTTTTCTATTTCTAATGACGATATATTAAAATTTTCGTCTATTAAATTTAATTCTTTCCATTCTTTAATTTGATTTTTAAAATTTTTATCTTTAAATATCAAATCCAATAATTTTTTAGAATCTTTCGCTTTATTTATAATAATATCCAAACTAAAAACATATTCCGTATTTTTTGCAAATTTTGGTTTAAGCCAAATCTCTTTAAGTTCGTCCTCAAACTTTGCTATAAAATATATAATCTCATAAGCTATATTTCTAACTTCTTGCATTCTTTTTATGGCATTTGGATTCCATTGTTGAATTTGACTGTCTTTATAAAGATGATTAAACATCCATAAATCAAATTGTTCTTCCAAAAAGGCTTTAGCGTTTTTATGAATAAAAAAATCAATTTCGTTTTGTTTTCTATAGCTTCTAAAAATCTTTTTTAATTCTTCTTCATTTATTTTAATTTTATTATTATCTAAAGCTTTTAAAAATTCCTCGTTAAATTCGTTTGAATTTTGCTTAAAAATATTGCTTAATTTTGGAAATAAATCTTTTTGATTGCTTACTTTTATAGTAATTTGTTTAATATCGTTTTCGTCAAATCCTATTGAATGCAACTTAAAAAATGTTTTGCTTTTATTATTATCGCTATTTTGTTTAAACTCGCTATCGTCAAAATAAAAATTATATTTTCCTTTGCTATCCGATAAAGTAAGACTTTCAAAAATTATATCCGATTTCACATAATATAAATTTTGAGTTTTATAAAAAAGATTTGTATCTTTTGAATTGCTATAAATTTTAGCGTAAATATTTTTATAAATCGGCGTGTCAATAAAAAACGGAGTTCCCGTTTCGTTAAGATAACTATCAAAGAAAGTAAAAAGTTTATTGTAAATCTCGCTTGCATCTTCGCTATTTTGAAAATCTATTCTCTGCTCTAAATAATTTTTTACATAATTAAAATATTTTTCTTTAATATCAAGAAGATTTGTAAAGCCGCTTTTATTTACGCTCTTATCTTTATTTGCCTGTTTTATTTTTGCTCCCAAATAGCAATCTTCTAACTTTGAATAAAATGCTTTCTTATAATCCATTTTGTCCCTTCAATTTATAAAACTATAATTAATTATAGTATAACCTATATAATTTATTTTTTCAAGCCTTGAATTATTACGAATATAAAGAATTATTTTATTTTTAAATTTTATAAGCATAAAATTATATATACGCATTTTAACAATGCATATATATAATTTTTAAAACTACGAATTTTTGAAAAGAAATAAATTTTACTTATAACTTAATTAATAACCGTAAAGATTATTTGACTTTTTCTTTATAATTAGCCAAATCTTCATCGTCTCTTATTATTATAAACTCTACTCTTCTATTAAGTCTATTAAGATTATATTCTAAATATCTAAAATCTACTCCGCTTGAAATTAATCTATCTCTTTTAATTCCAGCTCTTGTAAGTTTTGTAATGACGGCTCTCGACCTTCTTGAAGAAAGTCCTTTATTAAACTTTTTTGGTCCTACTCTATCCGTATGTCCTTCGACAACCATTCTTACATTAGTATTTTCTTTTAGATAATCGGCTACATATTTTATGCTTTCGTTATAAGCGGAAGTTACATTATATTTTTCAAAAGCAAATCTTATAGGCTTTTCTAAAATAAGCATCTCTCCTCTTCCATCTGTTACTCTAGTTTGATAACCGTTATAAGTATTGGTTGTATAATATGTTATATTATTTCTTTTACTAGAATCGACTTTTTCTTGCTGTTTTTTGCTAGTATCCGCTTTAGCCTTTTCTTTTTTACTAGCTTTAGTATTATCTACAGGTTTATCGTATTCTTTACCAGAATCCGCTCTAGGAATATATATAGGTCCTTCTATATTACGCGATACATAAAGCAATACTGTAGAATTGCGAGCATCGGGCGTAGAAGAACAACCATAAAATACAAACGACAATATGATTATAATTATAATAAAAACTTTTTTTAACATAACTCAACCTCCGATATCAATTTAAGGTTTTGTAAATCTAAAAGATAATAGCACCTCATTAGCCATTCTAAATCCAGGTCCTAATATTGCCCTATATCCTAAATCTAATGTAAGCCAGCTATAAACATGCCATGCAAATCCTAATCCTGCTCCAAATAAAATAGTAGTTCTTGAAACTCCAACATTAGTTTGTATAAGTCCCATATCGCCTTTATCTGTAACATTATATCCTATTTTAGCTCCAAGATTCAATCCAATATATATAGACATAAAAGGTCTTTTTGTAGTATAAACATTCTTTGTGCTTAAAGTGTCTAATTCGCTCGCTCTTACATAGAATAAATTTAAATCATAATAAGCGCCAAACATAACCGAATGAATTGTAACGTCCGCATTTGTCGCAAGCGCTCTTCCCATATATTCAAACTCTACTCTAAGCGGTATAGGATAAACAGTTTTCAATCTAAAAAGGTCGAAACCAGCAGCCACTCCAGCTCCAGCATAATGATTCCATATTTTTCCAACAGTATTTTCAGGATAATAACCTATTTTAGGCGCTAAATACATACCTTCAAAATCAAATGCATAACCTTTATTGCCTTGATAAAGTGTAGATATAGCGATAAAAATAAATGCTATAATCAAAGTCATTCGTTTCATAAATATACTCCTTCTTATTATATTATTGATACTGATATCCATCTTTTTTATTATAACATTAATAAAAATACTATTCAATATACAATGTTGACTTTTTACATAAAAAATTATCGGTATTTTATAAAAAAAGTAAATAAATATTTTTTGGATTAAATATCGCTTCTTCCGTATATATTTGCCAATCTGTAAGATTTTCAATATTATGAAGCCCCCTCTCTCCCTCATGCATTCCTAAATTTTTATAAGGCTCGTTTAATAGAGTAGCGTCAAAAAAACCGTCTTCATTGAAACTGTGAACTTCAAACCATAAATGTTCTAAATCTTTATTTGAATTATTTTCTCCGTATCCCATTTTTACAAGAAAAGAAATTTTATCATCGCCTTTATTTTTATTTAATAAGTTAATAAAATATTCAATTTTTTCAAAAGCCGCTTGTTTCATTATTTCCGTTTCAAAACTGCTCAACATAAATACGGGATTATCGGAAAGTTCTTTTTTAAAATAATCAAGAGTTTTATAATTTCCGTTTTTATCTACCGCAACCAAAGCGCCCGAAGGATTATTATGAATGCCGTCTTCTCTATCTTTAAAACTTCCCGAAAAATCTTTATCTATATTTAATTCTTTCAAAGCCATATCCCAAGGCAACCAACAAACATTAACTTTATAAGCGGGATTAAATACAAAACCTGATTTTGGAACTCCATTTTGTATAAAGAGTCTAGCGCAAGCGCTTAATAACTCTCCATAAGCTGCGTTTGAATCTTCAACTCCTATTATTTCAAGTTCAATGCATCCTACTCTATAAAGTCCATGCGTATGAAACCAATATTCGATTTTTTCTGGATTTTTATCATCGTCATATATAGCATGAATCGTATAAAGATAATCTAAAGAAGGCGGAAGCGAAAAAGTCGAAGTATATTTTAACCATTCTCCCGAGCGCGCTGTAAAACTTGATATATCTAAAAAAATTGAAGTTTCGGCTGCGATATTATTTAATAATTTTAATTGTCTTTGATAATCGGTTAAAGGAAAATTATTAAATACTGTCGATATATGAATTGCATATTTGCATTTTGTCGCTTCTATATAATCGCTTTCGTAAACGGTATTAACCGAAAATATTTCAGGCAAATTTTCAGTGAGGCTTGAAGCTTCCACTAAAGCGATATAAAAATTGAGTTCGTCATTATTTTTAGAATTATCGTATTCGTCTTTGGCGTTTTCGGTTTCCATAACCATTGGCAAATATTGTAATTTTAAAGAAACTTCCCATTTTGATTTTTCTCTTATATATTTATTTTTTTCAATTTCTTTAAACTCTAAAATTATAAACTCGTCAGATTCGTTTAATATTTCTTTTAATTCCTCTATACTCATATTATGGTCGTATTCTTTTGAAAATACCGCGGCCATAGAGGATTCCATTTTTAAATTATCATTCATTATTTATCCGTTCTATTTTTATTATTTATTATTCTAATGATTTATTTTAACATAATTAAAAATTAAAATAAATAATAAATCCGCCATTGGTAAATAATTCAAAATTAATATAATTTAATTTAAAAAATTTTTGTTTTAACTGTTGATATATTTTTTAATCAATGTTAAAAATTTTTTGTAAATTAAAGATATTTAAATTAATTGCATTGATATTAT
>OLHA01001680.1_pt1 | contig 11487 bp, 9 predicted proteins | sample 1605961 | NCBI WGS metagenome assembly OLHA01 (sample SAMN03283288) | human gut metagenome | biome: human-associated habitat; material: feces | host: Homo sapiens | place: Peru | collected 2012
CTGCGCAGCACCGGCGGCGTCAGCACCGCGCCCTGGCCGTCGGCCCCGTAGCCTGCCGCCCGCAGGCTGGTGGGCAGGGGTGCATCATCGTACAGGGGCATCAACGCGGCAGCTGCCTGCAAGTCCGGCTGGCCGGCGTAATCGGCAATGATCTGGCCGTTTTCCAGCGCGGCACGCTGGCGATCCGGCGGCAGAAACGGCAGCCCCGCCGGGCCGGTAAGCTCCGCCAGGGCCGCTGCCCCCGCAGCGGACAGCACCCGGGCATCAAAGGTTTGTACATTACGTTCGAGCGTTTGCAGCATAAAACAGGTCCCTCCGTGGTTTTAAAAACTTTACGGGACTATTGTATGTGCACGCGGGTGCTGATGATGCCGAAAGCGGGCGACAAAATGGAAAATTTTACCAGCTTTTGATTGTTGGGTTGCCGCCTCCGCTTGCCGCCACCTTGCGGCGGCGCGCTCGTTTTTAATGGGATTCTTCCGGGAGACCTTCCTTTTTTGTGACCAAAAAAGGAAGCGAAAAAAGTCTCGCTGTTCCGAGGCAGCGAACCCCGGCCCAGGGGGCCCGCCCCCTGGGAACCCCAAAGGGGTGGTCGGTCAACGAAAAAGCTAAAAAATGCAGGAGTGCTGCATTTTTCTTAACGCTTTTGGACCCTTCTCCGTTTGACCCCTCCGGGGCCAAAATAAACTCTATGGGGGTAGACTAAAGGCTCCCTTGTGCAAAGGGAGCTGTCAGCCGCAGGCTGACTGAGGGATCGGCCAAAGCTTTCCTGTCGAACCGGGTTTTGTCAAAACATCCAGCCTTATCGATCCCTCCGTCACGGCTGCGCCGTGCCACCTCCCTTTACGCAAGGGAGGCTTCCTCCGGCGGGGGAGCCCCCTCATCCGGCCCGGGCTGCGCCCGGTCCACCTTCCCCGTGGGGGAAGGCGACCTCCGGCGGGGGAGAGTAAAGGAACACCCCCGCCGGGGCGGGGGCGAAAACTCAGAAGTTGGCGTACATGGGGTCGATGGGGGTATAGCCTACGCCGTAGGCACCGAAAATGATGATGAAGAGGATCAGGGCGTACCAGACGGCCCAGCGGATTGCGATGGGCTTCTCGTTGAGGGTTTCCCGGATGCGGATGCCCTTCTCCTGGAGAATGCTGACGACCAGAACAATGCCCGTGGTGATCCCCACGATCAGCAGATCCAGCACGTCGCAGTCGGCGGCGGAGAGGGCGGCCTTCAGATCGTTGTAGGCAAAGCCGGTGAGATCGAAATGGGCGAAGATGTTCTTCAGCAGGGTGAAGGCCATAGACATGGAGTCCGCCCGGAAAATGAGCTCACCGAAGATCACCAGCACCGTGGTGCGGAGCATCTGCCACAGGTGGAAGAGCTTCTTCTCGGAGGAGAGCCCCAGCCGGTCATTGACCCTTTTCAGGTAGGGGGCAAAGATATTGCCCATGAGGATCAGCACAAAGTGATACAGGCCGAAGGCCACATAGTGCCAGGCCGCCCCGTGCCACAGGCCGTTGGAGAACCAGACGCACAGCAGGGCGATGGAGCCCGCCACCAGGGGGCCAAAGTGGTTGCCCAGCTTCTTCCGGGCCGCTCCGGTGAGCTTTTTCAGAGGGCCGGACATGGTCACGGGATAGAAGATATAGTCCCGGAACCAGGTGCCCAGGGTGATGTGCCACCGGGTCCAGAATTCGGAGATATTCTTGGAGAAGAAGGGCCGCCTGAAGTTTTCCGGCATGGTCAGCCCGAAGATCTGGGCGGTGCCGCAGACCGCGTCCATAGAGCCGGAGAAATCCATATACAGCTGGATGGTGTAGAGCACCGCTCCCAGCAGGGACAGGAAGCCCGGATAGGACGCGCCGCCGTTGAAGAGCTCCGCCACGATGGGGTCCAGCCGGTCGGCAACGACCAGCTTCTTCATCAGGCCGTAGCCGATGCGCTGGATGCCGCCGGTGAAGTTGGCATAGGTGATGGGCCCCACTTCCCACAGGGCCTGGGCCGTGTCGCTGTAGCGGACAATGGGGCCCTCCACGATCTGGGGGAAGAAGCCGAGAAACAGGGTGAGCCGCCCCAGGTTCCGGTCCGCCGTCACCTTCTGGTGGTACACGTCCGCCAGATAGGAGACGCTGGACAAAATGAAGAAGGACAGCCCCAAGGGCTTCAGAAACTCCGGAATGGGGAAGCCCTGATGGAACAGGGCGTTCACGTTCTCCATAAAGAAGCCGGAATATTTGAGGACCAGGATGAGGCCGATGTGCAGGCAGACCCCCAGGGTCAGGACCCAGCGGCAGCAGCCGTTGTATTTCTTTTTAATGGCCTTTCGTTGGGACTTTTCGGCGGCCTTTGCCTCCATGTCCCGCTTCTTCTGGAGGCTGTCCATCCAGATGCCCAGGCCCCAGACGGTCAGGGCGCTGAGAAGCAGATAGACGATCAGGGTGCCGCTGATGAGCCAGTAAAACACCAGGCTCAGAGCCAGCAGGCTGTACCGCTTCCATTTTTTCGGGGTGAGGGAAAAGAGGACCAGGGCCGCGGGCAGAAACAGGGCCAGGTAGTGGACGGAGAAAAAGGCCGTCAGCCCGGGGTGTGCGCCTGCGTGAAGCAGGCTCAAAAGCTTGTCCATCCCTTAGTCTTCCTGGAGCCGCTGGATCATCTCCATCATGGCCTCGGTGGAATTAAAGTTGTCCGGGATGATCTCCACGGCGGGGACGGTAATGTCGAAGGTGTCCTCCAGCTCCGCCACCAGGGAGATGATGGACAGGGAGTCCAGCAGGTGGTCGTCGATCAGGTGGGTCTCGTGTTCAAAATCCACACCGGGCTGAATGTCGTTCAAAATCTCAAGCAGTTCTTCCATAATGTTCAATTCCTTTCAGATGTATGTATGGTATTGAAAGGGAAGGTTTCAGTGGTTTTTCTCGCCTGGAAAAGCTTACCTTCCGAATCGATGATGTAAACCGCCGGCAGGTCCCGGCTGAGGAACAGGGCAATTCCCTCGGTGACGCAGTAAGCGCCGGTATTGTCAAAGCGGAGGGTATCCCCGATCTCCGGCTCCGGCAGAGGCAGGGCCTTCACCAGGATGTCGTTCATGCTGCACAGGCTGCCGAAGACATTCCAGGTGTCGGTGGGCACCTCCCCTTCCCGGCCGCACAGAGCATATTGGGGGATCTTCATGCCCATGTACTGGCCGTAGTAGACCATCTGGTGCATGCCCCCGTCTACGATCAGGTAGTTCTGGCCGTGGTTCCGCTTTTTGTCCACAACATGGGTGAAAAACCGGCCGCAGGAGGCGGCAATGGACCGGCCCAGCTCCAGGGTGATCTCCCCCTTCCAGGTCATGTCCTCCAGGAGCTGACGGAACCCCAGGATCAGAGCCTCTTCCTCCAGGTCCTCCCCGAAGTAGGCCACAGGGAAGCCGGTGCCGTATTCCAGTTCCGGGCTGTGCCAGCCGTATTTTTCCTCCAATTGCCCCAAAAATCCGTCCAGATGGCTGATTTCCCGCTTCAGCTTTTTCAGGGAGGTCTTCTGGGTGCCGGAGAAGAACTGGATGCCCTGAATGTGGAGATTTTCAAAGGTATCCCGGGCGGCGATGATCTCTTCTATGTCCTCCTCGTTGATGCCGAACTGGCTGTCGTTGGTGAGGCGCAGCAGCACCGTCAGCCGCTTTTCGTACTTCCGGGAGAGGAATTCCAGCAGCTCAAACTGGTGGAGGGACTCCACGGTGTAGATCCGCCCATCGGTGGAGCTGACCAGCTCCTCGATAAAGGCCGGGGTCTTGTTCACGCCGGAGATGACGGTCATTTTGGGGTCAATGCCCAGGCCATCGCAGATATAGCTTTCGCCGGGGGAGCAGATCTCCAGCCGGGCCACCAGGTCCCGGACCCCATCCACCAGGAAGGGGTTGGCCTTGATGGCATAGGCCAGGTTTACGCTGCTGCCCAGGAGGCCTTGCAGATAGGCCACGCGCTTTCGCAGGATCCGCCAGTCAAAGACATAGTAGGCCGTATCCTGCAGCTTTGTCAAGTCTTCCATTATCTGCCTCCCGTGATCTCGGCCAGAGCTTTCCGGTCGATCTTTCCGTTTTTGGTCAGGGGCATGGCTTCTACCTGCCGCAGAATGCCGGGAACCATGAATACAGGCAGATCCCGCTTCATGGCGGCGTGGAGCTCCTCCTTGGCAATGGTGCCAACGTAGAAGCCTCTGAGCCGGGATTTCTTCTCGTCGAAGAGGCAGCAGGCCCGCTCTACGCCCTCGATGGCGTTCATGGCCCGCTCAATTTCCTCCAGCTCGATCCGGTGGCCCATGTACTTGATCTGGAAGTCCTTCCGTCCGCTGAACACCAGCTCCCCCAGGTCATTGTACTTGGCCAGGTCCCCTGTGCGGTAGATCCGCTCAGGATAATGGGGATTCAGGGGGTTCTGAACAAAGTGGGCGGCGTTCTGCTCCGGATTTCTGTAGTAGCCCAGGGCCAGGCAGGTGCCCCGGACGCAGATCTCCCCCTCGGCACCGGGCTCCGTCACCAGCCGGTCCTCCCCGTCCAGCAGGAACACATCCTCGTTGGGGAAGGGCTTGCCGATGGGAATACCGGCGGAATAGTCCCGGTCCTTGTCCAGGACGTGATAGGTGCAGTTGCAGGTGATCTCCGTAGGGCCGTAGAGGTTTACATAAGTCACATCCGGCAGATGCTTCCGGAATTCCTTCAGGGCCTTCAGGGGCATGACCTCTCCGGAGTAGAGGATCCGCTTCACCGTCTCCGGAGTCCGGTAGTCCAGGGCGTGGAAGCCGGTGATCAGGCACAGGGCAGACACGGCCCAGATCATGGTGGTGGCTCCGGTGTCGCAGAGGAAGTCGATGAGCTGGGTGGGCAGGGAGAAGAGCCGCCGGGGCACCACCGCCAGACAGGCTCCGGCCTTCAGGGCGGAATAAATATCCTTGACGGATACGTCAAAGTCAAAGGGGGCCTGGTTGGCGATCACATCGGTGGCGTCAATGCCAAACAGGGGCACGAAGCAGTCCAGAAAATCCAGCACGCTGCGGTTGCCTACGGCAATGCCCTTGGGCACGCCGGTGGAGCCGGAGGTGAAGTTGACGTACAGCACGTCCGTATCGCAGGCCCTGGCCTGACGCTCCGCCAGTGCCTCCGGATCCTCAGAGGATCTCTCCAGGTCCTCAAAGGTCACGATCCTTTGGGCCGGGAAGAGGGCCTGTGCCTTCTCCAGCAGCGCCTGCTGGGTGACGATGAGGCTGGGGGACAGGACGGACACGATCTGCTCCAGCCGGGAGTCGGGGAGCTCCGTATTCAGGCAGGAGTAGAAGCCCCCCGCCCAGACGGCTCCCATAAAGACCGCCACGGCATCGGCGCACTTCTCCATATACACGCCTACAGGCTGCCGCTGGCCCACATATCCGCAAATCCCGGAGCCGATGCGCCGGGTCAGGTGGTAGTATTCCCGATAGGTGTACTTCTTCTGATCGTCCAGCACCGCCTCTCGGTCCGGATAGGTGCTATAACTGGATTCCAGATATTTCAAAATGTTGTTCATAGTTTTTCATCCTTTACCAGTATTGGCCCAGATTTACGTCTAGCATTATAGCAAAGGGTATTGCGGCTTGTCAACAGATATAAAGAAAAACCCTTCTCCATCCGGAGAAGGAAGATCCTGACCTTCCCCTGGGGGAAGGTGCCGCCCGCAGGCGGCGGAAGAGGGGCGGCACCAGCCCGCGGGTCCGAAATCTGCGCGGTAGGTCTCCGGCGGCGGAAGAGGGGCGGCACCAGGTCAGACCCGGTACCGCCCCACACCCGCCACGGCTTCGCCGCGGCACCCTCTCCCAGGAGAGGGTTATGATTTTACAGCTTTACCTTAAACACGCACTTTCTGACCTTTTCCGGGGCCTCCACGGCGATGCAGGGGGCGTGGGCATCCTGGGGGAAGAGGACGGCGAATTTGCCGGGGGTCAGGGTGACGCAGTCCACAGGGCCCCGGTAGAACCAGATGTCTCCCTCAGGCCGGGCCTCCACCTCCTGGGTCATGTCCTTCAGGGGGGCAACCCCCATCTTCTCCCGGCCCTCCAGCACCACCTGGATGTCGGCATAGGCCCGGTGGGCCTCCGGGGTGTCGTTGCTTACCTTGGTTTCGTAATTCTGGACAAAGAAAAAGAGGTTCTTGCCGTCTACCTCCACCCGGTCGGCGGTGAGGGCATCAAAGTCCGTGTCCCGGAGGATGGTCAGGGCCTTGTAGAGGCCGGGGTGGATGTTTTTGTAGGTATCAATGTGATCCAGGGTGTCGAAGATCATGGCTGCTTCCTCCTGTGAAATATAAGGTTCTTGGATGCCTCGATTATACCGCCTTTCCAGGGAAAGGGCAAGTTGTTTCGGAAAATAATCCGATGAGAAACGAGCGTTCACCATTGGGAAACCCCTTTGGGAGATGTTAACAAACCGTGACCGTCAAATCTGTCAGTATCTCCAAAAACCATCGGTGGTAATTGACTTCTTTGCACAATAACGCTATACTATTCCCAGATAGAGAAAGGCGTTCTCAAATACAGAACATGCAAGGAGGAACTCCGGTGGAATACGAAGACGGCATTAAGGTCAAATCCCTGGCAAGGTCCCTGGATGTCCTCTCCTGCTTTTCCTCCCAGAAGCCCGTCCTTGGGGTCACGGAGATCGCGGAGAAGATGGGCGTTACCAAGTCCAATGTCCACAATATTCTCTCTACCTTCACCACCATGGGCTATCTGGACCGGCTGCCGGACGGCCGGTATCAGCTGGGGCTGAAGATGCTGGAGTTCGCCTTCATCATCAATCAGAACCTGGGCTACCCCAAAGCCATTTACGACATCCTGGTGGAGACCGCCAGCCAGACCGGCGAGATCGTCTACTTCGGCCTTCCCTACGGGGACCGGGTGCTCTACCTGTACGTCGCCCACCCCATAGACCGGATGGGGGTCCTCCCCTACCGGGACATCTTGGGCGAGACCGCCCCCCTTTACTGCACCGGCATCGGCAAGGCCATCCTGGCCCATCTGCCGGAAAGCGAATGGCCCCAGCGCATCAGCCGGGAGCGCCGGAAATACCAGCCCGGCACCATCACCGATTACGACGCCATCGTAGACGAGCTTCGGACCACCCGCCAGCGGGGCTACGCCCTGGACAACGGGGAACGGGACCGGGAGGTAAGATGCGTAGGCGTTCCCATCTACAACGCCTTCGGCCAGCTGGTGGGAGGCATAAGCACCTCTGGCCCCAGCATCACCATGACGGACGAAAAGCTGGCCCGGTGCGCGGTGATCCTGCGGAATTCCGCCCTGAAAATGCGGGACCGGATCTACCGCTGACCCCCTGCCCTCTCCTGCTTGGAGAGGGTGGACCGGGCAAAGCCCGGGACGGGTGTGGAGGGGACCCCTATAGACGAAGGACGGGGTACGATGAATGGTACCTGCTATCCTAATCCACGCGCGTAGGGGGCGATGCCTACATCGCCCCGAGGGCTGACGGACGGAACCGGCTGGTATCAACCTACCGCTCTGTTCTCGAACCTTCGGGCCGATGAAGGGCATCGGCCCCTACGCGAGCGGGAAGATTTTACAGCGCATCGTGGCACGGCCGAATATTTCAGGGGTCCCCTCCACACCCGGCCCTGCCGGTCCACCCTCTCCAAGCAGGAGAGGGCCCCTCATCCGTCACGCCTTGCGGCGTGCCACCTTCCCCGGCGGGGAAGGCTTCCTCCGGCGGGGGTATGATACCGGCCATTTCCTCCGGCGGGGGTATGATACGGGTGCTTCCTCCGGCGGGGGTTACAGGACCAGCCCTTTCAGGGCTTTTTCCAGGTTTTCCTCGTCTACGCCGGAATAATTGATGACCAGGCTGTGCAGGTCTGTGGGTTGGGTATAAAAGGCGCTGAGGGGCTGGACCTTCAGGCCCTGGGTGAGAAATGCCTGGGTCAGGGCTTCGTCCGACAGGCTTGTATCCACCTTCAACAGGAAATGGAGCCCCGCGTCCTGCTCCTGGATGGTGAATTTCTCCGCCCCGGGGCAGCTTTCCAGCAGGGCAATGACCCGGTTCCGCCGGGCCCGGTAGAACTTGCGCATACGGTTGATATGCTTTTCAAAGTATCCCCGGTCCAGAAATCTGGCCAGGGTGTATTGCTCGAAGCTGGCCACGGTGCAGCCGTAGAACCCCAGCTCCCGGCGGAACCGGTCCATAAGGGCAGGGGGCAGCACCATGTAGCTGATGCGGATGGAGGGGGACAGGGTCTTGGAGAAGGTGTTCATATAGATCACCCGCTCCGGGTCCAGGGTCTGCATGGGGGGAATGGGGTGGCCCCGAAAACGGAACTCCGTGTCGTAGTCGTCCTCGATGATGAAGCCGCCGGTTTTCTTGGCCCAGTCCAGCATCTCCCGACGGCGCTTCTGGGGGGTGATGAGCCCTGTGGGGAAGTGGTGCCCCGGGGAAATGTGGAGCACCTGGGCGGTGCCGATGTCTCCGATCCGCAGTCCCTGGTCGTCCATGGGAATGGGGCGGCACCGGACCCCTCCGGCGGCATAGATCTTCCGGATCTTTCCGTAGCCCGGGTCCTCTACGCCGTAGACCTTGTCCTGGCCCAGCAGCTGCATGAGCAGGTTATACAGAAAGTCCGTGCCAGCGCCTACCAGAATGTTTTCCGGGTCCACCCGGAGTCCCCGGAAATCCGAGAGATTCCGGGCAATGGCCTGCCGCAGGGCCGGGGCCCCCCGGGGATCCATGGGGGACAGAAGGGCCTTGCCGTAGTCCAGGATCACCTCCCGCTGGAGCCTGGCCCAGACGGAGAAGGGGAACTGGCCGGTGCCGTTGCCGGTGAGGTCCGCCAGAGGTGCCGCTTCTTCTGCCACTTCCCGGCGGGGGGGCAGGGGGGCGGGAGTCGGCTCCGGGATTTCCACCGCCTCCACAAAGAATCCCCGGCGCTGGGCAGAGGCAATGTAGCCCTCCTCCAGGAGCTGGGCATAGGCCGCCTCCACGGTGGTCTTGCCCACCTCCAGATTGGCGGCCAGGGCCCGCTTGGAGGGCAGCTTGTCCCCCGGGGCCAGCCGCCCGGCCCGGATGTCCTCCCGAATGGCCAGATACAGGGATTCATACAGTGGCTGACCGGGACGTTTTACCAGATCGTAGGTGCGCATAGGACCTCCTTTCAAAGCCTTCCCCTACGGGGAAGGTGCCGCCTTGGCGGCGGATGAGGGGCCCTCTCCAGGCAGGAGAGGGCAGGGGATTCCCGCCCCCGGCCCTGCCACCCTCTCCCAGGAGAGGGTCTTACTCCTCCGGGAAACACCGGTACACCTCTCCGGGCTTCAGGTTTCTTCCACCGGCCAGCTGGGAGGCGGTGCGGAACCGGAAGCCTTTTGCGGTGAGCGCATCGATGATGGCCAGGGCCGCGGAAACCGAGCTGTCGGACATATCGTGCAGGAGGATCACGTCCCCGTCCTTCGCCTCCTGGACCACCCGGCTTTTCACCACCGCCGCGTCATGCACTGCCCAGTCCTTTGGGTCTACGGACCAGCAGAGGATGGGCATTTGCTTTGCCCGGGCCACCTGACTGACGGCGGCGCCGGAGCAGCCGCCGGGGGGACGGAGAAACCGGACTCTGGTCCCCTCCGGAAGCAGGGCCAGAGTGGCGGAAATCTCCTCGGCGATGTCCCGGCGGCTCATGGTCTCCATGGAGTCGTGGCTGAACCCATGGCAGCCGATCTCGTGGCCCGCCTCCACCATCCGGGCCGCCAAATCCGGATACTGCCTGACCCGGTAGCCGCAGAGAAAAAAAGTGGCCTTTATGTTCCGCGCCTCCAGGCCATCCAGCAGCCGCCGGGTAAACCGGCCGGAGGGACCGTCATCGAAGGTCAGGGCCAGGGAGGGCTGCTGGGCGGAAACCGGGAGGACCAGGGCCGATAGCAGCAAAAGCAAGGAAAGTAGTTTTTTCATGGCATTGACTCCCAACCGAAAATAGGGTATGATATCAAACTGAAAAGGAGAGACGGCTTATGGATTTGCTTTGTCCCATCTGCGGGGCGCCCTTGGCAAAAGGGGAAAAGGCCCTGGTCTGCCCCAGTCACCACAGCTTTGACATTGCCCGGCAGGGGTATGTGAATCTGCTGCCTGTCCAGCAGAAGCACTCCCAGGACCCGGGGGACACCCGGGAGCAGGTCCTGTCCCGGCGGGCCTTTCTGGACACCGGCACCTATGCCCCCATACTGGAGGCCCTCATTGAGGCGGCCAGGGAATACGGGGCTTCCGGGGAGCTTCTGGACGTAGGCTGCGGAGAAGGGTACTACTGCGCCGGTCTCTCCCAGGCTCTGGATCTGCCCCTGACGGGGGTAGACATCTCCAAGGAGGCGGTCCGGGCGGCGGCGGCCCGGTACAAGGGGCCCAACTGGCTCTGCGCCACGGCGGCCCATCTGCCGGTAGGGGACGAACGTGTGGGGCTGCTCACCAGCCTGTTTGCCTTGACCCTGCCTGAGGAATTTCTCCGGGTCCTGAGTCCCGGTGGGCTCTACATCCAGGTGGTGGCCGCGGAGGACCATCTGCTGGGGCTGAAACGCATCATCTACGACCGGCTGACCCACAAGGAAAAGCACACCACCCAGGAGCTGCCCGGATTGACCCGCCTCCATTCCCAACACATAGCCTTTGATTTCACCCTGACCAAGGAGCAGATCCCCTGGCTTTTTGCCATGACCCCTCACCTGTTCCGCATCGGGAAAGCGGGCGCGGCCCGTCTGGCCCAGACCCAGACCCTGGAGGACCGGGCCAGCTGTGTGCTCAATGTGTACCGGAAATAAGATGCCCGGTTTTTTGAAAAATATGACGAAGGAGAACTTGCATGCTGGAAAAGCTGAACGCGGTGGCAAACCGCTACGAAGAGCTCTGCGCCAAGTCGGAGCAGCCGGATTTTTACAGCGATCCCCAGAAGGCCTCCAGGCTTCTGCGGGAAAAAACCGAATTAGAGCCCATCGTGGATGCCTACCGTGCCTACAATCGGGCGGTTCAGGAAATGGAAGAGGCCCAGGAGCTCATGTCGGACCCCGAAATGAAGGAGCTGTGCCAGCAGACCTTCGCAAGCGCCAAAGAGGAAAAGGAAGCGCTTTACAGGCAGCTCCAGATCCTGCTGCTGCCCAAGGACCCCAATGACGAAAAAAGCGTCATTGTGGAGATCCGGGGCGGTGTAGGCGGAGAGGAAAGCGCCCTGTTTGCCCACAGCCTCTTCCGGATGTACTCCATGTATGCCGCGGCCAAGGGCTGGAGCGTTGAGCTCATGAACTACAGCGAGACGGAGCTGGGAGGCGTCAAGGAGGCGGACTTCGTCATCAACGGCCGGGGGGCCTACTCCCGGATGAAGTACGAGTCCGGCGTTCACCGGGTCCAGCGGGTGCCGGAGACGGAGTCCGGCGGCCGGGTCCACACCTCCACCGCCACCGTGGCGGTGCTGCCGGAAATGGAAGAGGTGGACGTGCAGATCAATCCGG
>OLHA01001684.1_pt1 | contig 11480 bp, 10 predicted proteins | sample 1605961 | NCBI WGS metagenome assembly OLHA01 (sample SAMN03283288) | human gut metagenome | biome: human-associated habitat; material: feces | host: Homo sapiens | place: Peru | collected 2012
GCTATATGCTGGACGGACGGGTCAGTGCCCTCTGGGGCACCCATACCCATGTGCCTACGGCGGATGCCCGGGTGCTGCCCAAGGGCACCGGCTATGTGACGGACTTGGGGATGACCGGCCCCCAGGAGTCCGTCCTGGGCATTCGGCCGGAGCTGTCCATTGCCAAATTCCGGGGAGACCTGACGGAGCGCTACCGTCCGGCGGAAGGCCCCACCAAGCTGGAGGCGGTGCTCTTTACCCTGGACGCTGCTACCGGGAAATGCCATCGGGCGGAAAGGGTGGACCTATGGGACTGACGCTGATCCATGCCGCGGACCTGCACCTGGATTCTCCCTTTGCCTCCTTCGGTGAGGCCCAGCGGGAGCTGCTGCAGAGGGCCCAGCGGGAGCTGCCGGAGAGACTGGCCCGGTGCGTCCAAAGCCAGAGGGCCCAGACGCTGCTGCTGGCAGGGGATGTCTTCGACGGCCCCTACTGCCGGGAGACGGCAAGAACTCTGGCGGATTGCCTGGAGGATACGGGGGTCCCCGTGTTCATTGCGCCGGGAAATCACGACCATCTGGGGCCGGATTCCCCCTGGGACCGGGAGAGCTGGCCGGAGAACGTGTATATTTTCCGGGGAGCGCTCCGCTATGTGGATATAGAGGCCCTCTCCCTCCGGGTTTACGGCGGAGGCTACAGCGCCATGGACTGCCCGGGGCTTCTGGAGGGATTCCAGGCGGAAGGGGAGCAGAAGTATTCCGTTGGCCTGCTCCATGGGGATCCAACCCAGGCCCGGTCTCCCTACTGTCCGGTGACCGCTTCTCAGGTGGAGCGCTCGGGACTACAGTATCTGGCTCTGGGCCATGTGCACCAGGGAGGCAGCTTCCAGGCCGGGGAGACCCTTTGCGCCTGGCCCGGCTGCCCCATGGGCCGGGGCTGGGACGAGACCGGCACCAAAGGGATCCTGAAGGTAGAGCTGGGAGAAAAGGTCCGGCTGACGCCGATCCAATTGGGACTGCCCCGGTTTTTCACAGAGACTGTGGATATCTCCGGCGGCTGGGAAGAAGCCCTGAAGGCGGTGCTCCCGGCCTCTCAGACCCAGGACTTTTACCGGGTGACCCTGACGGGCAGAGGGGCTGCGGACTGGGAGACTATCGGAAAGACCTTTGCATATATTCAGAATCTGGAATTCCGGGACCGGACCCGGCCCCAGGAGGATCTCTGGTCCTGGGCGGGAGAGGACAGCTTCCGGGGGACTTATTTCGGCCTGCTGAAGGCCAGGCTGGAGCAAACGCCGGAGGACCGGGAGGCCGTGTCCCTGGCGGCGGAGCTGTCCCGAAAGATCCTGGAGGGGGAGGAGGTGGCGCTGCCGTGAAGATCTATGCCATGACCGCCTCCTTCGGCAAGCTGGAGGGGGAGACCCTTCGGCTGGAGCCGGGGCTGAACGTATTTACCGCACCCAACGAATGGGGCAAGAGCACCTGGTGCGCCTTCCTGCTGGCCATGTTCTATGGCCTGGATACCCGGGCCAAATCCACAAAAAACAGCCTGGCTCCCAAAGACCACTACGCCCCCTGGTCCGGGAAGCCCATGTCTGGTAGGATCGACCTGAACTGGAAGGGTCGGGACATCACCATAGAGCGCGGCACCAGAGGCCGTGTCCCCCTGGGAGAATTCCGGGCCTATGAAACGGCCTCCGGACTGACGGTCCCGGAGCTGACGGCCCAGAACTGCGGCAAGGAGATCCTGGGGGTGGAGCGGGAGATCTTCTGCCGGACGGGCTTTATCCGCCAGGCGGATCTGCCGGATTTCCAGAGTGAGCTCCTGCGGTCCCGTCTGACGGATCTGGTGACCACCGGTGACGACTCCGGGGATGCCAAGGTTCTGGCGGACAGCCTGAAGGACCTGAAAAACCGCTGCAAGCGGTTGATCCCCCAGGCCCAGGCCCAGCTGACCCAGCTGGAGGATGGACTGGAGAGGCTGACAGTCCTGGAGGACCGCTGCGCCCGGCTGGAAAAACAGGCCCAGGAGGCGGAAAATCGGCGACGGCAGCTGGAAAACCATCTGTCTGCCCTGGAAAACAGGCAGGTGTCTCAGGCCAGAAAGGACTGGGAACGGGCCTGCCGGGAGAAAGCCTATTGGGAAGAGCGCTGTGCCGATCTGCCCACAAAGGAAGAGGCGCACAAGCGCCTGAATGACCTGCGGGATTACAGTGCCGCCTGGGAGGCGGCGGCCCGGAACCAGGGGAACCTGGAGCCGGAGCCTCCGGCACCGGAGTGTCTGCCTGCCTTTGCCGGACTGGATCCCAAGCAGGCCCAGACCAAGGCGGAGAACGATGCTGCCGCCTACCGGGACTCCGTAGGCAAGGAGTCCCTGATCTTCCTCCTGCTGGGGCTTCTGGCCCTGGTGCTGGGGGCCATTGTGGCCCTGCCGTTGGGGCGGCCCATCCCCGGCCTGGCCCTGGCCGGGGCAGGTGTGGTCCTGCTGGGCCTTTCCCTGCTGCGCAGCGGACAGGGAAAGGGAAAGCTGGAGGCCCTGGGCCGGGAGTACGGCACGGCGGACTGGAAGCTGTGGCCGGAGCTGGCCGCGGACTATGCCGCAAAGACTATGGCCTATGCGGAAAGCCGTGACGGCTGGCAAAAGCGGGTGCAGGCGGTGGAGAGCCGCTTGGAGGAGCTGGAAAAAACGAAAAACCGGCTCTGTGAGGGCAAGGAACCGGCGGAGATGGAGGACCTGTGCCGCCGGGTGCTGGAGAGCTGGGAGACGCTGGAAAAGCTCCGGCAGACCGCGGCGCAGCTTAAGGCCCACCTGGATGCCCTGACCGCCATGGCAGCTCCTGCTTCTCAGGGACGGGAGGACAGCCTGACCCTCTCCCTGGAGCAGACCCGGCAGGAGCTGGAGAACAGCCGGCGGGAACAGACCACCATCCAGCACGACCTGGGAGCCGCCCGGGGGGCCAAACAGGCCCTTGGAGACCGGCAGAGCCTGGAAGGGGAAAAGGCGGCGCTCCAAACCCGGCTCGCCGCCCTGCAAGCCCACTATCAGGCTCTGGACATCGGCCAGCAGACGGCGGAGGAGGCCTCCCGGACCCTCCAGCGGCGTTTTGCGCCCCAGATCGCCAAACAGGCGGGGGCATACTTAAACACCCTGACGGAGGGCCGGTATTCCGGGCTGACCCTGACGGAGAGCCTGCATCTGCTTGCCGGCACTCAGGAGGATGGCCTCCTCCGGGATGCCCTCTGGCGCAGCGACGGCACCGTGGATGCCCTGTATTTCTGCGCCCGGCTGGCGGCGGCCCAGGCCCTGATGCCCCAGACCCCCATCGTCCTGGACGATGCCCTGATCCGGTTCGACGACCGGCGGCTGGAAAAGGCTGTGGAGCTTTTGAAGGAGCTTGGAAAGGAGCGGCAGATCCTGCTCTTTTCCTGCCAGGGCCGGGAAGAAAGAAAAGCCCGTTAGCCCTCCCATTCCTGCCGCAGCGCGATGCAGTGGCCGACCTCCGGCCGCTGCGCCAGAGCCAGAAGATCTGCCCTGGTCCGCCACAGTGTAAACCGGACTTCTTTCTGGGCGGGAATATCGATCCGGTAGTGGCAAAGAAGGCCTTCTTCCCCAAAGCCCGGTTCCGGGGGGATCGCCCCCGGCTCCTCCCGGCATCCTGACGCTGTAAGGAGCAGCCCTGTGGGGCAGGGAGACAGGTCCAGCCAGATGTCCCGGCCCTTCCAGGGCTTCAGCTGCGTTTCCGGCGGGATGTGCGGCACCAGGGGCGGCAGAAACACCGGGCCCCCCTCGGCGTACTCCGGCGGGCAGGCCACAGGGCAGGGGAGCATATGCCGCAGCGCTTCCACAAAGCGGCGGGCTTCCAAAGTGGCGGGACGCTGAAAATCCAGAACCAGCCCGGCAGAACAGGCGAAAAGGGCGCTTTTCCCTTGGAGAATGTCTTCCGGGCGCTGCCCACTGTAGGCGATGCTGTCGGTGAAGATCAGAATGCCCTCCTTGGGCGGCTCCGGCAGTCGGAAGTCCGGACCAAAGGGGCACACCAGCCAGGCTGCCCCAGGCGCTGCCTCGGCCTCCTCCGGGAGCTGAGCCAGGTAAATATCCATGGACAAACCCTCCTTTCCGTGGTATAATCCCATTTGAACCAAGAATATTCAGACAGGAGGAAGGCTATGCCTCTTTCTTTTTTGCCCCGGGTCGTTACCGGGGAACTGACGGACCTGACAGAAGAGTATCTTTTGTCCAAGGGGATCAAACTGCTGATGATGGATTTTGACAACACCATCGTCCCCTATACCACCGATGTGCCGACGGAAAAAATGCTGGCCTGGCTGGAAACAATGAAGGCCTCCAAGGTGAAGATCGCCATTGTTTCCAACAGCAAAAACACCCGCCTGATCCGTTTTTGCGAAACCTATGGCCTGGATTACATCCGCAAGGCTTACAAGCCCCGGCCCAAGGGGCTGAAGGAGTGCATGGCCCGGTTCCATTTCCTGCCGGAGGAGTCTGCCCTGGTTGGGGATCAGATCTTTACGGATATCGTGGCCGCCAACCTGGCGGGAGTGACGCCCATCCTGGTGGATGCCATCCACAATCATACATTTTGGCTGAAGGCCCGGGGGGCTCTGGAACTGCCCTTCCGATTCCTGGCCAGAAAAAGGAGACTGAAAACATGAAAAACCTGGAAAAATTCCTGTCCATTCTGGACGGAGAGGTAGACGGACTTCTGCTGACCTCCCGCTACAGCCGCCACTACGGCGCGGAATTCGACATTGCCGAGGGCATGGCGGTGGTCAGCAAAAAGGGCTGCCGGTACTATACGGACAGCCGCTACATTGAGTCCGCCCAGAAGAATCTGAAGGGCTTCGAGGTCCAGGATGTTCTGGGTGCCCGGAATTATCCCAAGCGCATCAACGAGGCCATTGAGGACTTCGGCATCACCTGCCTGGGCTATGAGGAAAACTACCTGACCGTGGCGGAATTTATGGACCTGGAGAAGAACCTGAAGGCAAAGCTCCTGCCCTGCAACGCCAGGATCAACGGCTTCCGGGGGGTAAAAGAGCCTTGGGAAATGGAGCTTATGCGCAAGGCCCAGAAGATTGCCGACAAGGCCTTTCTGGAGACCCTGCCCGTCATCAAGGCCGGTATGACCGAGCTGGAGCTGCAGGCGGAGCTCATCTACCGGATGTATAAAAACGGCGCCCAGGGCCTGTCCTTCGATCCCATTGTGGTTTCCGGCCCCAATACCAGTATGCCCCACGGCGTAGCCGGAGAACGGGTCATCCGGGAAGGGGACTTCATCACCATGGATTTCGGCGTTCTCTACCAGGGCTACTGCTCCGACACCACCCGCACCGTGGCGGTGGGCTACGCCACCGAGGAAATGAAGAAGGTCTATCAGGTGGTTCTGGAGGCCCAGCTGGCAGGCATTGCCGCCACCAAGGCAGGGGTTACCGGCGAGGCCATTGACGGGGCCGCCCGGAAGGTCATTGCCGATGCCGGTTACGGCGACTACTTCGGCCACAGCTATGGCCACAGCCTGGGACTGGAGATCCACGAGGCCCCCAACCTGAGCTTCCGCAACCCGGATCCCATCCCCGCCGGAGCCGTTTGCTCCGCCGAGCCCGGCATCTATCTGCCCGGAAAATTCGGCGTCCGCATCGAAGATGTGACGATTGTAACGGCTGATGGCTGCGAGGATATCACCAACATGCCCAAAGAACTCCTGATTGTGTAAATTTTTTCGAATTCCCTCTTGAAAAAAAGCACAATATAGGGTAAACTAGCATGGTTAAGGATATAGAATGCTTGTATCCCCCATACGGGAACATAACTAGGAGGATAAACCAATGATTTCTGCAAGTGATTTTAGAAACGGCGTGACCTTTGAGATGGACGGCAAGGTCATGCAGGTCATCGAGTTCCAGCACGTGAAGCCCGGCAAGGGCGCCGCCTTTGTCCGTGTGAAGATGAAGAACGTCATCACCGGCGGCGTTACCGAGACCAGCTTCAACCCCTCTGCCAAGTACCCCACCGCTTACATTGAGCGCAAGAAGATGGAGTACTCCTACAACGACGGCAACCTCTACTACTTCATGGACGGCGAGACCTACGAGCTGACCCCCATCGACGGCAGCGTTCTGGACGATTCCTTCAAGTTCGTCAAGGAGAACGACATCTGCACCATCATGAGCTACAAGGGCAGTGTCTTCGGCGTGGAAGCCCCCAACTTTGCTGACCTGGTGGTCACCAAGACCGAGCCCGGCTTCGCCGGCAACACCGCAACCAACGTCCTGAAGCCCGCCACTCTGGAGACCGGCGCCGACGTGAAGGTGCCCCTTTTCATCAACGAGGGCGACAAGATCCAGATTGATACCCGCACCGGCGAGTACCTGGGCCGTTCCAAGGTTTAATCACAGCTGTCTTGGCTGAAAGGAGAACGAATATGACGATTTCTGAAAAATCCGCCTACCTGAAGGGGCTCATGGACGGCCTGAAGCTGGACACGGAGACCAACGAGGGAAAGATGATCGCTGCCATCGTTGATTTGCTCGGCGATATGTCCAAGCGCATGGTGGACATTGAGGATACCACCATTGCCATCTCCGATGAGCTGGACGAGATCGAAGAGGACCTGGACGCCATCGAAGACTTCATCCTGGATGAAGATGACGAGGACGACTGGGACGAGGATTACGAAGATTACGAGGACGACGAGGATTACTACGACCCCGAAGAGGACGACTCTGAGGACGAGGAGGAGCCCGAGGAGGGCTTTGACTTCGGCGATGAGGATTCCACCATCTACGAGGTAGAGTGCGCCTGCGGCAATGTCATCGACTTCGACGAAGAAGTGCTGGAGTCCGGCAGCATTGTCTGCCCCAAGTGCGGTGAGACTCTGGAATTCTCCTTCGAAGACGAGGAAGACCAGTAATTGTGAGTTTTTTTCCAGCGGCGGAGTCATCCGCCGCTGGGAACCTGTCAGGAACACGAAAGAAAACACTTGACAGATGAGCCAATTTATGCTATTATATCACCCGTGATGACAAGCGTCACGTTTCTGAACGGGCCTTTAGCTCAGTTGGTCAGAGCCTCCGGCTCATAACCGGATAGTCCCGGGTTCGAGTCCCTGAAGGCCCACCACAAGTTAAGGGTTTCATTCCTTTTACATAATATACACATAGGGGTATAGCTCAATTGGTAGAGCGGCGGTCTCCAAAACCGTAGGCTCAGGGTTCAAGTCCTTGTGCCCCTGCCAAAACCACCGAACAAAATTTGTTCGGTGGTTTTACTTTTTCCTGAAACCGTGTAAAGAGGTGTGAAAATATGGATGATTATGCACACGCGCCGGTAACGGATGATCCCATTGTTGTTGATTTTTCCGGCTGTAAATATCTGGATGAGCTCTATGAACGCATCCAAAAAAGTTTTGGATTTCCAGCTTGCTGCGGAAAAAACTGGGATGCAGTTTGGGATTGCATCGATGGATACTTTGATGAGAATGAGAGCAGGACAATTCAGACAAGGGGCTTCCAGTCGATGCCAAATGAATTACAGGAATACTGTAAACCAATGTGGGGTATCTTTTCCGATTTACAGAAAGAATGCAGAAACATTATTGTGTGTCGTGAATCGTAAAAAAGCTGAGCGCCCTGAGTTTAGCCTACTGTACCTGCTGTGTCGCGCTTCGATATTGACGATTATACTGAGCGTGCGTTTCAGGATTTTTCATAGCAGTTTAATTCTAGCGCAGAAAACCACATCGGCCAACCCTTTTTGGGGATGGCGATGTGGTTTTTCCTTTGGGGCGCATTTTGCAACGCGCCCGGCGCGGGTTATTTGCTACAGCAGCCGTTATCGGGCTGACATCTGGGCTTGCAGTCGCAGCCCTTGGGGGTGAACTGGGCGGCAGGGAAGGGGATGCGGCTGAACAGCTCGCAGGGGTCCTCGGCGCAGCCCGGAGAGTCGCAGCACTCCTTGGTAGGGATGCTGTAGTCCATAACGGGTACGATGAGCTGTGCGTCCCGTTCCAGCCGGACGATGGAGAACTGCCCCAGGGTCACATAGAGCCGTCTGCGGTCTCCCTGCAGCACCAGGTCCTCATCGAACATGGTTTTCACCCAGTCCGGCATCTGCATAGGACAGTCCCGCCCCCCGCATTCACAGGCTTCCCGAACCCGAGAGCTGAGCACCATGGGGTCCAGAGCCTCCACCACAGCCGTTGGCCGGTTGGCCAGGTTTCGGGTGATGGCGTCTGCCGTGCAGGGGCGCAGGTCGCTGCGGTAGATGTGGGCGCAGCTTTCTTCACCGCAGAGGACGACCCGCTTGGTAAAGACGGCCAGGCCGCAGAGTGTTGCCGGGCGGTTGGCACCGATGATGGTATCGGCCAGGATGCGGTAGTAGAAGGTAATGTCTACGCAGTAATGGTTCCGGTCGAAGGTCACGGGCTCCACATCTATGTAGGTGCTTAGGAGCTCGGCGCAGCGGACCCGGGTGTTTGCGGAGCCGTCCAGAGCCCGCTGGGAGCCCGCGGTCAGGTAAACGGGCAGGTCCTCGATACAGTCTTTGTCCCGACAGGAATCGGTGATCTTCCGGGTGTGAATGGACATTGCCTGCCGTAGCTCATTGGGATTGCAGCGCAGGGTATCGGTGCATTGATCGGCCATGAAATTCCCTCCTGAAAGAGGAGACCCCGATTCGTGAAAATCGGAGCCTCCGTAATTTTTTCTCTCAGGACAGTGTATGCATTGAGCCGGAATTGGTGTTATTGGAATCACTGGTAAAGCGTTTGCAGCCATTGAAAATGAGGCTGCTGAGACAGCTTCAGGATCAAAAGGCTGATTCCCAAGGATAGGGCAAGGGTCAGTGGAAAACGTGCCGCTGCGTTGCATGCAGGCGACATGTGATCGACGATGGGGAGAACGAAAATCTTATTCACCGCGATATGGGTCAGGTACAGCAGCAGAGAGAGCTTGCGCGTTGTCCGGTAGCAGGGGCGGCTTTTGGGGGAGAGTTGCATCAGAAACACCAGCGCCAGGTAGGCCGCAGGCAGGAGAAACAGATACATATCTGTTCCCGGGGCTTCGCCCTTACTCCGGGTAAAGGAAACCTCCAGATACAGCAGAACCATGGAGATTAAGAAACCGACACCGGAACGACGCTTTGACAGCTTCGAGGGATGGTAGGCAAGATACATTCCCATGGCGACATATGGGAAGCCAAAGAAAAGACCGTTTCGAGTGGTGGTAAATACCTTTTCATAGAGGTGCAGAGCGGAGAAGAGGGGTGTGCCTTCCAGTGGGCGGAGCAGGAAGAACCAGCTCTGGCCCAAGAGCCCTACGCAGTAGAGGAGACCGGACAGGCCGAAAATTCCCTCCGGGCGAACGCCCTTGTATAGCAGCCAGCCAACCAGCGCTGCGGCGGTGGCCAACGCCGGCAAATACCATAGGTGCGCATAGCTCCCTGTGAGCAAAAAGTTGCTCAGAAAGCCGACGAAGCCTTCCGGCAGATTTTTCCCGCTTTCCCTGGCTTCGCGGATGATCCAGGGCAGATAGAGAATCGTCCAGAGGACATACAGCCGCAGAATGCGCAGGACATAGGCCTTGCTGGGGGCGGCGGAAAAGGGCTGGGAGGCTGTTTTTCGGAACAGGAAGAAGCCGGCGGAGAGAAGGAAAAAGGGCACAGCAATTCTGCCCAGGTAGGAACGAAAGAAGCTGTTTACAGCCTGCGCCAAAGGGGATACGGCGGCGTTGCCAAGAGGCAATTAAAATAGCGCAGAAAAACTTCGCAGCATCAATGGCATTGTATTGTCTGGATGTTTGAGCTGTCTTCATAGCGGTCCTCTTATTTCCAGGAAAAGCGGTATACGGTCTCACTTATATAGCGCTTTCCTGCGGGGACAATAGGCTTTTTCCACTGGGGCTTGTTCAGAGCATCGGGGTAGAACTGGGTTTCCAGGGCAATGCCGCTGTGTTTGCCGTAATGAACGCCGCCTTTGCCGGTCTGATCCAGATAATTGCCGGAGTAGAGCTGAACGCCGGGGCAGTCGGTATAGACGGACATACTGCGGCCGGATTCCGGGTCCGTCAGGGTGGCGCAGGGGTTGCAGAAGACCTCAAAATTGTGGTCGTAGCCCCCCTGCAGGTGCAGGGGCTCGTAGTCAGCGTCCAGATCCCGGGAGATGGGCTTGGGAACCCGGAAATCCATGGGCGTGTCTGCTACCGGGCACTCTTCTCCGGTTGGGATGTTCTGCGCATCGTCGGGGCAGAAGTGCCGGGCGGGCATGGACAGAACCTGATGGACAGCCTTTTCGGGATGCTCCTGACCGGCCAGATTGAAATAGCTGTGGTTGGTCATATTGAAGACGGTCTCCCGGTCGCTGCGGCCTTCATAGCAGATGTGCAGGCCTCCCTCTCCGTCCAGACGGTAGGTCACCCGGATATGGGCAGTGCCTGGGAAGCCCTGGTCGCCGTCGGGGCTTTCCAGGGTAAGCGTGACGGAATCCTGCTCCAGATTTGCCAGGGTCCACAGCCGCACATTGTAGGGGTGGGGGCCGGAGTGGAGGTTGTTCTCACCCTCGTTGGGGGTCAGAACACAGATTTTTCCGTCCAGCGGGAAGCGGGAGCCGGCAATGCGGTTGGCGTTGCGGCCCAAGGTGCCCCCCAGAAAGCCGTCGTTATCTACATAGGCCTGGGCATCGTCATAGCCCAGAACTACGTCCTGAACCTGGCCGGAGGCATCCGGGACCCACAGCTGCACCAGGGTGGCACCCAGGTTTGTGATTTTGGCGGTGAGACCGCCGTTTTGGATGGTATACAGGCAGGCTTCCTCGCCGCTGTGCAGATTGCTGAATTTCTTTTCCATGAAAATGCTCCTTTTTACTTTCTGCCGGGAACAGTCGGAATTATGTTAAGACCATGTAACTTCATTGTACTATATTCTTTTCGGAATTACAATGCTTTCTTTTGGCCGGATGGACAATTTGGGAACATTCCGGTGGGAATTGCACTTTGGGGGCATCCGGTTGACTTCCGAATTATTCCTCGTCAAAAGCGCAACCACAACATTTAGTGGTCGGCGCTTGACAAAACCACAATATGTAGTATAATGAGGCAGCGAAGAGAAAAAACACAAGGAGGACCGCACGATGAAGATCATCAAGCGAAACGGCACAGAAGTCGTTTTTGATATTGAAAAAATCAATAAGGCTATTTCCAAGGCCAACAATGCCGTTGAGGAAAAAGTGCGCCTGACGCCTGTTCAGATCAGCCGCATTGCCGAGAGCGTCACCGTTTCCTGCGAGGAAATGGGCCGCAGCCCTTCCGTTGAAGAGATCCAGGACCTGGTGGAGAAGTCCATCATGGCCCACGGTGCTTTTGAGGTGGCGAAGGAGTATATCACTTACCGCTATACCCGGAACCTGGCCCGCCAGTCCAACACCACAGACGACCGCATCCTGAGCCTCATCGAGTGCAACAACGAGGAGGTCAAGCAGGAGAACGCCAATA
>OLHA01001685.1_pt1 | contig 11477 bp, 11 predicted proteins | sample 1605961 | NCBI WGS metagenome assembly OLHA01 (sample SAMN03283288) | human gut metagenome | biome: human-associated habitat; material: feces | host: Homo sapiens | place: Peru | collected 2012
GTTTCTCCTGATTTTACGATTCCATATACAGAATCTTCTGCTGATGATAATCTTGCTTTATTTAATATTTTAATTACTTGTGGTACTGCAATTAAAGCAATTATTGCTAGTATCACTATTACTGCTAGCAACTCTATTAAAGTAAAACCTTCACTTTTTTTCATTTTGTACAACTCCTTATTCTATTCAATAATATATCATTAACTTATCTTTTTTACAAGAACTTTAAACAAAAAATCAAGTAAATTACTTGATTTTCTTAAAAGGAGAATATTACCTACATAGATACTTTTTTAGTTCCAATTAAACTAGATTAAGTACACTAGGTCTATATCTAAATACATATTGGTAACACATATGTATCTAAAATTATTATGATTAATTAATTTTCATCCATACTAGAAATTTTTAACATTTCGTATGAACTACTATTTATTGCGATTCCAAGTACTAATATATATGATAAGAAATAAATGTACATCATTAAAATAATTATATTTGATAAACTACCATAAAATATATCATATTTAGAAAAATGCGTAACATAATATGAATAAATAGCAGTTGTCAAAATCCAACCTAATGTTGTAAATATTGCTCCTTTATTTACATATCTACTTGGAATATTATAGTCTGGAGCAATAGTATATAAAAGTTTAATACTAAAAAATATTATAAAGAACGCTATTGGCCATTTGAGATAAACAAACATTGAGTAAGCAAATGATGATAGATTTTTTAAAATACCTATTTCAAAAATTGCCTTTACAATTATGTTTCCAAATGCTAAAACAACAATTATAAAAATAAATAGTAATACTAATAGTATGGTTAAAATTAATGCTTTAATACGTCTATTTAAGTAACTTCCTTGCTCAAAATTATAAAGTGTGTTAGAAGTTACAATTATTGAATGTGGTCCATTGGATGCTAATACAAATGCTGTTACTGTAAAAAAGCCAACATTAAAGTCTATTCCTTTTCCACTTATAAATGTAGTAATAATATCAGATATTTGTCGTGGTAAATTTTCATTTATAAATGCAACAATTGAATCTAATGAAAGTGAAAAAGTCGATGCAATCAAACCAATTAAAATTATAATAGGAAATACAGATAATACCAAAAAGAAAGCAAGATTTCCAGGTAAAATTAACATTTCTGGTTTTCTAATAATATGATATAACTTTGTTAATATATTTTTTACTCTTTGTTTCATTTAAATGCTCCTTTTAAAAGAAAGCAAATATTAATTATTCGCTTCCTCTTTATTATTTCTCATTTCTATTGTTGCCTCGTTAATTGCGTCATCAATAGTTTTTATTGCGTCATTAATCATACTATAGCCTAATGCAACACCAAATCCATGAGCTAATTCTTTAAATTCTTTATTTAATTTTCTTATATATGAAACTATTTGTTTTTCATCATATCCAACCAAATAAATCAAAAATTCATTTCCATTTGTTCTTATAATTTCAGAATTAGTTATTTGATTTTTTATAAGTATATTAGCAGCTTCCTTAATTAAGTTGTCACCCTCATTATGACCATAATTATCATTTATATATGCAACATTATTTAAATCAGCAATAATTATTGTTTGTGGATATACTTCGCTACTATCCCAAGCTTCAATATTATCATTCAAATAATTTCTATTTTTAAGTGATGTTAACATATCTATATATTTTAATTTATCATCTTTGCTTAAATTACTAAACATGCCCTTTTTCTTAGACAACATTTTAATCACAATTAACAATGTTATTATAATGGCAATTGCCAAAACTATTATAAATATCATGTTATAATTAGATTTATTTAATTTTTCTAAAGTAATTGAATTATATTTATTGTTTATAACTTTTTTATCATTAAGAAATGATAAGTAAAAATTAAATAAATTATAAAATGTTTCGTTTTCAGAAATATCGCGTATTACAAAACTATAATCATCATCTAAATTAAATATATATTTTAAATCCGAATCACCAAAATATAAATCATGATAAAACTTATATGTTAAATAATCAATTACAATTACATCAGAATTACCTGTATTTTGAACCAATTGTTCTATATTTTTATGTGTATTTAAATCAAATCCCTGTGTATCTAAATATGCAGCAATTTTTGTATCTCCGATAACATTTATATTGTTATTAAGAAGTGAGTTAACCGAGTTAATAACTATATCATTACTCTTACTTGTAATTACAACAAAACTTTCATCATAATTTGATACAGTATTAAAAATATCAAGAGAGTAATCATTATTTGCTAGATTGTCAAACATAAAATCAATTTCATTTTGATTAAACATATTTACTAAATCGTTATAATTATTAAATTTTTTAAAAGAAATTTCTATATTGGCAAATTTGATAAATTCATCAATAAGTTGTTCATTAATACCAACATTTTCTATATCAAATGGTGCATTATCAATATATCCATATGTATATCTTTTGCTTCTAAATTGAACCTTTTGTTTTTCGTCAATTTTGTTGATATTAAAATACATATCTAAAAGATAGTTATTATATGAATTGTTAAAATTTTCATCTGACCATTTAGTATAATATTTTGTTAGTATATCATTTAATCTATCATTTGATCCTAATGTTAAAACAAATTTTTTTGACATTTCTGATATTGTATAACTTATATCGAAATCTTTATAATTTAATATTTCATCTAAATAAATAGTTTTTGGTAAAATAATAGCGTCAACAACAGGTACAATATTATTTTTTGGATCATTTTTTATAGCATCAAATAATCCATCAACTTTCTCACAAGTTTTAAATGTTACATTAGCTCCTTTTAAATAATACGCAATATTAGATACCTCACTATTCAAGGCACCTATAACTAAACCATCAAGTTCCTCAATTGTTTCATATCTAGTACCTTTATTTGATAAAATTACATAATTATCTTCATATATTAGGATATCATTATCATCTATTGTATCAACAATATTAAATCCATATTCGGAAGTTTCGCTATTACCATATTTAGTTGAAATACGATTAAAATCAAGCCCAGTAACTTCTTCTATGTTATCAAGAAAATCTAAAAAGATTCCTTTTCCTTCATAACTGAATATCGGAATATCTGTAACCACAGAAAAATCAAATCTTTTATTTTTATTATTTTCAATCCATTGTTTTTCTATTATATTAAGAGTTGTAGTTTTATCTTCTTTTGTTAAAATAAAATATGATGCTACTATCAATAAGGATATAACTATTCCTATTATAATTCCAATTAATACTTTCTTTTTTTTCATAAATTCACCTAACTTTAAAATACAAAACCTGATTTAGTTTTATGCTTGTAACCCATTAATGGATAATTTTGGTTTTCACTATCCTCATTTACAATCATGACTTGGATATCGTAAAAATTCTTTGTATCATCTGATAAATTTTCTAATATTTTATCTGCAAGACTTTTTGCTGTAATAATATCTACATCAGACTTAACTTTTAAAATAAAATCAAGTCTCTTTCCGATTAATTTTTTTTCAATGCTAACAACATGTTCATCGCTTTCTAAAACATCTTTTATTTTTATTATATCGGAATCACTTATTTGATGTTCTTCGATTCCTTCTAATCTGTTTCCAAAATTGTCACCTTTACTTGAAAAAAATAAACTTTTTGCAACTATAATTCCTGTAATTAGAACAACCAAAATAATTGCTAAAGCTATTACTAAAAAACAATGCTTTTTTACAAATTCTACAAATTTCATAAATTCACCTCAATAAAGTTATTATACTATAAATAATCATATTTTTCAAATTTTTAAACTTCTTTACACTGAATATAGTATAGTATGTGTAAACAAAATAACAACTTCTTTTAATCAGAAGTTGTTATTTATATATTATTCCTTATCTTCTAATATTTTTTCAGATCCTTCAAGTTTCTTTAAAACTTCACGAGTTACTTGAATTGCTTTTTCTCTTACTGCAACAGCCGCATCTTCTAAAACTGGTGTACCTTTTTCTATAGCATAATCAACTAATTCTTGAGCCATATTTTTTATATCATTGGCCTTTTTCTTAGCAATTTTTAAAACTTTTTCTTTATCTAAATCTTCAAGTTCAGTTTTAATTTCAAATATTTTTGCTTCAATATTTTCCTTTACTTCTTTGGCATCAATATTTTTTGCTTTTTCTAATAATTCATCAATTTTCATTTTTAATTCTTTTCTAGTTTCACTACCTTTTTTAGGAGCAAATAAAACTCCGATTGTCGCACCAATTCCTGCTCCTAAAATAAATTTACCTAAACCACTTTTCTTTTTTCCATCTTTATTCTTCATCACTATCGTCTCCTTTTTTCTTTTTTCTTTTAAAAAAATTTCTAATACCATTTGCTATAAAACCTACAATTTTATCATTTAAACTAGATAGGCTATCTGTTAAACTATCAATCATCATAAATGCTCCATTTAATTTATCGACTTTTGTATTAACATCAGTAACAACTGTATCAATTTTTTTTAATGTACCAATCATTTTGATTGCTAAAATAATTAATACTAATAATAATATAATCGCAAGTATAAATATTATGACAGGAAAAATCTCGTACATTGTATCCATTATTTATCTTCACCTTTCTCATACATTGAATCAATTAAGTTAAATAAATCACTTTGTGTTAAATCTTCATCCTCATCTTTAGTTTCCGCATTTTCTTTATTATTATTCATGATATAATCTTCTAGCATATTATCATCTTTATCTAAATCGGGATCATTAAGTAAATCATCTAAAGATGAAGTTTTTTCTTTTTCTTTATTATCTATGTTTTTTAACGTTTCATTCATAGAATTTTCTAAATTATTTAATGTGTCATCCAAATCGAAATTGTCATCAGATATTTTATGTTTTGCTTTATAATCTTCAATTGGAGTATTTAAAAATTCATCAACACTATTATATTCATTATTCTCAACTAAGTCGGTTAACAAATTATTTTTACTTTCTTCTTTTTCATCTTTTTCACTATCTGATTCCATAAAAATTGATGATTTTGCAAATAAAGATGTTTCTAAATCATCTTCTAAAGTTCCATAAGCTTTTCTTCTTACTTCATCTATAGTTAATGGTTTATTAGGATCTCTAAATTCTGAACGAGCCACTTTTTTAGCAGATATATCATCCTTACGGTAATTCTTATCCAACACACCATAAATAGGAGAAATAATAGGTGTTGGTTTAAAAACTTTTGTTTCTTCTTTCTTTTCTATTTTTGTACCATAGACTTCCTTTTTAGGAGGAATTTTTTTAGGTTGTTCTACCTTTTTTGGTTTTTCTTCTATTTTTTCAAAATCTTTATCATCAAAATAAACAGGAAAAACAAATTTTTCTTCTCTTTTTAAAACTTTTTTTTCTTCTGTGACTGGTTGGATAGTCTTTTCTTCATTTTTTGTTATTTGTTCTTCTCTTTCATATTTAGGAGTTATTATATCATCATCCATGGAAGGTGTAGTTCTAGATAAGTTTGATCTTGTAATTGGTTCTGTTCTTTCATAATCAACTCGTCTTTTCAAAGTATCTTCTACCTTAACTTGTTTAATAGTTTTTGGTTGTTCAATATCCTCTTCTACCTCTTCTGTAAACATATTTTTAAATTTATCAATTAAGCCCATTTAAATCACCTTATTCCTTATTCTCGCTATAATTATTAACGTCATATTCCAAGTTATCAGTAGTATCTACTTTAGAAGTGAATATGTCATATCTCTCTTCTTTATTTATAAAATACTCGTCATTAAGCATTAATTTAATAACATTTTTATTAAATTTTATTGTTGATAAAATATATGTTGAATTTAATACTACATCATTGATATCTTCTTCATAAACTAATGCCTCTATTTTAGCATAATTATACATATATTCTATCAAATAACGATCATTAACTTTGTTGATTTCTAGATATCCTACTTTATCATTAATATTTATATATCTTGAATAATACGCATCTTTATTTTCTTTATAACTAAAATCAATCTTGTTATAATAACTTATAACATCGATATATAAGTAGTAATAATAACCATTAGAATATAATTTATCATTTAATTCAGTAGTATCAATATAATTCATACCACGAGGTACATAATACTTATATCCTTTTCCAACTCTATTATACAACTTATTATTTTTAGATAACACAACATCAATAATGTTATCAATATTATCTGTATTAATTCTAACAACTGTACATCCCGTAAATAAAATTAAGCAAAGTACAATTAAAAATATTTTTTTCATAATTCACCACTCTTATATAAGTATAGCAAAGTTACATAATTAAATAAAGTTTTTTTATAATAATTTATTATTTTGTTACTTCTATATAATAAATAACCATACCTTTACTTACAAACTTCTTTTCATATTCAGTTTCAATATTATCTAATTTGTTATCTGAATGTAAATCAAGACTTATATCATTAATTTTATATCCATAATCAGTAAGAGATTTAATAGAATATTCAAATAAATGACGATTATCAGTTTTCATTATTATCTTCTTTGTATTTTTAAATATTAAGTCATATTTATTCAAAAAAACATTGCTTGTTAATCTACGATTAGTATGTCTTTTTTTTGGCCACGGATCTGAAAAGTTTAAATACAAACATGAAATTTCTTTATCAAAAATATTATCTATATTTAAGGCATCTATCTTGATAAGTTTTAAATTAGGTATATCATATTCTTCTAATTTTTGAACTGCTCTAACCATAACACTATCAAATTTTTCAATACCAATAAAATTAATTTCAGAATTTTTTAAAGCGTTTTCAATAATAAAGTCGCCTTTTCCCATTCCAACTTCAATATAAATTGGGTTATCATTTTCAAAAACATTTTTGTAATTTCCTTTGTAAATTTCTGGCTTTTTTATAATATATTGTGATTCATCAATTATATTTTGAGCATTTTTTACCTTTCTAAGTCGCATAAAATCACCTACACTTATTTAATTATATCACATATTAATGATAAAAGCATATAATTAATTAGAATAATTAAAGGAGAGTGTAAAGTGAAAAAAGATAGAAATTGTGGAATAAATCCATATCCTGTTTATCAACCATACCCTAGCTTGACAGGTGGAATGATGCCACCAATGCCACCGGTAATGGCTCCAGGAAATGTTCAAATGATGCCTCAATATACAACTAGTGAAAGTTCTAATACTTTGGATCAACAAATTACCCAAATGCAAAGACAAATAAATAATTTAGAAGCACGTGTTTCAAAATTAGAAAGTTCATTAAATACAATTGGATCAACATCATTTAATTCAAATCAATATACAAATGGTAATTATCATGTAGTATAAAAAAAACGTCTTTGACGTTTTTTTAATTTTTACTAAATGTATCAATAAATTCTTGTGCTGTTTCTAAATCACTAAAATGAATTTTGTCATGATTTATAATTTGATAATTCTCATGACCTTTTCCTAATATAAGTAAAATGTCATCTTTCTTTAACATTTTAAATCCCTCGAATATTGCTTTTTTTCTATCATGTTCAATTATATAATTTTCTTTTCGAACACCTGATACAATATCATTCATAATTAAATGATTATCTTCTGTTCTAGGATTATCGTCAGTAAATATTACAAAATCAGATTTAGATGTTGCTATTTCACCCATGATAGGTCTTTTTGTTTTATCCCTATCTCCACCACAACCAATTATAGTTATTACTTTTCCTTTTTTATATTCCAAAACATTATCTAAAATATTTAAAACTGCATCTGGTGTATGAGCATAATCGATAATAATAACAGAGTCTTTATATCTTAAAGTTTCAAAACGACCACTTGGAGCTTTTAAGGTAGATGATAATTTTATAATCTCCCCTAAAGAATAGCCCATTTTATTTAAGATAATAAGTAAATTCATATAATTATATATATTATATTTACCGGGTATATTTAATTTTACGTCATATTCTTTATTTTGATATTGAAATGAAAATTCCACCGAATCAATGTGTAGCGAATATTTTGTTATTCTATAGTCTGAAAAATCATTTAATCCATATAAAATATTATTATTTTCCTTTAGGCAAAAATCTTTATAATATTCATCATCACTATTAATTACAGCCACTTTATCATTACGTAAATTTTTAAATAAAATTAATTTAGCCTGTTCATAATTTTCTAATGTTTTATGAAAATCTAAATGGTCCTGAGTTAAATTTGTAAAAGCTGCATAGTCGAATTCAATCCCCATAACTCTACCGAGTGATAATGCATGACTACTTACTTCCATCGCAATTACTTTTACATCATTTTTAATGCAATAATCAAACATTTCATATAAATCAACTAAATCTGGTGTTGTATTATCTAAATCTTTTACTTTGCCATCAACATAAAAGCCAATTGTTCCAATGTATGCGGCTTTAATATTGAGTTTGTTTAACGCTTGATAAATTAAATAACAACTAGTGGTTTTACCATTGGTACCAGTAATACCTATAAATTTAATTTGGGATAATTGTTCTCTATATTGTTCTTTTAAATATTTAGCTAAATATTCACGAGTATCTTTAACAATAATAGTAGGAACACTATATTCCCCATACTCAGCAATAATTTGGCTAGCCCCGGCTAAAATTGCTTTTTCTATATAATCATGTCCATCAACATATAATCCTTTTATAGCAACAAATGTATCACCCTTTTTCACTTTTCTAGAATCTACCTGTATCATAAACTCCTCCTATTCATTAAATAAATCTGGCAAATCATTTTCTAACAATATATAAGTTTCATTACTCTTTAATTTTTCCATTAAAACAAAAGCATCCTTTACATCATTCAATATAAATATATGTTCTTTAGAATAATTATTTGAAATTAATCCTTCATATATTGGTTTTGTTTGATGTTCACCTATTAAAATTACTTCATCACAAACATCAGCTATATATTCTCCAAATTTATAATTCAAATCATATTGATGTGGTCCTAATTCAATCATACCTGGTGTTACAATAATTTTTTTACCTGGCATCATATTTAAAACCTCCAAAGCCATTTTAGAACCTGTTGGATTTGAATTAAAAGCATCATCAATCAAAAACATGTCTTTATATTTTATCAAATTTAATCTGTGTTCGGTTGGTACTAAACTTTTTACAGCCATTTGCATTTTTGGAATTGGAACTTTAAGATCATAAGCAACTGCTAATGAATCTAAAATATTATAGATATTGTGTCTTCCTAATAGCTTAGTTTCAAATTGATATTCTTTCTCATCTCCTTTAAATTTAACTTTAAAACGAGTTCCATTATAAGATAAATTTATTGAAGATGCCTTTATATCTGCATCATTGTCAATTCCAATCCAAATTACTTTACAATTATTTTTTATTTTATAATTTACTTGTTTTTGATCATCACGATTTAATATAGCAACTCCATCACTTGGTAATGATTCGACAAGTTCAAATTTACCTTTTACAATATTTTCTTCACTTTTAAAAGTTTCTAAGTGTGCTACACCAATAGTAGTAATAATACCATACTTAGGATGAACCAAATCACATAAAATTTTAATATCTTTTAATTTACAAGCACCCATTTCTGCAATAAAAACATTATCAAACTTATCAAGTCCATTATTAATTGATTTCATAAGTCCATAAGGAGTATTAAAACTTTTTGGAGTTGGATAAGAATTAAATTCACTACTTAAAACAGTGTTTAAAATATTTTTACTACTCGTTTTACCATAACTACCTGTTATACCAATTATATTTAAATTAGGCATATTTTTTAATTTTCTTTTAGCTTTATTTAAATAATAATAATAAACAAATTTTTCGGCTGGTATATTTATTATATTCAGTATAAAAGTTATTATAAAAGAAAAATATCCAAACAAAGAAATGTATAAATATCCATAAAAATCATTACAATTTTTATAAATAAACATAATTAAAACGATAAATAAAATAAATAATGTAAAATATAATCTTTTTACTCTGCTTGTAACAGCAAACTTTTTCTTTTGTTGTTCTTTTTTTATTAGTTTTAATTCTATATAAAAACAAATAAAATAAATTATACTCATAACATATACAATATAATTTTGGAACAATAAATTAGTTAATATTAAAAAAGCAAAAATTATTAAGTCATAAGTTACAAATGATTTTCTTATATTTTTGATAATCCATTTAATATATCTATTACTCACATTATAAGAATTTTGTTGCAACATATAAATTGATTTGCGATATTTTAATACCATATATAATATAAAAGATATTAGAGAAATTAAAAATTTTGTCATATAATGCACCTCTTTACTATACATTATACAATATTTTTTTTATAAATAAAGTAAAGTTTTAACTTATTTATAAAAAATTTAAAAAAACTACTTACGTAGTTTACTTTTTTTCAATTGTAATCACAGGACGAACCCCAAAATTTTGCCAACTACCTTGTTGTAATATATAGCCATTATATTTAACCGCACCAGCATATCTAACATCAGCTGAATTACAGCAACTAGCCGATTGCATTGTCACCAAAATTGAGAATTATCTCCACAATCTTCCGATTCACAATATAGCCAATTTGTATAATCATTAGCTGAAGATAATCTTGTTATTCCAGATGCGTTTGGATAAAGATCATTTGTTCCGGTATAACTTGGACTTAAGTTCCAAAATTCTGAATACGTTATTAATCTTATATAGTCTTCCACATAACCATTTTTACATGTGGAGTAAGGATCTGAAATCATATTCATCTCATCCTCTAAATATCCGCCATATTGTGACATTGATGGATCTATGCATATTTTTGTTGGTACTAACTCATTAGCAATTTTTGCCTTCAATTCAAAATATAGTGTATTATTTAAATAATTTCTTATTAAAGATTTATCCCAACTATACATAACAAACGTAGTAGCGCCACAATCCCTTGAAATATCAGTGTCATATGTACAATGTGCCATATTTGAAACCTGTCCCCAATCCATTAACAATGTGACTTTATTATTATAATCACTTATTACGTGCCAATCATAGCCTGCAAGTGAAATTTTATCACCAGTTTCATAATTTTTATTTTCTAGCAATTCTTTACCTGAATCTACATCATCTGTTGTTTTATCTTTGCATTCAACTTTTCCATTCACTGGATAATTGCAAATATAACCATTTACTTCTAAATTTACAACAGATATTTTTTGATTATCGTTATTTATCATAATTTTGCCACTACTTGGTTTTGTTCCCTTAAAGTCTAATTCAGTCAGTCCTTCTAAATTATAATTTTCTAAAGTATTTGTTAAACTACATCCAGTCTTATTACAATCGAAAATTAAAACATCATTTGGTATTATTCCTTTATTTTTTAACATAAAATCTGCTACATAATTTTCTGCTGATT
>OLHA01001689.1_pt1 | contig 11472 bp, 7 predicted proteins | sample 1605961 | NCBI WGS metagenome assembly OLHA01 (sample SAMN03283288) | human gut metagenome | biome: human-associated habitat; material: feces | host: Homo sapiens | place: Peru | collected 2012
ATGCGATTTCGCCATTATACGGCAATTTGATGTTGTCGCATTCCGCTGGAATGCAACATCCTGATATATCTATTGCAGGCATGCTGAAAAGATTCCATTTCGCTTCGCTCCATTACACCTTTTCAGCATACCTGCCTACACACATCAAATTCCTAACGGAATTTCTTCGCATCGTTTTCGGGACAACATGTATATCATTTCCTATAAAATGTGGTTTGAACACCATTAGAGGGGGCTTTTTGCCAGAGTAAGGGACTAAAAATTCATTCAAACTTTCAGATTGTAAGATTCAGGTGTTACTATTTGAGGTTTTCGGACAGCCTCCCCCCAAAAAAATCGAAAAACCACCCCATTTAAAGGATTTTTAGGCAATGTGTGAGTAGGAACCGCAGGGATTAGTCGTCTTCGCCTACGAGGGCGCGGAGTTCACGGAGTTCGCTGTATGCCATTTTTAGGATGGCGTTGTCGATGCTGATGTATTCTTCCACGGGGCGGCCTTCGTCTTGCAGCGAGTGGGCGAAAAGCCAGTCGTAGGTGTCTTTCAGATAGAAGGCGCGTGCGAGTGCACCATGCGATGCACCGGGCAGCCAGTCGAAACGCAGACGCGAGGTGAGTTGCTTCTCCTGAAGCCCTGCCACCACCTTTTTCGACTCGTTCACGCCCACAGCGCGGTCGGCAGTGCCGTGTATAATCCAAAATGGGAGTTCGCCCAGCCCAGTCTGGTCCTTCAGGTAGCAACCGCCACACAGTGCCATTGCCGCCGCAATCTTGTCGGGGTAGGTGCCGGCAAAGTCCATCGTGCCGTAGCCACCGAGGCTCATTCCCAGCACATATATGCGGTTGGCGTCCACCTTGTAGTTCGCCTCCATCCATTCAATGATGTCCATCAGTTTCGATGGCTTCCACGCCTCGCCCGGATTCTGCGGCGCAATCACAAACGCCGGCATATTCATACCCTTTTTAATGGCGTCGAGCGTGCCGTAGCGCAGCACTTGGTTGAGGTTGCGACCGCACAGCGAGCGACCGTGCAGAAACACCACAATCGGTTGCGCCTTGGTGCCGTCGTAGCCGTCGGGCGTGTAAATCCAGAAAGGATAACCGTTTTCGGCAATGCGTTCGTGGGTTTTCATCGTGCCCTCTGCCATGCCGCCGAAAGCAATGGCAAAAATTGATAATATGGTGAGAATTAATCGTTTCATAAAGCAGTTACGTTTTCTTTCCGACGGCAAAGTTAGCAAAAAAACAAACACGGTGTTCACTTTTTCCTGTTGTTTCGGGGGTGGTGCATCAGAATCTCCTCTCGTAGACGAGTGCGGTCGATGTGCACATATATCTCGGTGGTGGTGATGCTCTCGTGGCCGAGCATTTGCTGAATGGCACGCAAATTGGCACCGCCCTCCAGCAGATGGGTGGCAAACGAATGGCGCAACGTGTGGGGGCTCACCGTTTTGCGAATGCCTGCCAACTGGCACAGTTCCTTGATGATGTAGAACACCATCACCCGCGACAGCGCACCGCCACGACGGTTCAGAAACAGAATATCATCGCACCCACGTTTCGCCACCTGATTGGCGCGCGTTTGCTCCATATAGAGGCGGATTTGCTCCAATGCCTCCTGCGAAATCGGCACCAGTCGCTGCTTGTCGCCCTTGCCATCCACAACCACGTATTCCTCATCAAAATACAGGTGCGAGATGCGCAGTCCCACCAACTCCGACACACGCAAGCCACAGCCGTAGAGCGTCTCCACGATGGCACGGTTGCGCTGCCCCTCAGCCTTGCTCATGTCGATGCACGCAATCATCGCATCGATTTCCTCCACCGTCAGCACCTCAGGCAGCCGCCTTCCAATCTTTGGCGACTCAATCATTTGGGCGGGGTTGTCGTTGATATAGCCCTCCATTTTCAGGAATTTGTAAAAACTCTTGACACCCGAAATGATGCGCGCTTGCGAACGCGGACCGATGCCCACATCACGGAGCGTGCAGAGGAAATTGTCGAGCACGTTGCGCGTTACATCCTCCACCGCCACACCCTCGGTTTGCAGATACGCCACAAGTTTCACCACATCGTCGGCATAAGCCATGGCAGTGTTGTGCGCAAGCCCCTTCTCCACCGTGAGATACACGCCGAAGTGCCGAACCGTAGCCGATATGTCGCTAATTTTCCGCATCACCACCACAAAGTTACAAAATTCCCCCTTTCCCAAAACAAAAAAATGTACCCGAAGTCTCCACAAGATTCCCCACCCAAAAAAGAAGGGTGTGAGCTCCAAGGGAAGCAAGGCTGCGTGGAGTCTCCGTGAGATTTTCCACCCACAAAAGCAAAATCTGTGAGTGGGGTCTGTGTGAGCAAAAAAACAACATGGAATCTGTGTGTAGGGCTTAGGGTGCAAGGGTGGGGCACAAAAAAATGGGGCGCAGGTGGATGCGTCCCATTTATTGTGTTATGGTGTCTCCCTTTGGGGGAGAGGGGGTTATTTCAAAATCATGTTGATGAGGGCGGTTACGTCGCTCACGTTGATTTCACCGTCGCCGTTGATGTCGCACACTTCGTTGCTGTAGTCAGAAGTGCCGAGAATCTTGTTGATGAGGGCAGTCACGTCGCTCACGTTGATTTCACCGTCGGCGTTGATGTCGCCCAATGTGCCTGCTGCTTCGTCTTTCACTTCTACAGGGATAAATTGGAGTTGAGTTTTGTACTTAGCCACGAAACCAGTGATGCGGAACTTCTTGCCTGCGAGGTTTTCAGGAATCTTCACATCGTTGGCAAACTTGTTGAACACTTGGAGGTCAACGGTGCCGTCGTTACCAGTGTAGGTGCCAGCAGTTTCGGTAGCGGTGAGTGCCACGCCAGGAACTGTGATATATTGGTGCATCATGTCGAGAGAAACGTCTTCGAGAGCCATTTCTTGAGCTTCTACAGGAGCGCCTTCGCCACTCTTCACTGCGCTTTCGTCAACAGGGATAATTTCCTTGTAGCCGTCGTAAGTCACCCAGTGAGCCACGAGGTTCTTGATCTTGTCGCCGTTCACAAACTTGTTGGTGAGGTAGCCGTAAACCAAGCCGTAGGTGTTGGCGTCCTTCACCCACATGTAGCTGCCATTTTGGTAGATAACTGAGAGTTCGGCAGAAATCATACCCTTTACGCCTGTTGAGAGGCCGTAAAGAGCGTTGATGTCGGCTACTGGGTCAACTGGCAGAGCAGTGCCATCTTCGAAGGCCACGTTCACTGGAAGAAGTTGGTAATCCACCTTCTTGGTTGTGCCGTTGTAGTGTGAGCCCACGATTGCATATACATTATATTTCTTAGTGAGATCCTTTGGCAATTGAGCGGCCATGTTGTTGTAGTAAGGCACGGTGTTGCCGGCTGCGTCGGTGATGGTGAGGGCGGTAGTATTGATGGTAGCGCCCTTCACGAGCACGTAGTGGCCGAAGTTGGCGTGCGAGATGTTGTCGGCGGTGAGTGCCAATTCTTCTGGAGTCACGGTTTCCTTGCCTGAAGCGGCCTTGAAGCCCTTAGGATTCTTCAATTCTGGTTCGCCGTTGTAGGTCACCTTGGTACCGCTGAAGCCAGCAGGAATCACGTCGCCTTGTTCGTAAGACTTGCCCACGCTGCCGTAAACGAGCATGTAGCCAGTGTTGTCTTTCACCCAAAGGTTAGCGCCGCCTTGTGCAAGCACGGTCACAGGGTTGCGGAATGTGGCTTCAGCGTCGTTAGCGAGGTTTTGGTATTCAGCGATAGTCACACCTTCGCCGCCAGTTTCACCTGCTTTTCTAATGACGGTTGGGAGCATCACGTAAGAAATGTTGCCAGTGGTCTTGTCGGCCCATGCGCCTACGATGCCGTAAACGTCAACGTTCACTGAGTCGTTCTTTGCAGAGAAACCACCCATGCCGCTTTGGCAACCAGCAGTGCCACTGTTGTCGGTGATGGTCTTGTTGAGGAATGAGGTGGTTGCGCCTTTAATTACCACAAAGTGGCCAAACATATCCTTAGCGATGTCGCTCACTTGGATAGCTTCGGCAGCAACAGGGTTGTTTGCGCCCTTGTGGATGTTGCTGTAAGTGTTCACCACCAATTCAGCTTCACCCTTGTAGGTGGTCTTCTTGCCGTTGAAACCAGCGAGAATCTCGTCGCCGTTCTTCAAAGTAACGCCGGTGCTGCCGTAGAAGAGGGTGTAACCGGTGAGGTCTTTAACGTAGATGTTGTTGCCGTTTTGTGCAAGCACGGTCACTGGGCTGGTGAATTTCACCTGAGTTTCATCAGCCACAGTCTTGTAGGCGGCGATGTTGTTCACTTCCACAGCAGTGCCGAGCACATATTCTGCAGTAGCGATTTCGCTCACCTTGCCGTTGAGGGCTGTGATAGCCTTCACGGTGGTGTTGCCCTTGATTGCGATAGGAACAACGTACTTCTCAGAAGCAGTGGTTGGGGCGGTGCCATCGAGGGTGTAATAGATAGCAGCACCTGTGGTACCAGTCTTGAGTTCAAGGTTGAATGGACTGTAGTAAGTGCCGGCCTCATGGCTGAATGTTGGCTTGCTTACCACCACTTCACCAGCTGCTCCAGTAGTGATTGTGGCTTTTTTGAAGCGCCATTGACCGCTTTGGGTAGCATTGCAGTAAACGGTGAATTTCACTGTTGAGGCATTACCGGTCCAAGTAAGTACGCGAGTTTTTGAGTCATACTCGATAGTGCCTTCAGAAGCCTTCACGTCCACAAGCTTGTCATATACGTTTGAACCGCCTTCAAATACCATCTTTTTCATTGTGGCGGTTGAGGTTACGGTCATAACGTTGCCGTCGAATGGAGAGGATTTCGAACCGCCATATAAGCGCATTTCCTTAACACTCGTGTTGACGAAATAGGAAGGTTCTGTGGCTGAATTTCCTTTTACAAACGAGAACGAGAAAGACCCTGAAGTGACAGGGGTAGCAGGCTGTACCTTGGCGTCGCCGTACAGGCTTGCGAAATCGATGGTGGTTTCTTCAGCAAAAGCTGCGCCAATGGCGAACACGCACATCGTGATTAAAGTAAAAATTCTGTTCATTGCGATTATTAATTTAATTGTTTTAGGTTAGTCGGCATATTATATATGCGCACAGCATATCAATAAAACGCAAATTTACGCATTACTTTCCTAAATTCATATATTTTTACTTTTTTTAATGTATAGCAAACGCCTTTTTCATGCACTTTTTCATGCATAATGAGTGGATGGAAATATTCTTCATTTTTCACCGCCCCGCCACCCTAAGCGATTTTTCACCCCATATCACTAAAAAAGCAAAAAATCACACAAATCATAAAGCGTTGATTATCGGTGTATTAATAAAATATGTGCAAAAAAGTTTAAATTTTTTCGCTAAAATATTTGGTGGATTCAAGTAAAAGTTCTAACTTTGCACTCGCAATTCAGCAACAATGGTGCCATAGCTCAGTTGGTAGAGCAAAGGACTGAAAATCCTTGTGTCCCCGGTTCGATTCCTGGTGGCACCACAGAGAACCCTTGAACGCAACTCGTTCAAGGGTTCTTCTTTATTTAACCCCCTTACCAAAAAAAAGGCTCAGTGGATAAAAACTCGGTTCAGTGGAAAACTCTCGCCTTCGGCGAAAAACCAACCCGGTAGGGACGTGATACTTCACGTCCGCCAATGACCAGATATCATATTGAATATCAACTATTTGACGCGGACGCGAACTATCGCGTCCCTACCATGCAAAATCGTTTGGGAGATTTGATTCCATTGACAATTCGGCAACAATGCAGAATCTATCCCCAGTAATTTTCCTCTGAGCCGAAATATGGGGGTAATTTGTAGTTTAGTTTCGGATTAGGTGTTTGGCGAGGCGGGAGGCTCCGCGGAGGCCTTTGCTGGTGATGTGGTAGAGCAGGGGGAGGATGAGGCGGCGGAGGGGGCTGCCAGCGGCGAGGCGGCGGTAGGTTGGGGCGTACAGCTCGCGTGCGGCCTCGGTTTTGCCCTCTTTGGCGTAATGCGCTGCCAAAACGATGCGGCGGAAGTCAATCAAATGCAGCATCCGCTCTTTTTCGGGGTGATTTGAGTTCGCCATTTGATGTGTGGCCTCGTCAAGGGCTTGTTCCCATCGTCCGATGCGGTCGGAGAAATTGGTGCCCGTGATGGAAGCCTCGCCACTCTCATATATATCCACAAGGGCGTCGCTTATGGTTGCCACTCGTGGCTGTCCCAACATCAGTCTGATGCCCAATTCCCAGTCGTCCCACTGCAAGACATCATTGTTCCAACCGCCAAATTTGGCAAAGTACTCGCGGCGCACGGCATAACGCTGTGTGGAAAATATGCTATGCAGAATTTGGTTGGCAAACAGGTCGGTGGTGAAAAAAGGGAGATTGCGCTGGTTGCCGTCAAGGCTGTGCAGACACGCCTTCGTCGCCACAAGGTCAAGCGTGCCGCCATGCTGAGTAATGGCATTGCGGTAAGACTCCACAAGTGTTGGACGCATGGTGTCGTCGCTGTCGAAAAACAGCACCCAATCGCCTTTTGCCTCGGCAAATCCGCGGTTGCGTGTGGCAGATGCCGTGTGATGCGACTCTTGAGCCACCACCACCTCAAATCCGTCAGCAGAATGTCGCGTCTGAAATTCTTGCAGTACACTCAAAGAATCGTCGGAACTGTCATTGTCAACCAGCACCACTTGAAGTGGGCGGTAGGTCTGCGCCAGCACCGAAGCGAGTGTGGGTTTCACCTTCTCGGCGCGGTTGTAAACAGGTATGATGATGGTAAAAAGCATTGTGTCAATTTATTTCTTCTGCAAATATAGTGCAAATCTATTGCAGAGCAACAAGTTCGCTTGATTGCTGTGCTGAGATGCTGCCTATTTTCTACAAAGATAATGGAAAAACACTAATATGTGAAAAAAAACCACTATCTTTGACATTTAATCGTCCCCTTTCAACAAAAACGAATAAAGATGACATTGCAGCTACTGATATGCACTTTCAACGACGGAATCAAGCGAATCCCCGACTTGTTGCTCCCACCTATCGACGGTGTGGAATACTTTGTGTCGTGGCAGCAAGCCGATGATTTCACCCCCCACGAATTACCGGAAGAAATCGCCGACCGCTCCGATGTGGAAGTGACCACGCTGCCAGGACTTGGTTTGAGCCGAAACCGCAACAACTGCTTCCTTCATGCCTCAGCCGACATCTGCCTCATCTGCGACGACGACTGCCGCTACACACCCGAAGGACTTCGTGCCGTGATCCACGCTTTTGAGCAAAACCCCGACGTCGACATCATCACCTTTGTGGCAAAGAACGACTCGGAGCAGAAGTTCTACCCAGCCAACAGCTTCAACCTGAAGGAAAAGATGCGCAATTATTATGTCACATCATTTGAAATAGCTTTCCGACGCTTGCCTGTGACAGAGAGGGTGAAATTCAACGAACACTTCGGGCTGGGCTCCGATATGTTCGGCGCAGGAGAAGAGACGATTTTTATAGCCGATGCCATTGAGGCCGACTTGAATTGCCAGTTTTTCCCCACACAAATTGTGGAGCATCTTGGCCCCACCACATCAGTCACACGCGCAGGTGAAGCAAGTGTGCTGCGTGCCAACGGTGCCATACTCTACCACAGCTACCGCGCCACCATGTGGCTCCGCCTCCCCCTGCTGGCATGGCGCGCCCACCGCAGTGCCAACATGCCCTTCACCTACGCTCTCAAGCACCTCAACCAAGGCATCACCCTGATGCGCCGCCTCACCAAAAATTCCTAACCTCCCCCACAAATAGTAGGATAAGCGTTATTTGGAAAGCGAAGAAAAGAGTTTTGACACTAAGGATACCAGTTGTGTCACGCTTTCTTTGTCTGCTACAGGGATATTGATGCTGGTTTGCCCGGTTGTTTCATCGGTTTTCACGATGCTGTCAACCAAGCGTGCTGTGGCTTCGGGTGACTGGAGCGTTTTCGCAAGTCCAGACAAGAACGATATGCCTTTTTCCACGAGTTGTTCGGGTGTGTCGTCGGCTGTGCTGGGCGTGGTTTTGTGATGCTCGTCATCTGGTTTCACCGACTGTTCTGCCTCTGCTTCAGACTCATGCTCTTCAAATTCAAACTCGTATTCGAGTTTGTCAGGACTGCTGGCTTCCGGGGTGTCGTGCGTGTCAATAGCGTCGCGGTTATCCTCCAAGTCGTCGGAGGAAACAGCCGTTGCAGGTTCTTTGTCCGCATCTTCTTCAATTACGCTGCCCACCACATTAGCGATGGTGCTGAATTTATCGTCGCTGATGAAAATCGAGTCGTCGCCATTGTCGAGCACTCCCTCAAACATGTTTTGTTTGAATCGCAATTTGCCTATCATATTTTCCTCGATTGTGCCTTTCGACACAAGGTTGATAACCTGAATGTTGCGCTGCTGGCCGAGGCGATAAATGCGGCCTATACGCTGTTCGAGCACGGCAGGATTCCATGGCAGGTCGAGGTTCACAATCAGCGATGCCGACTGTAGGTTCAATCCCGTGCTGCCGGCATCGGTGGAGAGGAACACACGGCAATCAGGATCGGATTGGAAACTTTGCACGATAGCACCACGCTTTGGCGAAGGCACTCCACCGTGAAGATAAACGTGACCTATGCCTCGCTTTTCAAATTCTTGCACCAAGAGGCGTGTTATTCGCTCCCATTGACTGAAAACCACCACTTTCTCATCACCACCCTGTATCATTTGGTCGATAATGTTGAGGCATTCACCAATCTTCACATCATATCGTGTGTGCTGGTCGAGAATGAACGTGCTGTCGCACACCATGCGCATCATATTGAGGTTGAGCAGCAATCTGTGTCTATCTTTCTCCGAAAGGAAGTGGTGGGCGTTCCATTTGTGAATGAGTTGAGCCACAGTCGATGCGCACTCTTCGTGAATGGCCATCTGCTGATCCGTCATAGGCACGAGCAAATTAGTGTCGCGTCGGTGGGGCAACTGCATTTCCACATCGCGTTTTCTGCGACGAATCAACTTTTGCTTCACCTGGGAGCCAATGGCGTTGAGGTTGCGGTAGCCCAGCACCTTCCCTGTATCGTTGGTCACAATGCACTGGTCGCGGAATTGATAGTATGGACCGAGGCAATACTGATCCACCAGTTCCATCACCGAGAACAATTCTTCAAGTTTGTTTTCGAGTGGTGTGCCCGAAAGTGCTACCATATATTTTGATTTCAGCCGTCGGGCAGCGGAAGCAATCCTCGTGTGCCAGTTTTTCAGGCGTTGCACCTCGTCGAGAATCACCATATCGGCATCAATATGCCCCATGAATTTGGCATCGTTTGCCATTGTGTGATACGAAACGATTTTATAGGTGGCCGCATCGGCATAGAGCGCTTTTCGCTTTGCCGCATCACCTTCAATCACCATTACATCGGCTTTTGTGAAGCGTTCAATTTCGCTCTTCCACTGATATTTTAGCGATGTGGGGCAAACCACCAGAACGTTGCCCAGCAGATTGTGCTTCCGTAGCACTTCTGTCGTGGCGATGGCTTGAATGGTTTTGCCAAGTCCCATCTCATCGGCAATCAGCGTGCGCCCCTGTCTTACGGCAAACCGCACACCTTCTTTCTGATAGGGGAAAAGGCTGACGCTCAGTAGCGAATCGAGAACCTCATCGGTCAGACCGTTGACTATCTCGGCGCGCGTCTTGCTTTCACGCACCTCAAGCACAAACTCAAGAGCATCGTCGTAGCAGCGGAAAGTGTCGGAAATCTGCCGAGCCTCGTTGAGCAGCGTCGGGAAATGCTCATATCCATTTGCGAGAAGCACCCCGTCGGCATCAAAATAGCGACTTGCCAACTCTTTGAACTCACTCTCACATTCCGAACCTATGCGAATACGGACCGTGCGACCTTTGCGATACGACAGATAGATGCTCGTGTAGGCAGGTATGTCGCGATGAACACGCATTTTGCGGCTGTTGCTAATTTTGTTTTTCACAGCCTCAAGATGCTTGCAAGTTCCTAATTGCGAAGTCTTGAAATCAAGACATGAGCAATAGTTCCACACACTACCTGCTCCACGATACACCACCTTGTATCTCCAGTGCGTGTGTGGGTTGCGCACCCAATATTCGCCTGGTGCCGACTCCTCGTCGATAGGCTCAATGCCGAAATTTTCGGACATGGCAGCTTGCTGACGCAAAGCCACTTGCCACTCCTCCAGCGTCATTCCACTCGGCCTCGTCACCTCCGACAATCGCTTAGCAGTCTTCTTCTTAGCTGCATTCTTGGTCACAGTTTTCTTCTTCGCCATCTTCATCAAAAACGTTTAACTAGTTGCATCCACAAAGATACTTCCCCACAACAATCCCTACAACCATTCTCTCATTTTTTTCACTGAAAATCACACCATAATCTGCCTAATAGCTCCAAATGTCAGGGAACTCATCAAGGAAGGCAAGCTAAAGAAGTCTGTCCTCAATGACTCTGTTATCGTCACCACGGAAGATAACATATTCGTTGAGGGCAATCTTTTTCAGTTTGCCCTCGTTTACCAGTTTCTGTTTCTCTGCTTTTATCTGTTCAAGCAATTCTTGAGCTGTACCTTCTTCTGCTATTTGCGAAATTTTGTTCTAAAAGTTGATTAAGTCTCATTTTCAGATGTTCCATATTTATGCTGTTTTGAATATTGGGTGGGACATCTTCTCATAATAGGAACTCATAGAACAATTTCATGCCTATTTATATAGGATAACTATATGTTTCACTAATAAACGAATAGAAATGGAATTAAACAAATTTGAAGAGTTCCTAAGCCAAGGCAATATGGCTAAGAACACGATTTCGGCATATCTGTATGCCGTGAAGGAGTTTGGCTCTCGACACAAAGAGTTGAACAAGAGAAACTTATTGGTTTACAAGACATACTTGATTGAAACCTACAAACCAAAGACGGTGAACCTCCGTATTCAGGCAATGAACAAGTATCTTGTATTTATGGGTAAAACAAAACTCCGCTTGAAGTCGGTCAAGGTGCAGCAACGTTCTTATTTGGAGAATGTCATCAGCAATGCCGACTACACCTTCTTGAAGAACAAGTTGAAGAAGGAAGACAACTTGGAGTGGTACTTTGTGGTGCGTTTCTTGGCTGCGACTGGTGCCAGAGTGAGCGAACTTGTGCAAATCAAGGTTGAGCACGTGCAAGTAGGCTATTACGACATCTACACCAAGGGTGGCAAGATACGGCGTATCTATATCCCCAAAACATTGCGCACCGAAACAGAAAAGTGGTTGCAGACAGGCAACCGCACGAGTGGCTATCTCTTTCTCAATCGCTTCGGCGAGCGTATCACCACAAGAGGTATATCACAGCAGTTGAAGAACTATGCGGTGAAGTATGGCTTGAACGAGAAAGTGGTTTACCCCCACTCGTTCCGCCACCGCTATGCCAAAAATTTCTTGGAGAAGTTCAACGACATAGCCCTGCTTGCCGACCTTA
>OLHA01001690.1_pt1 | contig 11470 bp, 14 predicted proteins | sample 1605961 | NCBI WGS metagenome assembly OLHA01 (sample SAMN03283288) | human gut metagenome | biome: human-associated habitat; material: feces | host: Homo sapiens | place: Peru | collected 2012
AATAAAAGTTTTAAATCCTTTTTTTAATACAAAAAAAAGTTCAAATTAATGAACTATTAGTCTTAAAAAAATTTATCTATATCCTTAGGAACTTTGTCATTTACAACTGCTTCAATAATTTTATTTTCTTTTTCTTTTGAAACTTCTTTACCTGTTAACTGACCTAATTCTTGAATAACCTCTCTTAAGGTTGCTTCATTTTTTAAATCATTTTGTTGTAATTTTTTTGCTAATTCTAAAATAGTATCCTTACCTACATTAGTTTTCTTTTCTATTTTGTTAAAAAATTTATCAGAAAAATTAAACATATACTTTCCTCCTAAGTTAGTATATGTTTTTCTAGTATTTTGGTTAATATTATAATTCTTGTTCACCTTTATTTTTAAAGTTTATAACTATTGGAGTTCCTTCAAAATCAAATGATTCACGAATTTTATTTTCCAAATATCGTTCATAGGAAAAATGTACTAACCCCTTATTATTAACTTGAATATTGAATGTTGGAGGACAAGTATTTACTTGTGTTGAAAAATATATTTTTAATCGTTTTCCTTTATATGATGGTGGCAAATTTAGAGCATATGCATCATTTATTACATCATTTAAAGTGCTTGTCTTAATTTCTTTTTTACTATTATTAAATACTTTTATAACTTCAGGCATCAATGTATGAATTCTTCTTTTTGTAAGTGCTGATAAAAATACAATTGGAGCATAAGGAATAAACTGAAAATTTGCTCTAATATCTTTAATAAATTTTTTCATATTTTCATCTTTATCATTTATTAAGTCCCATTTATTAACCGCAATTATAATAGCTTTTCCAGCATCTAAAGCATATGACGCTATATGTTTATCGTGTTCAATTATTCCTTCTTCTGCATTTATAACAAGTACACATACATCACTTCTATCTATAGCTTTTAAACTTCTAAGTAAACTATATTTTTCTATTCTTTCATAAACTTTACCTTTTTTTCTCATACCGGCAGTATCTATTACAACAAAATCTTCACCATGATAAGTAAATACGGTATCAATTGCATCTCTAGTAGTACCCGCCTCATTACTTACAATTACTCTTTCCTCATTTAAAATAGCATTTACTAAGCTACTTTTCCCTACATTTGGTCTTCCTATAACTGAAAATTTGATCATTTCTTTAGAATATTCATCATCCACAATTTCATTGAAATTTTCAGTTATTTTATCTAATAAATCAAAAATACCACTATTTTGTTCTCCACTTATATTAACATAAGTATCAAATCCTAACTCATAAAAATCATACTGATGTTCTAAAAATAATTTACTATCAGTTTTATTTATTGCAACAATAACTCTTTTTTTAGATTTTAATAACATATCCCTAACAACTAAATCATTAGTTGTTATTCCTTCTTTTCCATCAACAACAAAAACAATTGTATCAGCTTCATCTATTGCAAGTTCAACTTGTACCTTTATTTCATCATTAAATACTTCTTTACTAATATCTACTCCACCAGTATCAATTAAATGAAATTTATAATTTTCAAATTCTACACTACCATATACTCTATCTCTAGTTACACCTGGTGTATCTTCAATTATTGATATTTTTTTTCCTACTAAACAGTTAAAAAGAGTAGATTTTCCTACATTTGGTCTTCCAACTAACGCTACTACAGGTTTCTTCATATAATACCTCCTCAAATTAAAATAACTTAATTTAATAAGCTATTTATTACAAAATAATAAATTATGTAATTTTATAATTTTGTCCATATCATAACATATTTCTTTAGAATATTCTAGTAAATTTCCTAATTTAATGTCATCAATTTTGTTATTTAATTTAATATATAATTCATTGTTATATTTATATAGTGAGTAATTACAATTTTTTAAATAATCCTTTATTTCAAAATAATCGTCTATTTTAAATAAAAAGGTTGAATTATTATGAATAGAAACTTGAGTATCTATTTGATCAGAAAAATAGTCATAATATTCTATATCCTCTTTTTTTAGATTGACAATTACTCCATAATTAGTATCTATATAAACATCAATATTATAAAATCCATTTAATTTTATATTATATATTTTTTTTATTTTTGCAAGCAAATCATTCATATATTCTTCTAGAGAATCTAAACTTAAAAAATCGCATTTAGAGGTATAATAGCGATTTAAATAAATAGTAATTTCATCATTACTAGTATTTATTTTCATATTATCACCTAAATTATTGTATGACTAATTATTTAAAATGCGATTACATTGTTCTTTCGATTTTTTCGCCTATTTCATCTCTACCTAATTTTGTAACATTTGAAAACATTACAAAATCATCACCAACAACCAATTCTAAATCTTCTAATAATTGTGCTCTTTGTTTTTGTTGCAAAGTTATACCAACCTTATCAGTTTTAGTAGCAACAATAGTTACCGGTATTTTATAATGTTTTAAAAAATTATACATCATAACATCATCACTACTTAATTTATTACGAAAATCTATTAACATAAAAACTTGTTTCAAGTTTGGTCTATTTATTAAATAGTCTTCCATCATTAAGCCAAATTTCTTTTGTTTTTGTTTACTTAAATTGGCATAACCATATCCAGGAGCATCAACTAAATAAAAACTATTATTAACTAAATAAAAATTAATAGTTTGTGTTTTACCAGGATTTGAAGAAGTTCTAGCGTAATTTTTACGACTAATCATAGTATTAATAAAACTACTTTTCCCTACATTAGATCTTCCAACTAATAAGTATTCTGGTAAATTATCTGTTGGATACTGACTTCTTCTAACCGCACTTATAACTAAATTAACACTCGTGATTTTCATATATTTCACCTTTTCTTCAATCAAAATACATATTAATTATACATTAAAGAATAATAATAGTCAAATTACGTCTATTTTAGTGAATGTTAAAATTATATATTGTTTTATTTGACTTTATATTGTTAATGATATATAATACTTGGCTAAAAGAGGGGTCATTATGATAAAAAATATTTCTAAAAATATAAAGTTGTTATCTAAACCTGTAGTTATTGAAAAAAATTGTGATTTTTCAGAAAACAGAGCAATTTTTATTTCTACAGAAATTGGAGTACCTACTGAAAATATTTTTAATCAAGGTAAACAAACTAACATTCAATGCAAGTTTATGAATAATTGGATTCAAATAAATTCAAAATGGTATTTCATAAAACAAGACCTAGATTATAAAGGAATTATTAACGAATTATTAGGTGTTGAAATTACAAATCATTTTGGATTAAAAAGTGCGAATAATATAATAGCAAAAATTAAAAAAACTAACGAATTAGTAATAGCGTCAGAAAATTGTCTTGAGGAAAATAAAGAATATTACTCTTACAATGATTTAAATATTAAAAAAGGTAATTTAGAGCAAGTAATAACAAATATAAAAAATTTCTGTATAAAAAATAATGATACTAATTATAGTCTATTAAATGATATCATAAAAATGACTATTAGAGATTTGTATTCTAGTGATAATGATAGACATTCAAATAATTTTTTTATCGAAAAAACTAATAGTCAATATAACTTAGCTCCTTTATTTGATTATGATCAATCATTTAGAAGTAAAAATTTATTAACACACGAAAACGTAATTATGAAAATTTATTTAAATAGTAAAGATGATAGAGAAATAATATGTAATAATATATTTTTTCAAGAAGCATTAAATCAATTAGAAGAAATTGATATGAATATTTTATTAAATAAAATAGAAAATAAACATAACTTTAAAATAAATGATGATATAAAAAATTACTATTTAAGTTTTGACAAAAATATAAAAGATAAAATAAAAAGGTTTGAACTTAGAAAATAGTCCATATCACTCTCGATATGAACTATTTTTATATATTATTTAAAAATTCATGTAAATTAGAAGCAACATTTTCTGGTACAATTTTAGATAATTCCTCTATACTTGCTTCTTTCATTAATGTTAAGTTATGGTATTTTTTTAACAATTCTCTCTTTCTTTTTTCACCAATACCTTCAATATTATCTAAAATACTTGATAAGCTTCCTTTACTTCTTATTTGTTTATGATAACTAATCGTGAAATTATGAACCTCATCTTGCATTCTTTCTAAGTAATAAAATAAATTACTTTTTTTATCTATTTTCAATTCTTCTATTGGGTCAAAAGCAAGTAAGGCTTCAGTTGTATGGTGGTTATCTTTTTTTAATCCTACAACCATTATATCTAATCCTAGTGAATTAATAACACCTCTAGCTACATTAATTTGACCTATTCCTCCATCCACTATTATTAAATCAGGTTTTACTAAATTATCTTTTAAAACTCTAAAGTATCTTCTATAAATAACCTCATTCATTGTTCCATAATCATCATTTTTATCTACACTTATTTTAAATTTTCGATAATCGTTTTTACTAGGCTTACCAGATACATAAACAACCATTCCTGATACATTAAAAGTTCCAAATAAATGTGCATTATCAAAAAGTTCTATTCTATCAAGTTTATCTAGTTTTAATAAATTTCTTAATTCTTCATTCGCACCTATTGTTTTTTCTTCGTCTTTTTTTATAAGTTCAAATTTTTCTTTTAATAAAATTTCTGCATTATTATTAGCCATTTCTACTAATTTATTTTTAACACCTTTAATAGGTTTTATTATTTTAACCCCTAAATAATTAGATAATAAAATATCATCTACAATACTAGGAACTATTATTTCTTTAGGTAATATTACACCTTTATCATAAAATGATGAAATATAACGATTAAGTTCCTGATCGACTTCATCAACAAGTGGGAAAATCTTAGAATGTTTCTCAACTATTTTACCCCCTCGTATAAAAAACACCTGAATAGATAAATATCCTTTATCTACAAAATATCCAAAAATATCTGTATTTATATCTTCTTTTATTTCTACTTTTTGTTTAGTTAAAACTATTTTTATATAGTCAAGCATTTCTTTTAATTCTTTTGCTTTTTCATAATTCATATTTTCACTTTGAATATACATTTCTTCTTCAATTTTTTTGGTTATAAAACTGTGATCTCCATTTAAAAAATGTACAATTTCCTTTTTCATTTGTTCTACTACACTTTTATCAAAATTTTTAGTACAGTAACCTAAACATTCATGTATATGATAATAAAGACATGGTTTACTCTCAAATGTGTTGCATTTTCTTAAGGGATACATTCTATTTAATAAATTTACAGTGTTTCTTGCCGCAGTTACATTTGGATATGGTCCATACAAATTGGTATTTTTTTTCTTTTTTCTATTTATATTTCTAACTATAGAAAGTTTTGGAACATCCTCATTTAAAAATTCAATATATGGATAACTTTTATCATCTCTAAGTAAAATATTATATTTAGGATCATATTTTTTTATTAAATTATTTTCAAGTATTAAGGATTCAATTTCTGATTCAACAACAATATATTCAAAAGTATCTATTTCACTAACTAATTTTGCTGTTTTACCTGTATGTGTTCCTCTAAAATATGAACTTAGTCTATTTTTTAGCTTTTTTGCCTTACCTACATAAATTATAATTCCATCTTTATTTTTCATTTGATAGCACCCAGGTTTATTGGGTACTAAACTTAATTTTTGTTTAATTTTTTTCATTGTTAAATCATCCATAGAAATCACCAACTATATTATACCAAAAATTGAAAAAATATTCTAAATACTATATAATTATTTTGGTGATAAAATGAAATCTATAAACAAAAATGTTGTAAATGAAATTATTATTAATAAATCTAGGTTTATAACTAAATTAATTAAAATTAATAATGAAGATGAGATAAAAATAAAATTAGATTATATAAAAAAAGAATATAAAGATGCAACTCATTATTGTTATGCTTATATAACGGGTAATACAAAAAGATTTAATGATGATGGTGAACCTGGTGGTACTGCTGGTATGCCTATTTTAAATGTACTAGAAAACAATAATTTAACTAATATTCTATGTGTCGTTATTAGATATTTTGGAGGAATTAAATTAGGTGCTGGTGGACTTGTTAGAGCATATACAAAAGCAGTTACGGAAGCCTTAAATAATGCGAAAATAATAAATTTAACTGATGGATTTAGTATAAATTTAGAATTCGATTATAATAAAATTAAAATAATTGATAATATTTTGAAAGATATAAAAATTAATTATAAAGAATATGATGAAAATATTATTTATGAATTTTTAATTGGGAAAGATAAATTCAATGAAATAAAAAAAGAGTTAGAAAATAACTCAATAAAATTAAATATAGAAAAAGAATTACTTGTTGAATTATAAAGATTTCATTTTTCTTTTTTCAATATAATTATTTCTGTCACTCCAATTATTAAAACTATTAACTGTGTAACAATGTTTAATGATATATCATAATTTCCTATTTTAAGAATCACAAAAAATATAATATTAATAACATTAAGTATATATATAATGTTGATTTTTTTAAATTTGTAACAAATATATGAAATCAATAATATAATCCAAGGTATAAAGAAATATAAGCTCATATATTCTTTTAGAAAATTTATAGCCATTTTGTAGGCATCCTGATAAATTCCTTGACTTATTTCTACATTTTGAGATAACACATTTGTATAAACACCTAATGAACATATAGAACATATATAAATCGATATAATAGGAACTGCATACATAATAAAAGTAATTATTATTTCTAATATATTTTTTTTATTCTTTTGCTCATTATAATACTTTTTTACTTCATCATTGTTTGAAGTCCCTGCTTCAAGTATTTCATTAACACTCACATCTAATTCCTTACTTAGTAAATATAATGTTTCTATTTCTGGTAAACTATTACCAGTTTCCCATCTTGAAACAGCTTTGTTTGTCACATATAATTTTTTAGCCAATTCCTCTTGAGTCATATTCTTTTTGCGTCTTAATTTAGAAATATATTCTCCAATTTTCACTACATCCATAAATACACCTCCTTCTAGTGTATTTATATAATAAAAGTATTTAAAAAGCAATCTACTATCAATAGAATAAAGATTTTATCTTTAAAAACTATAATAAAAATAACATTCAAATTTATAAATGTTACTTTTTTATTAATTTTTTTATACTAGATTTATTTTCAAAATTGAAAAAACCATTATCTTCTGAATAAACAATTGGATTAGTAGAGTCCAAAACTACATAGTTTTTATTAGTTAAAATTGAACTTGCCTCGTCTTTGGAAATGAAAGATAAATTGCTTATAATAGGCATAGAATTAATAACATACACTTTTCCACTTCTATAAATTGTAAGAGGATCATTTTCATAAAATGTTTTTGTAAATATATCCTGATAACCATTTTTAAAATTTTTTACAACTTTTCTTGCCAAAATAAAATGTTGATATTGTTCCCAAAAATATACATAATTATATTCAACTTTTTGTACTAATGCTAAACTACATAAATATAAATTTTTAGTTTTAATATATCTTATATTTTCAAACATTTTAGTTCCACTCCTTAACAGTGTTGTATATTATAGAAAATACAATTTAATAAAGTCAATTATTTTAGGAACAAAAATTATTAATCCAGATATAGCTGCAGTAATCGCAAATACAAATACAGCTGCTGATGCTGTATCTTTGGCAATTTTAGCTAATGGATGAATTTTTGGACAAGTTAGGTCAACAACCGCTTCTATAGAAGTATTAATAAGTTCAGTAGCAATTACAAGTCCACATAAGATTATACATATTATCCACTCTATTTTAGAAATTCTTAAAATTAAACCAAATATTATTACAAAACAAAGCATAGTTATATGTATAAACATACTTTGTTCATATTTATAAGCATATTTTAAACCATCAATTGAATAACCAAAACTCTTAAAAAATCTTTTTAAGCCCCTTTTTTTTTGCTCAGCGCGTGATTCCGAATCCATTTAAAATTTCCTCCTGTTTAGAAAACATTACTTTTTCATCTTCTTTTGTCATGTGATCATAACCTAATAAATGAAAGAAACCATGTATCATCAAAAAGCAGATTTCTCTTAAATTACTATGGCCATATTCTAAGGCTTGTTCATACACTTTGTCAATCGAAATATAAATATCTCCTAAAACCCTAACATCACTTTCTATCTCTTCTTCACTATCTTCAAGCGCAAAACTAATTACATCAGTTGGTCTATCAATTTTGCGATATTCACGATTTAATTTATGAATATATTCATTATCGACAATAATTACATTAAAAATGACATTTTCTAAATTTTCATGTTTTATTGCATAATCAATTAATTTTTTCATTGTATCTATATATTCAATATCTTTTCCTGTTTCATTTATTATTTCTACATTACTCATAAAATACCACCTATACTTATAAAATTAAACAAATATAAAATTATTAAAATTATTATTATTATAGCACACATATTTAAAAAAATTGGACCTTTAAAGAAATTTGGTAATAAATTCTTTATTTTATTCAAATAAACAAATATATAAAAACCTAACATACCCCCAATTATATTAAGTAAAATATCATCTATATCAAATACTCTTCCAATTAACATTTGTGTTATTTCTATTGAAAATGACGTTATTAAACATAATATAAAATTTACATACCATTTTTCACTTCTTATATAATAACCAACAAAAAATCCGTAAGGAGCAAACATAATCATATTTCCTAGTATATTTTTTATAAATAAACGACTTCCTACTTCATACCTCATAATTTCCTTAAATGGAATAAAATTAGAAGTGCTCCAATCAACATCCTGAAAAGTTACAACATAGAATAAAAACATAATATAAAGTATAAATCCTAGCATAAGTAATTCTCTATATAAAACAAATTTAACTTTATTATGAATTAAATAAGCTATTCTTAAAGAAGATACTATTATTGTAAAAAGAAATAATGTTGGCCAAACATTAGAAAAAAGTTCGATTATTGTTTTCTGTAGCACAACACCACTCCTATTCTTGAATATTTGTATCCTCAATTATCCTATAATCTGTTATATCTTCATAAACTGAGAAAAACATTTCAAGAACTATTTTACTCTCTTTTATCTCAACTTTCAAATTTTTTGATGAAATTATATATTCTTTGTCATTTAATTTACTTTCCATAGAACTTATACTTTTATTTTTAGCCATTTCTATTGCTTCATCTATCGTATATATTTTATCTGTTTTTTTTACCTCTCTTTGTGTTTCAAGAGATAATTTTATTGGTAAAAATAAATGTTTTACTATGTTTTTTTCATCTATTTCTTTATTTTCAAATTTATTAAAATTAAATAATTCAAATCTTTTATTCAAAAAACTCAACGTTAAAACTTTATTTGTATTTGATGTATAATTTTCTTCGTAATAAACAAATGGCATTTCGACCTCACTTTTATACCAAACTTCACCATATACTTTACCATTTGCTCTAACAACACTTTTTAAAGCTTCATTTAAGTAAATATTACCAGATACAATAACATCTCCAGCTTTAACATAATCATTAACATTTTTTACAACAACACCATTTTCCGCAATTATAGTTTTAATGATTGCTGATTTTTTAGCAACAATATTTCTATTTTGAGTTTCAACATCGCTGTTTGGGATATTCCTTTCTTCAACTCTAACTATATATTTAGTACCAATCCTCTCTATTTCTATCCATTCTAATTTATCTTTATATTTTTCTAGAATTTCTTTTTTTATCTTTTCTATTTCATTAAAACTTTTAACGAATTTTTTTTCAGTAATACCGTATTTTTTTAGTTCACTAATTAATAATTCTTGAATTTCTTTTTTATTGTGAACTACCTCTACATCAAATATTACATTTGTTAATAATAAAATTAATAAAAATCCAATGAACATAAAAAATAATAGTATTTTGTTTTTTATTAGTATTTTTTTAATTTTTATTAATCCATAACTATTTACTTCACTTAATTCATATATAGATTTTATTTTTTCTATTTTTTCTAGGTCACTTTTAAAAACTCTAATTTCAATTTCTTTATAATTTATATATTTAATATTTAAAATATCAATATTTTGTTTTACTAACTTATTAATAAAACGATTTACATTTTTACCTTTAATATTTAAAACTATAGAACTTCTTAAATTAAATAAAAAAGAATTCTTCATTTAATCACCTTAATTCTATTTTTTTTATTACTCCGGATATTAAAATTTCATTATTTAACATTTTTTTTAAAGCTAATTTTTCTCCAGTTATTAACACATTTTTATTAGGGCCATTAACTAATATTTTAGTATTTTCTATTGCACCTAGACTAGTATAATTAATAATATTTATTTTATCGTTATAAATATTTATAACAAATTCATTATTAATCATATATTCCCTTATGTTATTAAACAAATTCATAAACCCACCTACTATAATTTTATTAAAAATAAATATTATTATGTAAAAAAGATAAAAGTATTAATTTAATATAAATAATAAAAAAAATTATATCTTCTATATTTGATATAATTTTTTTACTTATTTTCTTATTGTTATTACAGGGCGTACACCATATACTCTTTCACCATATTCATAACTTAAACCTCCACTATAATTAATATAATATAGGCTCCTAACATGAAAGTAAGTGTTATGATAAAGTGATGTCATTGTCCACCAGTTACCAGAGTAAATATTTGATGCCCCACATTTTCCCGAATTACAATATAACCACTCCACAGAATCACTATTTGCAGATAATCTTGTTATTTTTGTTACATTTGGAAATTTTTGATTTGTTCCGCTATAAGATGGGCTTAAATTCCAATATTCTGAATATGTTATAAGTCTTACGTAATCACTTTCATAACCACTATTACAACTTGCTCCACTAATATTTTCTATTTCTGTTTTTAAATATCCACCATATGATGCGAGGCTATCCCCACGCGATTGATCTACACATACTTCTACCGGTACCATATTTTCTATTTTGTCTTTAAGACTCAGATATAAAGTTTCTTTAAAATACATATTTATTAATGATTTATCCCAACTATATACATAGTTACTTCCATTATATGTACAATTATTATTGTTATCATTATTGCTTTCGCAATGCGACATATCTTCTATTTGTCCTCCATCCATTAATAATGTAACATTACTTCCATCATCACTTATTACATGCCAATTATATCCACCAAAATCTGTTATTGCTTCTCCAGATACATAAGCTCTTTTTTCCAATCTTGCTTTATTATCGTTTGTTCCGTTACTTCCTTCACAACTTACTTTTCCATCTTCATTTGGATAACTACAAAAAAAACCATTCATTATTACATCTGTTGCTGTTATTTTTCCGTCACTCTTAATAACAACTTTTCCACTTTCTGGTTTTGTGCCTTTAAAGTCTAATGATTCTAAGCCAGTTAAT
>OLHA01001694.1_pt1 | contig 11465 bp, 11 predicted proteins | sample 1605961 | NCBI WGS metagenome assembly OLHA01 (sample SAMN03283288) | human gut metagenome | biome: human-associated habitat; material: feces | host: Homo sapiens | place: Peru | collected 2012
CGTTAATGACGCTCCTTCGATAAAAGCAGCCGATATCGGTATCGGTATGGGTATCACGGGAACCGACGTCACAAAAGGCGTTTCGGATATGGTACTTGCCGACGATAACTTTGCAACCATAGTTAACGCCGTCGAAGAAGGACGAAAGATTTATGACAACGTTCTTAAGGTTCTTCAGTTCCAGTTATCAACGAATCTAAGCGAAGTTATCATAATGTTTGTAGCTTCGATTCTTCACTTTACGATTCTTTCGCCCGTTCATCTTCTTTGGATTAACATGGTTACGGACTCGCTTCCCGGTCTTGCTCTCGGCATGGAAAAAGCAGAGGGCGATATCATGAGAAGAAAGCCGCGCCCGACCACGGACGGAATTTTTTCCGGCGGCGCAGGTGTTGATATGATTTGGCAGGGTGTTTATCTTGCAATCATTGAAATTGCCGCATATGTTATAGGCTTCTGGCTTGAGCCTTCCGGCGGCGGAGCGCACAGTCTCGTAGGCTTCTTTAGCGGCGAACCGTGCGTAAATGCAATGGCAATGGCATTCCTGACCGTTAACTTCTCCGAAATGATGTGTGCAATCAATATGCGTTCGCGCCGGGGTTCGCTGTTCTCGGCACACATGCTCAAAAAGCAGAACTGGTGGCTTGTCGGCGCATTTGTCGTAACAACACTTATGACGCTTGCCGCAATATACGTTCCCGGTCTTAATTCCGTATTCGATATAAAGCCGGGTACATTCAGTTGGTATGAGCTTGCAATTTCGTTCGGACTTGCCCTTACAACCATTCCCGTATTTGAAATAGGCAAGGCGATAAGAAGAATGTCTTCCGGAAAAAAAGCATAAAGAAATAAAAAACGGCCTCGGATTTTTTGCGGATCCGAAGCCGTTTTCATGCAATTGATATACACAGGGCACCCTGTTGTTTTATAAAAAATCCTTTATTAATTCGGCGTCCTGTTTGCCGCGTTCGTAAAGGGCTGTGAGATCGCCGGTGTCTTTTGTAAGAGTTTTAAGATGTCCGATATCCGACGGTGCGATAATAATCAGCCGCCCGTTTTTTTCGAGCTTTTTTGCAAGCTCAATAGAGTTGTGAAAGCGTTCTCCCCGTTTCAGAAGTGCCTCGGATACATTCGGGTATTTTGACTTCAGCAGAACGGAACAGAGCCTTTCTTTGTCAAAAGACACGTCCGCATCAATCGGTCTTGTCAGTATAAGAACTATTCTGTCGGCTCCCGCGTCAAGAGCGTATTCTATCGGAATCGCATCCGAAACGCCTCCGTCATAATACTGCTTCTCACCGACCGTGTATGCCTTGCACGCGATCGGAATGCAACAGGAGGCTTTGAGAATACCGTAGTCGTTTTGCCGCATATCGGCTTTTGAAAAATAAAACGGTTTACCCGATTCCGCATCTGTGGCAACAACGGTATATTCGGTCGGGTTTTTCATCAGCGCGTCATAGTCGAGCGGATCCTCACCGCCGGAATTGCTCAACACGCCGTAGATATAGTCCAAGTCAAGATATGAATGCTTTTTCAGTATGTTTGAAGCACTCATATAGTCGGTGCGTTTTGCATACTGCGTGTAAAACCTGAAGTTTCTGCCGTGCTGACCTGCAAGAAATGATGCGGTGTTTGCACTTCCCGCAGAAACGCCTATGCAGCGGTCGAAAGAAATTCCTTTCTCAATGCACCTGTCAAGAACTCCCGCTCCGTATATTCCGCGAAGTCCGCCGCCTGTGTCAATAACGGTTGTATTCATTTTAAATTATCCTTATTTGATCAGAAAAACTTATGTGCAAACTCGGTGAATTTCTTTTCGTAAAGAGCGGAATCCGTTGCGTAGCTTTTTGCGTGCCATGCGCCGTCAAAAATTACAATTTCTTTATACGGGGCGCTTGTTGCTTCGTAAAGTTCATAACACATGACGGGGGAGATAAAGTCATCTCTTTCACCGTGGATGAAAAGTATCGGAATATTCGCATGCTTAACGCTCTCAAGAGCATTTGTATCCTTAAAATCATATCCCGCGAGAACCTTACAAAATGCGCCTGCACCGAACAGAAGCGGATATTTTGCGGGGCCGATGACATCGAGTACATTTGAAAACTCATTCCACGCCGATGTGTAACCGCAGTCTGCAACCGTAAATTTTACGTTTTCGGGCAATTTTTCGTCGCCCGTCATGAGCATGACCGTTGCGGAACCGAGTGAAACTCCGTAAAGACATATTTCGATGTCGCTGCCGAATTTGTCAAGCATAAAGCCGTGCCACTTCATACAGTCGCGGCTTTCTTTGTATCCGAAGGTAATATGTTTTCCTCCGCTTTTTCCGCAGCCGCGGTGATCAACGAGAAAAACATTAAAGCCGCTGTCATGAAGAAACTTTGTTTGAAGTGCAAATCCCGTTTTTGCGCTGCTTCTGTAGCCGTGACTGCAAAAAATATATTTTTTTGTTTCTTTCTCGGCAGGCAGATAATATGCGTGGAGTTTAATGCCGTCATCGCTGACAATGTCGTATTCCGTGAAGTGCTGCCCGTTAAGCCACGATACCCGCGGATCGATCTCAACGGGTTTGTCTCCCGTTTTCTTTTTTGTTACAATATTTCCGACTGCGTTGAAGACTTTACCGTTTGAAGCCATGACCTCATGGTAAATAAAGTAACTTAATCCGTTACATACAACCGCCGATGCGCCGAGCGCGGCAACGGCTTTTTTGCTTATTTTCATCGGTTCACCCCAAAATATTAAAACAGTAATAAAAATATTTTAACGCGGAATGATGATACTGTCAATACCCGTAAAAATAAAACGTGTTTGACACGCACGGATTGAAATGGTAAAATGTAACTCGGAGGCGACGCTTATGATTAAAGCTGTTCTTATTGATATCGACGATACGGTTCTTGATTTTCAAAAATGTGCGGAATGGTCGATAAAAACCGCCATGTCGGAGCGAGGCGTGCAGTATGCCGCAGAGATGTATCCCGTGTTCAAAGAAGTGAATGACAGACTGTGGTCGGAGCTTGAAAAAGGAAATATTACTCGCGAAAATATTTTCGACAGACGTTTCAGTGAAATTTTTGATAAACTCGGTCTGTCCCTGGACGGCAGAGAATTCGAAGCAAGGTTCATCGAGCTTTTGCATGAAAGCACCGAAGAAGTGTCTGAAGCACGCGCACTTCTGGAATATCTGCACGGTAAAAAATACCGGATATATGCAGTGAGTAATGCAATGCAGTTTCAGCAGGAAAACAGATTGAAAAAGGGCGGTTTGGCAGTGTTCTTTGACGGGATTTACACTTCAGAGCTTCTCGGCGCGGCTAAACCGTCGCGTGAGTTTTTTGACGCATTTTTTGCGAGAGTCCCTGAAATTTCAAAAGACGAAGTTTTGCTGATCGGCGATTCTCTCACGGCGGATATAACCGGCGGAAAAAACTACGGACTGACAACATGCTGGTTCAATAACGGCGCGCGGCATTCTTCGAGCGGTTCGTTCTCGGATTTTGTAGTAACTTCTCTTTCATCAATAAAGCTGTTTATGTAAAATTAACGGAGGATTTACGGTGAAACACGAATATACTTTTGATTATTTTAAAAAAAGTGCAGACTATGTCCGAAATATAATCGGAGAAGAACCCGACGCGGCATTGATTTTAGGCTCTTGTCTCGGCGGTTTTTCGGAGCGTATACAGTCTCCTGTCGAAATTGACTATAAGGATATTCCCAATTTCCTGACATCGACCGTTCAGTCGCATGCGGGGAAGCTTATTTACGGCACGGTTGCGGGTAAAAAAGTTATATGCATGTCGGGCAGATTTCACTATTACGAGGGATATGATTTTGAACAGCTGACCGCGCCGATAAGGCTTTTTAAGCTTTTGGGTGCGAAATATACAATAATAACCAATGCTGCGGGCGGTGTTAATACATCATATAAGCCGGGCGATATAATGATAATAAGCGACCACCTGAAGCTGACGGGGGCAAGTCCGCTCTGCGGCAAAAATATTGAGGAATTCGGGCCGCGCTTTTTTGATGTGACCGATATGTACACGGCTTCACTGCGAAAAAAAGCGTTTGAATGTGCCGAAAACAGCGGCTTGACTGTTCACGAGGGCGTTTATATGTATTTTACGGGACCGCAGTTTGAAACGCCTGCGGAGATTCGTGCGGCGAGAATATTAGGCGCGGACGCAGTGGGAATGTCGACCGTGACCGAGGCTCTTACCGCGGCTCACTGTTCTATGCCCCTACTCGGCATTTCCGTTATAACAAATATGGCTGCCGGTGTGACAAGCGAGAAAATCAGCCATGAGGAAGTCGGCGTTGTTGCCGAAACGGTGTCCGGAAGATTCGGAGACTGCATCGAAAAAATCATATCTGCCGTTTGAAAGGAAAACAGATGAAAACTCTTTTGAAAAACTGTACCGTTATTCTCAATGACGACGGGAATGTGCGCGCCGAGAGCGGCTTAAATATAGCGGTTGACGGCGAATTTATAGGATACATCGGAAGCGAAATTCCCGACGGCATTTTTGATTCTGTTAAAGACATGAGCGGAAAACTTGTCATGCCGGGACTGTATAACTGTCACACACATACTTCGATGGTGCTTTTGCGAGGAATCGGCAGCGGACTGCCGCTTAATAAGTGGCTTTTTGACGCTGTTTTTCCTGTTGAAGACAGACTTACCGCCGATGACATAAAAGCGGGCAGCGAGCTTGCCGTGCTTGAAATGATATCCGGCGGTACCGTCAGCTTTTCCGATATGTATTTTTATCCGCGAGTTACGGAGGATGTCGTAGCAAAAAGCGGCATGAAAGCAAATTTATGTCGCCCCGTGCAAAGCTTTGACCCTGACGAGCGGCCGCAGGACTGTTACAGAATAGCCGAGTCGGAGGAGCTTTTTAAAGAATTTAACGGAGCTGCCGACGGCAGAATACTTGTAGATTTTTGCGTGCATGCAGAGTACACATGCAATCCTCAGGTAGTTAAGGCATATTCCGATATCTGCCGCGAATATAACGGAAACATGCACATTCACCTTTCGGAAACGGAAAAAGAGCACCGCGAATGTATTGAAAAGTACGGCAAAACACCGTCGGAATGGTTCGAGACTCTCGGTGCATTTGACGCCGACGCTTTTGCCGCCCACTGCGTAACGGTTACAGATTCCGATATTGATATTTTGAAAAAGCACAATGTGAGTGTTATTCATAACCCGACAAGCAACATGAAGCTCGGAAGCGGTTTTGCACCGATAAGGCGTTTTCTTGACACCGGCATCAATGTTGCACTCGGTACAGACGGTGCAGCAAGCAACAATAATCTTGACATGCTTGAAGAAATGCACCTTGCGTCCGTTATCCATAACGGATTTTCGCGTAATGCAACCGAGCTTACCGCAGGGGAAATCATAAATATGGCAACCGTAAACGGTGCAAGAGTTCAGCGTCGGGAAAAGTGCGGTGCTCTTGCGGTCGGTAACAAGGCAGATATCATTGCGCTTTCCCTCTCCGCCCCTCATATGCAGCCTTGCATTGACGCCGTTGCTCTTGCCGTATATTCCGCACAGGCATCCGATGTGTGCATGACGATGTGTGACGGAAAGATTCTCTATGAAAACGGTGAGTTCCTGACGCTTGACAGAGAACGGATTATGTTTGATGTTCAAAAAAGCGTTTCAAGACTGTATAAATGAGGTGACGAAATGGAAAGAGCGGACAGAGAACTTGCATTTATGCTTCGTTATGAAAACATCGCGTGGTTTTCCGACGGTAAAGTAAAAATACTTGACAGGCGTGTTTATCCGCGCAAACAGGAATTTGTTATCTGTGAAAATTATCATGAGGTAATACAGGCACTTCGCGATATGGTCACACAAAGTGCAGGACCGTACACTGCCGCAGCTTCGGCAATGGCGCTTGCCGCTTTTGAGTGCAAAAACATGAGCGGAGAAAAGCAACGCGAATATTTGCAAAAAGCCGCTGTTGAAATTGCAAATGCGCGTCCCACTACGGCAAAACGAATGGGACTTATAACGTCAGGCTGCCTTGATACAGCTTTTAAGGCGATGGATAAGAGCGAAAACATAAGCGACGCAATTATGGATTATACCGTAAAAATAAATAACATGCGGTACAATAAAGTTTATAAAATGGCGCAGTATCTCGCAGATATGATTCCCGCGCACGGTGCGGTTATGACGCAGTGCTTCGGCGAGACGATAGTCGGACAGCTTTGCAGGGCGCTTAAAGAACAGGGAAAAGACGCTGTGCGTTTTTTCTGCCCCGAAACACGGCCGTATTTTCAAGGGGCGAGGCTTACTGCGACGGTTTGCTGCGACATGGGAATGGATGTTACCGTAATTACCGATAATATGCCCGCGTTTGTCATGAAAAAAGAAAAGGTCGATGTTTTTACCTCCGCCGCCGACGCAATTTGCATGGACGGTCATGTCGTAAATAAAGTCGGTACTTTTCAGATTGCAATTGCTGCAAAATATAATAAACTGCCGTATTTTGTGACGGGAGCGCCCGATAAAGTTCACCCGACGGTCGATACGGTCACCATAGAAATGCGCGATCCGAAATTTTCTTTACAGGCAATGGGTGTCAAACGGCAGCCGACGGTGTAAAAGGCTATTATCCTGCTTTTGATATTACTCCTCCCGAACTTGTGAGCGGCGTTGTTACAGACACGGGAATATACACGCCGTATGATCTTGAGCGGTACTATACCGACGGAAATATGGGCGAATATGAGATGGTTATTTAACAAAGGAACGGTTTTATTATGATCAGACTTATCCCGCAGCCGCTTTCGGTGACTGAAAATACAGGTGCGTTTGTAAAGGCATCCGACTTTACCGTGACAAGAAAAACGCTTTCTGTAAAACAGTGTGATGAAAGCTATTCGCTTTACATAAAAGCAGACGGAATTACGATTTGCGCGTCATCGGAAAAGGGCTTTTTTTATGCGGAAAAAACGCTTGAGCAGATTATTTCATTTTACGGCGACTTGATTCCCGTCTGTACGATAAACGATTCGCCGCGATTTGAGTACCGCGGATTTATGATTGACTGTGCGCGACACATGTTTTCGGTTGATGAGCTTAAAAAAATGATAGACGTTGCGGCGTCGTTGAAATTCAACCGTTTTCACTGGCATCTTGCCGATGACCAGGGATTCAGAATAGAGCTGAAATGCTATCCGGAGCTTACGCGTCTCGGAAGTGTCCGTGCCGGCGACAGGTTCGGCAAGAATCTGCAGTCCGATAAACCTTACGGTGGTTTTTATACTCAAAAAGAAATATCAGAAATTGTAGATTTTTGTCGCAAACGATTTATTGATGTTATTCCGGAGCTTGATGTGCCGGGGCATTCCTCCGCGCTTTTGCACGTTTTTCCCGAACTCGGGTGCGGCGGAAAAAACGTCAGTGTGAAAATGTCAAACGGTATTTTCAAGGATGTTTTGTGTGTCGGAGAAGAAAAGACGGAGACTGTAATCAGAAATATTGTTTCGGAACTTTGCGAGCTTTTCCCCGGAGAATATTTTCATATCGGCGGTGATGAGGTCCCGCGTGATAACTGGAAAAACTGTCCGAAATGCCGCAGCCTTGCCGAGAGCGCCGGAATACACGACCTCGACGGTCTGCAGCAGCTTTTTATCAATTCTGTTGCAGCTTTTTTGCAGGAAAAAGGGAAGACGGTTATCGGTTGGAATGAATGCTTAAAGGGAGGCAAACTGAACGGCGGCATGGTCATCGAACGTTGGCTTGATCCGAAAGGACTTGCCGTTAAGGCGGCAAATAACGGCAGAAAAATCATTGCCGCACCGCTGAAGCCGTACTATGCCGACTACCCTTATGCAATTTATTCCCTTAAAGAAGTATATTTGTACGAGCCTACCGATATCAAAGGTTTAACAGAAAGCGGCAAAGAAAATGTGATCGGAACAGAATCCCCGATCTGGACCGAGTTTATAAACAGCTGTGCTTCACTCGAAGCCCATTGTTTTCCTCGTTGGTTCGCGGTTGCCGAATCGGCATGGAGTATTCCCGAAAATAAAAGCTATCGCGAATTTGCGTCTGCGTCCGTAAAGCTTTGCGAAGCACTCCATTCCCGCGGAATTAACTGCACTCTGCCGTCAGGGTGGAATCCGACAGGGCTTAAAAGTCTGTGTGAAAGTGCTGCATTTCTTTCCAATTTCTCGACAACAGGAAAGTAATTTATTGATATTCGGAAAATACCGTCGGCTTGGGTCGGCGGTATTTTTGTAACACAAGGCAATAATCGGAATAAAATGTCGGTGAGGGGAGGCGCGAACGCCGAACCAATAAAAGCAAAGGAGACATTTTATGAGCACAGCAAGAACGGCGGGTGCGGACAGCCTGATATTCGGCGCCGTTACCCCGCTGCCCGAATCGCCGCAGCCTACGATGGCATATGTGCCGTTTCAGATAGATAAAGAAATGTACGACGAATGTGAAGCGCTTTCGCGCGGCTCTCTTTTTAAGGTGCTTGACAAACCTTTTTGCAGAGGGTGTCTTAAATGAGCAAAAAAGATAAGCTTTTAAGATCTCTCTCCGCTGCGCAGTTTGCGTTGTGGGAACTGCATCTTTATCTCGACACACACCCTGCCGATTTGACGGCTGTTTCAATGCATTCGCAGTATGAACTGAAATTCAATAATCTTAAAACCGAGTACGAGGAGCTGTACGGTCCGCTCACACCTGCGATGGGCGAGGGCGTCGAATGGCTCAAAAACCCGTGGCCCTGGGATACGGAAGGATATGATGACTGATGTGGGCTTATGAAAAAAAACTGCAGTACCCTGTGAAAATTAAAAATCCGAACCCCAAGCTTGCACAGATAATTATCTCGCAGTACGGCGGCCCCGACGGCGAGCTCGGTGCTTCGCTTCGCTATCTCTCACAGCGCTTTTCAATGCCATACCCCGAATTAAAAGGACTTTTGACCGATATAGGCACTGAAGAACTCGGGCACTTGGAAATGATCGGGGCGATTGTTTATCAGCTTACTCGCAATCTTACCGTTGAGCAGATAAAGCAGTCGGGATTTGACACATATTTTGTGGATCACACGACCGGTATTTATCCCGTCGCGGCATCCGGAGCGCCGTTTAATGCGACATGTTTTGCATCAAAGGGTGATGTTATAACCGATCTGCACGAAAACCTTGCAGCGGAGCAAAAGGCAAGGACAACGTATGACAATATTTTGCGTATGACGGATGACCCCGATGTGGCGGACGCGATAAAGTTTTTGCGCGAGAGGGAAGTAGTTCATTATCAGCGCTTCGGCGAGGGACTTCGCCTTGCTACCGATAAGCTCAATGCAAAGAATTTCTATGCATGCAATCCCTCTTTTGATAAGAATTGCGGGAAATAAAACCGTATTTTTATAAAAGCAAAATACAAAGACGTGTGCCGTGCGAGTTGGCTTGTACGGCACACACCTGAATTATTATTGTTACATATGATAAGTGATGCGGCGGATAATCCCGATTTGTTGTTTCAAGATCGGCATTTTGCTTAATATAGATAGTAAAAATATTTTTTTATCCTGCCGAGTATAATGACTTGCAGCATTCTGTTAACCAAATGCAAAAAAATATATGTGTTTTTTTTGCAGAATCGAACGACATATCTTATGTTAAACAGAAACAGCAATCAGACAACGGATGTGAATTCTCTGACGGTGTTGTAATTTGCAGTTTTGTCCCTTGCCCGTATCCCTGCGGGCGAGGGACTTATTTTGTGTATTTCGGTATTTTTTTATAAAGTTTTTCTTACGTTTTTACAGAGAAAAAATCAAAAAAAAGATACATTTCTCTTGTTTTATATAACGTTGTCGTGTATAATTATTTCTATTATAAAATGTAGGAAAAATGTACAGCCGCAAGGCCTGTCGGCAGAAAGGCAGAAGTTATGAGAATTGTTATTAAAGTCGGCACTTCAACCCTTGCACATTCAACGGGACGTCTTAACATTCGACGCGTTGAGGAGCTTGTTAAGGTATTAAGTGACTTGAAAAACAGCGGAAATGAAGTTATTCTCGTGTCCTCCGGTGCAATCGGAATGGGGGCGGGAAAGCTGAATATGAAGGAAAAACCGTCGGATATCCCGTCAAAACAGGCGGCTGCGGCGGTCGGGCAGTGTGAGCTGATGTACACTTATGACAAGCTGTTTTCGGAATATAATCACACCGTTGCACAGCTTCTTATGACAGGTGAGGATTTTAACGTTGAGAACCGTCATACAAATTTCAGCAACACAATGAACAGGCTTCTGGAATTGGATGTTCTGCCCGTTATAAACGAAAACGATACGGTTGCCACGGATGAAATAAAGGTCGGCGATAACGACACGCTTTCGGCGCTTGTCGCCGTCACCGTCGGAGCGGATCTGCTTATTTTGCTGTCGGATATCGACGGTCTGTATACCGCCGACCCGCACAAAGATCCCGATGCGGTGCTTATTCCCGAAATACATGAGCTAACGGACAGCATTATGGCTCTCGGCGGAGATGCAGGCAGTTCACTCGGAACGGGCGGAATGAAAACAAAGCTTCATGCCGCACGTCTTTGCGTTGAGAGCGGATGCGATATGATAATTGCCAACGGCGCCGCACCGTCACTGCTCTATGATATATGTGACGGCAAAGCCGTCGGCACAAGATTTATTGCCGGAGGAAAATAAAATGAAGACAACACAGGAGATTTTGAAAACTGCGAAAGAAGCGTCAAAGAAAATATCTCTCCTCACAACGCAGATGAAAAACGACGCGCTTACGGCAATGGCGGACGAGATTGAAGCGGAAACGAATCTTATTATGGAGGCTAATAATGCCGATGTTGAAGATGCGCGCGAAAAGCTCAACAGTGTGATGATTGACCGCCTTTCTCTTTCTCCGGAGCGCATCAAAGGCATGGCGGACGGAATACGCGATGTGGTGAAGCTGCCCGATCCCGCAGGAAAAATTCTCAAAACCGTTATACGTCCGAACGGACTTGTAATTAAAAAGGTTTCGGTTGCAATGGGAGTTGTTGCGATGATTTACGAATCACGCCCGAATGTAACCTCCGATGCTGCGGCGTTGAGTCTTAAAAGCGGAAACGTTTGTGTGCTGCGTTCGGGAAAAGAAGCGATCCGCAGTTCAACGGCAATCGTTAAAGCGATGAAAAACGGTCTGAAAAAGGCGGGACTTTCGGAGGACCTGATAAATCTTATCGAAGATACCTCTCGAAATTCAGCAAACGAGCTTATGACTGCGGTCGGCTATGTCGACCTGCTTATTCCGCGCGGAGGGGCGGGGTTGATTTCCTCTTGCGTTGCAAATGCGAAGATTCCGTGTATTCAGACAGGCACCGGTATCTGTCATGTCTTTGTCGATGAATCGGCGGATTTTGACATGGCGTTGAATATAATTGAGAATGCA
>OLHA01001695.1_pt1 | contig 11451 bp, 9 predicted proteins | sample 1605961 | NCBI WGS metagenome assembly OLHA01 (sample SAMN03283288) | human gut metagenome | biome: human-associated habitat; material: feces | host: Homo sapiens | place: Peru | collected 2012
TCGTTTTTTGTTGTAAGAAGAGGATTTGAAGAGCTCGGAAGTGAATGACAGCCTTGGACGGCTGTCAGAGCCGAGCCTGACCGAGCGGCGGCGAGCCGCGAGAATTCAAATCCCTTTTCAAATTTGAGCTTATTACATATGTGCTTTTGTTTTGTTTGCGAGAGGGTATGAACGCGCAAAGACAGGGTTATGAGCCCGAAGGGCGAATAACTCGGAGGGTGAGGCGGGAGTGAATGACAGTCCGGGGGACTGTCAGAGCCGCCGAACCGACCGCAGCATTTGCTCCGCAGAGCAAATGCAAGACCGTTGGTTCAAGTCCTTCTCCCGCAACCATATCGAGCGGATGTAGTGGATCAGCATTACATCCGCTTTTCTTTAACATGATAAGAGGAGGATTTGCAGCTATGGTAGATTTGCTTGGATTATTGATCGACTGTTATAACAAAAACGATTTTTCGTCATTGCGGCCGTATTTGTCTGAAAATTGCAGATACACTTCACAATGGGTATTTGATGAAATGGTCGGCGGCGATACAATCTGTGATTATCTTATCGCCAAGTCAAAACGCATATCGGAAACAGGCCGTTTTGTTGTTGCGAAGAGAGTATATGTTTTGGATCCATATCCGGGGCAAGATGCGGCATTGATGTTTCAAGGCAACGAAGAAACCCCGTCCTGCATAATACTGATAGAAGTCGAAAGCAAAAAAATATCGCAGATTGATATTTGTATACCGCAGCTGTTCAAATACATATACAAATAAGTTCATTTGATGTTCTATGAGCTGATAGAACAAATCTTCAATAACCGGAACAAGCTTTTCGTTCTGAAACCGGGCTATCGTACTGTGATCCGGTGCCGGTTCGTGCCCTAATATCCACATAAACCGGATATCCGTTTTACAGGCTTCTTCAATCTGTCTTGACGAATACAGTCTTCTCATATATGCGTAAACGAGAAGTATAAACATCGTTGCAGGATTGAGCTTTCTCCATGCTCGGACATATTCTTTTTCAAGCCTGCTGTAATCCAATTTGTCACATATCTCCGCTAATTTGAACACAGGGTCGTCTTTCGGGATAACTTTTTCAATTTCTAACGGTAATACTACTTGATTTCTGTTTCTAAACATAGTACAATTTCACTGCTTTCCGTATGGTTTTCTGCAACTAAATTATACTATGAAAGCAGCAACCGGGCAACCTTTTTTCTGGTCACCCGGTTGTTTTTCTCTTATTTGCGAGATCGTCTTAATGCGACAGCCCCACAAATGGAGTTACATCATAGGATTTTCAAGCAGGTCTTCGATATCGCAACCAAGAACACGGGATAGCTTGTAAAGTGTTTGTGCCTGCGCCTTATCAATATTGTTGACTCTCTGCTCATACATTTGAATGTTTCGGACATTGATGCCCGATTGTTCCGCAAGTTCTGACTGAGATAAGCCTCTGCTTTCCCGAATGCGTTTCAGATTGGAATCGCCTTCGGCAGCCTTGTAGAACTCTTCCATTGTATCGATGAAGTTCGTGATATCCATCTCGTGATAGACGGAGTACATTCCGATAATTTTGGTCAAAGGAATCCGTTCGAAGATATCTTTGAACCTGCGGCCGCAGTACCATTGATATTCTGCAAGCGCCCAACCTGCCCAATACTCGGGAGAACATTCCTCGGAGTTGGTAGGCTTCGGAAGTTCTTTTCTGCCGTATGCTTTCAGGATAACCGCACGGGCAAGTTCAACACCGGACATACCCGCAACATAGGCAGGATTGCCGCGCTCAAATTGCTCGGCATAGCCTGTGTTGATAAAAAGTACGGTAATCCAATCCGGCTTGATCTTGCAGTCATTGATAGCATAATCGAAGAATGAGGACAGACGATCCTTTGCATTACTCAAATAGGATTCGTTGTATGCGTGGGTCATCATTGCTCATCTCCTCTCTAAGGATATCAAGTACAAAGATATCATCGCGATATGATTTCGTCTTCTTGATTTCTTTGCGATAAGTATCTCTCGCTTTGGTGTCTCTATCCAGGAACTTGGGATAATAGACATTCTTATCGACCGAATATGCATCGACAAACTTCAAACGCTCAAATCCTCTTTGCGAGATAACAACGGTTTGTTCGCCGAGTTTGCCGAGACGAAGCGCCTTGTTCAGACTTCTGAGAGGAAGCGTGTTTGACACAAAGGACTCAGCATACTGAAAGAAAGAATCGTCCGCGCGGTATCCGACAACAATGTCGTAGCCGGAAAGGTCAACCGAGTAATGCTCGATAATATAATCCCGAGCGTCAACGGCAACCTCGGAGTTGAGCTTAAAGGTACGGAACTGAAGAAGCAAGGCAATCCAGTTGAGAACCGTATGATTGCCGCTCAGCAGGTTCAGCACTTTTAGTCCGTCTTCGTCAAAGTCGTAGGCATTTACAAAGCCATCCGTATTCTTTTTGCAGGCCCATTCCCTGGCCATCTCCTCGACACGGGTACAGTAAAAGCCTCTTCCGTAGTCATTGTGCGGATTACCGATATTGATATCCGGAACCTCGATGATGTGATCCGTTCCGTGAAGTAATTGAATTGTGCTCATAAAACCAAGCCTCCCTATATCATTGTGATGACACAACCATATTATATCATTGCAACGATAGTTTTGTCAACAGGATTTGAAAATATTCCGAAATAAAGTTCGAAACGGAGGATACGAAATGCATGCTTTTAGAAATATGAAACCACCGGACACGATGGAACGAATAAGTGAGATGAAACGATGACCTACGTATTATCCGACATCCACGGTAACCTGCAACGATTTTAGTCCATTATGACTCAAATCAATCTTCAAACGAATGATACATTGTATGTCCTCGGAGATGTGATAGATAGGTACGCCGGAGGAATCAAAATATTAAGACAGATCATGAGAATGCCCAATGCCAAAATGTTGATTGGCAATCATTCCCTCAAAAGCTCTTTATCGGTCTTTTGAGCAAGCAGCTTGGCAAAGGCTTCCTCATCCGCAGCCAAAAATTCCGCCCTTTTCCGCAGTTCAAGCATTTGCCTTGATGTTTCAAAGCTTCTGGTTTCATTTTATAGGCAAAGGCTTTTTCACTTGGTAAGATATGTTCACGGTGTATATTTGAGTCCACCATTTGCACAATCGCCTCATCTTTTGTGGGTTCTTTTATTGTCACAGGTATGCTTGTTATTCCTAACGCTTTGCAGGTTTCAACTCGTCTGTGTCCGCTGATAATTTCATATTTACCGTCTAGAAAAGGACGGACGATTATCGGTTTAAGCAACCGGTTTTCTTTTATGCTTTGAGTTAATTCTTGTTGTTCAATTCCGCTTCTTTTCTTAAACGGATGATTTTCAAAAGGAACAAGCAAATCTATATCTACTGTATTTATAATTTTAAAGTCCGTTTTTTGGGACACCTACCGTGATAGAATGCTATTATAAACCAAAAAAAGCGTTTATCACGCCGGATATGAGGTGAACACGATGAGTAATGTCATAAGCGACTCAGTCAGCAAACTTTCAGCAATTACAGACCAAACACCTATAGCTTGGGATGACTTCGATTCTGTTCTGAAAAGCATAGAGGATATCAATGTCTATGATGAGCATTATGAAGAAACAATTCTGTCAGAGTATATTATGAATGGAGAATTTTACAAGCGTGGGTTCATCCTGGCAGATGTTGTCCGTCACTTTCTCGCTTGCGGTTATGATGTTTCAGCAAACGATGGGTTAAATGGTGGTCTGGCGCTTCATTCACTTTGTTGGTCATCGTACGATCATTACGTTTTGGAGGCTGCCAAGGTTCTTATGAATGCCGGAGCCCCCGTCAAATACAAAACCAGTGACGATAATCCCAACGAAGAACCGGAAGGTCTGATTGGAAGCATCAGATGGAAACTTTCTGGTGCATGGATGGTGGACAAGGAATATGCCTGGGCAAATACACTTGAAGCCTATTATGCTATGACAGAGGCTAATATTGCAGGCAAGGATTACAATGCCATAGACAATTACTTTGTTTGTATTTTGAAAACACTTACTGCTGTTTCTGCCATTAATGTTGGCGGCAAACCTGCTCTATATGACGAGGGCGCTGTTTCTGTGTATTCCGAACCGCTTATCCTGTGGTTCGAGAACAAACCCCTGGTAGTCAGCTGCTATACCGATTTTGTGGTAAACCCGGTATATGCTGATGACAAAAAGAACGACCTTGCAGATGTTACTGCAACATTTTCCTCTCTTATTGGCACTACGCTGAAAAATGTGCAGTACATTGGAACAACCATCTGTTATTTTGAGTTTAGTAACGGAAAACGGCTGTTTTTTGCAAGCCGTGATATTGGAGACAGAAAACGAGTCGGCACTTTTGATATACTGGCTGACAGCAAAAAAGTGAATGTCGAGCAACTCCGTATCGAGAGTTTCTGCGCCATAAGCGGGCGCACCTTTGCCAGCACCGTCACGGAATATAGCGAGGATGCTATTGCTCTCTTCTGTGATGATGCAGCATACCTTCTCTATCTCCGTCCTGGGACAACTGACAGATACCAGTTTGGTATTTGCCCTTGTAACAAGGAATTGCTTACTGAATACACACGTCAGTATCCATTACAGCAACCGGCCAAAACCACATGGATTTATGACCAAAATAATCTGTCCGCAATACGCCTTGATTTCCCAGAGGGACACTTGTATATGGCGGCTACAGAATATCATGACATCGAAATCCAGCTTTCAGATAAAATTTATAATCCTTTGGATTACAATGTTTTGCCTCGCAAAGAGGGCAAACACATGGAATTTCTAAAAAGGAAAGTCGGTGATTAACTATGATATTGTTCGATACTATCGAAGCAGTAAAGTTCCCGGAAGAAAATATGATATTTATAACCTGCGGTGGGTATCTTTACTATATTTACAACCCCAAATATAAATGGTGGAGAAAACACAGCAATGCTGGAAACGATCATCTTACCGTCTCCAACTACCCTGATGTAAGCAGAGAAGAACTTATTGATGCCATGAATGGTGTTTTTCCAAAAAAGGAAACGGATTTTATGCGTTTATGCAATTCATCCCAACTGTGCATCAGAGATATGCTGGATTTGCTCAAAGAGGATTACCCAAAGTATATGTCTGACTATGCCATTTACCATTCTATACACCGGCTTTTGTTGGAGTCGGTCATCTGCCATAAATCGTTTGAAAAATTGCAGAAACTGTTGGAGGATGCCACCACCAATCACCATGATAGCAACCAGGTTCTCACTCAAATAAAGAATCTCTCTTTGGCCATCATCGGCAGAGACATATTCAAAAGAGAAATCGGTATTGTCGATGGTCACGATAGTTCGTCTTATTTCTGGATTATGCCCGTGCGGGTCATTGACTTTGAGAACACCTCTGAGTTGGATAGCGTTGCAGAAATGAGAAGCGCAGAGATTTCGATTGAAGAGGATGACGTTGCACAATACCTCACACCGTTTCTCTACAAATATTTCGATGAAGAACTGACAGAAAACAAGAAGCGAAAAGATGTTTCCGGCTTTGAATGGTACTTAGAGCATAACTTTTTTACATTCGATTCGATGACACTGATCTTAAAGGACATTGAGGATACCGTTGATGCGTTGAGTTCCGGAAGAGAAACAGAATACACACAAAAACTGAAAAATAAGAGAGGCAACGCAAACTACCGGTCGGTATATGTGAAAAACCTAACCGCAGAAGATGTCACAGAGTACAATGCCAATAGACCCACCGAGGGTGATACCGCAGTGGCGCTCGTTGTTGATTTTTATCAGCGTTTCCTATACCGGATGGAATATATGCTCAAAATCGGCAAAGAGAAGGGATATCCCCTGATATCCTTTATGGGTCCCTAATAACCCCACAGACGGTTTCATTTTTGTGGATATGGTTTAATTTTCAAATGAAACCTTTTGAAACCTTATGAAACCGTATCATTATTATCAACTGTTGCCATATAAGAACCTCACGGTTAATAGAAAGTTATCTTCCGTGGGGTTTTTATTTTATGCCCGAAACGCTCTTGTATAAGGGCACTGAAAGGGGCTGTAAAAAAAACAGCCGAAAAAAATCCGAGATTCGATTAATCACGAGTCTCGGATGATTTTTTTGAATTATTGGAAAGTTGAAAAAACCGACTTTTAAGATAACAACGGCTCTCTTTCAAATTTTGTGTAAACACACTTTAATGGCATAAAATTAAAGTTGTAACGGGGCGTGTTAAGCCGAGAAGCGGCTTACACGTCCTAATTGCATATCAGCGGAAATATACGAGTATGTCAAGGGCGGCTGTCAGAACAGCCGTTCATTTTACCCTTGATATGAACCGGGATTTCTGCTGTTCGGGCAACCTGTCGGCAAAGAAAATTTCAAGCTGAGAGTGAATTTCGCCCCGGTCTCTGCGCCGTCCTGTCCATTTTTTCGTAATATCGACCTGTGCGAGATAAAGCATTTTCAAAAGCGCGTCGTCATTCGGGAATACCGCTTTGCTTTTGGTTACTTTCCTGAGCTGCCGATTGAAATTCTCTATGGAATTTGTGGTATAAATCAGCGTTCTGACGGACTGCGGATATTTGAAATACGTTGACAATTCAGCCCATCGAGCCTGCCATGACTGCGATATCTTAGGATATTTTGCATCCCATTTTGCCGAGAACTGTTCTGATTCGAAAAGCGCCGTTTCCTCATCCACTGCGCCGTATACCTTTTTCAAATCTGCCGTTAACACCTTTATATCCTTGTATGAAACATTTTTGTGCTGTTTCTTATCTGATGAATTATGCACTGCTGTATCTCGGTTTTCGGATATACTGCCGATATTGCTTCGGGAAAGACCGTAAGTCCGTCTATGCAGGCAATTAAAATATCTTCAACACCTCAGTTTTTCAAACCGTTAAGTATGGAAGGCCGGTACTTTGCACTTTCGTTCTCGCCTACATACAGGTTGCCTCCTACCGATTATATCCTATAGCAATAGATATCGTGTAAAAAATTGACTTTCATTTGACTGTTTTCTAAGAGACATACAACTCAAACCGGTTTACTCGGCAATGTTATCATGTTGGTACATTTGTTTTCATTAAAATAATTAGTACATCCATAAAATACATTTCCGTTTTTGGGATTCATCTTTACAATCATATAACCGTCGGAACACTTCGGGCACTTAAAGATATCATGCTTGTGAACCTTGTCATTGGTCATAAAATCGCACACTTCGGGGTCATTTGTGCAAATCCAGAGCTGTAAACCGTAATTCTTGTTGAACTCGTATTTCAGAGGAAAGCCGCACTTTGGACATCTTAGATTAAACAAATCAACCACGTGCATATTGATGCCTTCATCGTGAGGAAGCTTATAGTCCTTAATTAACTCAACCAGAAATCGCGAAGGACGATTCTTTGGCGTTGCAATGTAAACGCGATTTTTTGTTCGAGTCATTGCAACATAGAACAGACGACGCTCTTCTGCAAATGGCATGCTCTTATCCTCGTGCATAACCATTTTAATAATCGGATCATCTTCTATTTGGCACGGGAAACCGAATTTTCCCTCAAACATATTTATCAGAATTACGTTATCATATCCGAGGCCTTTTGAACTATGCGCTGTCATAAATGTGATATCTGCATTTGGATACTTTTCACTCTTGACATGGTTGTTCGGGAGTTCTTTGAAAGAACCGGTATTATATAGCTTGTACATATCATAGTTGTACCGACCAATCAAAAGAATGGAACTTTTTATACCATATTCAGCAATGATTTTGCCGATGATTTCTTCGATCTTTTCAGAGAGAGCCTTCATCGGTTTGAATCCGTCATCAAAGGCTTCAATTACTACCGGATTCTCCAAGTGCTTTGGAGAAATCAGCTGCTTTTTTATCTGGGCAGAGTTCTTCTGAACAAATCCGCCGGCAATATCAATAAGTTCCTGGGAATTACGGTATGTATGCGTAATTTTCAGTTCCGTCCCGGCCCCCATAAGTTCAAGGAAACGAGTAAAGAGTGTAATGTCCGACCCGGAGAAAGCATATATCGACTGCCAGTCATCTCCGACAGCAACGACCTTTGCTTTTGTGATTTCCGATAAACGTTTTGTCAAATTGAATCTCTGGCGAGCAATATCCTGAAATTCATCAATAATGACGTACTTATACGGAAGCTCAATATGTTGGCGCTCGATTTCCTGCAGATAGAAATGAGCGTCGTTAATCATATCGGCGAAGTCAATTTGATTGTTCTGCTTCAGCACCGACTGATAATGATGATACACCTCTTCTGCAATATCAAGAAACAACAAGGTGCGCGGATTGTCCGTTTTTTTACGAAGAATTTCAAACCCGCCTTCATCATAACCAGTGGTTTTGTACTGCTCTATGAAATTCATCATGAAAAGAATAAGTTTAATTATGTACTTATCTTTTCCGGTCTCAACGATCTTTTTATAGACCTCCTCAAGATTTCTTGGCTTTAGGATAAAACCTTCCGCTTCAAGATTTTCTTTCAAATGATCCATAAGCGTACGCCGGTCATTATATAGCGACCATGTTTCTACAAGCGAAGTTTTATAGACCTTGTGTAACGCACGTTTATCATTTATTGCTTTCTTATACTTCGCACGCTGCTCCGGCGTAAAAACATTACTATATCCGCTTTCAGTTAAGGCGTAATGTTCCAACCAAACGGTGTGTTCGCCTTGAGCAATATAGAAATCCGGCGTATATTTTTTGTTGGATGAAGGGGACTCAAACGGATATACGCGTTCATATTCATAGTCGAGACCATTCAAATACAAGAAGTTCGCAATTTGAACTTCTTGGACAGAACGTAGATATTCTCCCGTAATTGTTTTTATCCGTTTGCTTCTTTGTTGCTCGACTTTGCGGATGTATTCTCCCAAACCGCTTTTCAGCGTTTCATAGTCCTGAGAAGCTTTATAAAGATGGTACTGATTTAGATTGTCAAACTTGAAAACATCATCTGTCAGGTCGAAATAATATCCCAAAAACAGGACCAGATTTCTCATCAGTTGCTTGTTGTTGAAAATGGATTTTTCAAGCATATCAAATACAATCTGATAAGAAGAAAAGTTGATTTCCGGAGGTTCAACAGAAAAACGTTTCACAATCTCAAAAGCAAAGGCATGAAACGTGCAGATTTTTGCAGGAATCTTCAGCCCTTTGTTAATGCGATCCCGAAGTTCACCAATCGCTTTTTTAGTATAGGAAATAACAATGATTTCTTCAGGATTGATATGCTTTCTTTCAACCAAATATTTAACTTTGGCCGCCATAGTCGTTGTCTTGCCGGCGCCCGCACCGGCGACGAGCAAACAATAATCATCATCTGTTATTACCGCGCGCCGCTGCTCATCATCCAGTTTAATGTTTGGGTCAATATCAAGCAGAATGGTGTCAAAATAGTCTTTTTCTCTAACGAGCGTCTTTTCAATATAGTCAGAATTATGCGTTGTAATGTTTTCTTCAAGAGTATGCATCCTTCTGAGGAAAAGTTTCAAGGCATCGATATCAACTCGAAAAGACGAAGCATTATTACATACATATTGAAAAATCAGTTTATTTTTAAAAGAGGCGTAATAGTTGTCGTATGTATTATGTAAATGTTGCTTTTCACGTTGAGAAATGTAGTGGTCGGCAGAAAACAGTGACACATAATCGCTGTCGAAAGAGATAAGAGTATTCGATAACCCTTTGAAATCGATAGCACTAAAGTCATAAATTACAGTATCTGCATTCACATTGCAAAAATACTCAGAAGGTATACCGCAATGCGGGCATTTTGAGGCCTTATCAGAAATAGATTTTCCGCACTCGGGACATTTAATCAGCGCCATACTGAACCTCCTCGTTAAGATATCACTTCTTTTTCGATTAGACCTAATTTCTTTAGGCGAGCACGAAGACCCGATTCTGTACGCATCAAAGTAATTGCAATCTCTGAAATAGGAGCTTTTTTGTTAAATAATTCAATTAAGCAATCTTCTTGTGCTGATGTCCAAGCTCGCCCATGATTCTCTGCTGCTTTTTCTGTGTTTTTGTTTTTCAAGGCGATAATTGCTTCAATATTATCGACTATTAACAGCTGTGCATCCTTATTATAGACAACGACATTGTATTCTCTATTTATTCCGATTCTGGTTTCGTTTGTAATACCGAGCTCAACGCCTTGCCGGGTCGGATATTTTTTTGGTTTCCCGTCAAAGCTATTTCGCAATTCCAAAGCCCCTATGCTAATAAGCCACGCTGTTATGAGTGAATAGCTTAGCTTTTTACATTTTTCCAAGTCAGCAATCGCATTCAAAGATTTTGTTATTTCACTTACCGTAATTGGTTTATCGGTTGGAATATATTGGTTTCTCTGCTCATTAGTTAGAAAAAACGGAGATTTAGAAACACTTTTATTCCCTTTTACTACCCCTCCGTTTTCTATAACTTGCCGCAATATATCAGAAACATAGCAAAAGCATCTTGAAATGCGATCATTGTTAATGACATCATTTTCAGGAGCGGCAGTGTCATCGATAGGATTGATACCGTTTGCCAATTTATCAATATACATCTTTGCACGTTGCATTTTTTCAAGTTCAGTCATGATCATTTTCCTCTCTGCATAGTGCTTTTGATGTTGTGCTCATTTTTTTCGGTTTCGCGGTAATACAAATTATCGGCAACAAAATCCATAATATCGTTTGGCTTCACCTCAAGCGCGGCGCAGATTGCACCAATCACGTCGGTGATTATATCCTTATCCGTTTGCCGGCTTACATCTGATAACGGGTGATGCCGGCCGCTTCTTCCAAATCTTTCTTTTTCATATTCCGATCAACAAGAATATGCCACAGCTTCTTATAACTAACAGCCATTTTGAATCTCTTTTGTGGGCTATTTGGCGCCTGGTACAATAACACAAATACAGCATATCACGATTCGACCGAGTAATCAATAATATGATAAAAATTTTAAACTTTTGATAGGTACAAAAATGTTATGGCTGATTTTACGTTTGAGTATAATTGCCGCTATCGGCAAAATCCGAATATTATTTCACTATCAAATCTTGATATTTTGCCGATGATGTGCTATGCCATCCAAGTTTTCGCTGCGAGCTTTGCCTTGCCCGAACAAAAATCAGCCTGTCAAAACCGACACGGGTTCAAGTCCCGTCAGCCTAAGCGCTTTGAGATAAGTCTTGCGGTCCTCCGAGACGCGAAAACTCTCGCAAGCCTTCTGTATTGCCTTGTTGTGCGTCCAAACGTCAAGCGCGCGGTTTTCGATAAACTTCACGGCGCTGTCATACTGTTTTGCAAGCGCAGTGGCAAAATACCACGCAATCATCATATTTATGTAGTACTCTCCGCTTCTTATCCGCGCGATATC
>OLHA01001697.1_pt1 | contig 11441 bp, 8 predicted proteins | sample 1605961 | NCBI WGS metagenome assembly OLHA01 (sample SAMN03283288) | human gut metagenome | biome: human-associated habitat; material: feces | host: Homo sapiens | place: Peru | collected 2012
GAGAAGTGTCAGCCCTGATTTTATTTGCTCATAAAAGTTTTACCAGACAGCAATAATTTTTTTTGCATGTATATTCCTTTTGGATTATTATCTCGAATAGCTCTAAATGTGTTTGTGGGCATATATGGAACTGTTTCTGTAGGAGTAAAATCATCAAAATACAAAAATTCAAAAATTGTTGTATTAATCCCCCCTGCATTTAGGGCTTTTTGAACAACTTGCGCACATTGCCCTGATAGTCCTTGATGTAGAGGTACAGCTCCCCGTCCTGCATGTAGCCGCCAGCGGTGGGCATGCGCTCCAAGCGGCCGTTCTTGTAGATATAGCTGCCGCAGTAGTCGCGCCCGTCGGCAGCGTAGGTGTAGCGGCTCTCGTGCCCGTCCTTAAAGAGGGTTTCTACACCTTTGCTACCGACAAAAAACAAGAGTTAACCACACTCTTGCTTCACAGCCTCTTTTTTCAATCAACAAATTTTTCATAATCAACAAATTTTCCATTGCCAGGATATATCCCGTAATGCACAAATGCTATCGTGTCGTTGAACCATATAAAAGCCTTGCCGTGCTTAAATTTCTCTCTCTCCTTTTTTGCTAAATCATCCGACCTATATATTTTATACACAAAGTCAGTACAGCCCCATCTTCTAAACAGAATCGAGTATGACTGCTCTTCTTTTAAGAATTCTATTCCTTGAACATTTGCCGCTTGCATATAAGCATCCAGAATATGCAACTTGTTGAGAGAAATGCCGACTATGGGCTTACCTGTTGACCAAAGGGCTTCAATATCTTCTTTGTGTACCCATTTGCCACCTGTCCTTATGGATAGCTTCAATATTTTGCCATTAACTTTTTCGTAAACTAATCCCCCATCGTCTCCCACATATTTTTCAACGAGGTTAACCATACGTCTTATTTCTTGATTATGGTTGCGGATGTTTTCTGCCATTGCATGGGCTGTGGGCTCTCCAGTGGATGGCAAAATTAAAAGCATAAGTGGAATGACAAAAATATTGAATAAGTGGATTCCTAATATAAGTTTATTAAAGGTTATTTTAAATTGAAAAACTGATTTTATAAGAGAGATAAACACACAAGTTGCAACAGGTATGGATATAGGAAATAGCCAAACAACGCCTACTGCAAATATGTTAAGATTACCTATTAGGGTTGCGCTATCATTGGAAACGTAAATTATGTGTACAATTAATATCGATATTGTAACCAACAATATCAGTTCAACAATGCGTATTATGTTGTAAAACAGTTGCATATATTTTTATGGTTTACCTACAACATTATATAGATAATCAGCTTGCTGTTTGCTTTTTACTGCTTCAGCTTGTTCGTGTTCAGTCCAAGGTCTCGCACTTGTGCTGAATCCATAGCTTATACCGGGAATTTCTTTCGCTATACTTTTTATCCGCTCTTTCGAAACGCCAGATTTCAATAATATTGTTGAAGTGCTGGTATTACAGTTACCTTTAGTCATATCTGCCGTAGATGGAGCTAAAAAATATGTTATCCCACTATTATTACCAAAAGATTTTGCAACACCTGCGACTACATTATCGAAGTCAGACTCACTCATTCCTGAAGGAGGCGATATTTCTATGATTTTTTTTAAATGTTCAGTATCGTTTCCATTGATAACCATTTGATCTTGACGGTACGTTGCTTGTTTCAATCTGCCAGAATAACTTCCTTTTATTCCATCATATTCAGAACCAAAAGCAAAATATTCCCTTACGTTATTATTTTTATCACGAATAACGATAAATGTATGTGTCGCTAATGGTATATCGCACCCAGGCAAAGACGTAGCATACAATTCCACCTTTCTACCATCTGGATCTCTATACCTATTGGGGTTGGCGGCGCACCAGAGGTAGGGGCTGAGGTGGGGGTATTTCTCCGCCAACGGGTCCATTGTGGGGGTGCGGCCTGTCTGTGGGGCGTACCACCGGGCTTGGCTGTCGTAGAGGTCGAGGGCGTTTTCGCGGTCGAGCTCTTTGGCGCCGTATTTGTGGGGCTGCTTGGAGTCTGACGGGGTGGCTGCCATGAGCATGCCGTAGGGGTAGTAGGCGTTCAGCTCCACGGGGTGGTTCCGCTGGTCGAGCACCACGCGCACATTGCCCTGGTAATCCTTGATGTAGAAATAGTACTCTCCATCCTCTATATAGCCGCCAGCGGTGAGCACGCGCTCCAATTTGCCGTTCTTGTAGATGTAGCTGCCACAGTAGTCTCGCACCGTGAGCGTGGTGTAGTATGGGTTGTCCGCCTTCACGCTGTCACTGACACCGGGTTCCACTACCATTCCGTCACCTATGGTGCTTTGCTCCGCCCAGTCGATTCCTGAAGCGTCAGACTTGTCGATGACCTGGAAGTTGTTGAGGCGGTACTCCGCGCGCAGCTTGCGGCCGTCGGCGGCATAGGTGTAGCGGCTCTCGTGCCCGTCCTTGAAGAGAACGGACTGCGGCAGGTTGAGCTGGTTGTAGGTGATGCTGACGATGCCTCGGTTGAGGTCGCTGGTCATGTTGCCGTTTGCGTCGTAGGTGTATTCCTCCGCCTTGCCTGCCCCGTCTTTGAAGTCCATTGCGCCGGTGTAGGTCAAGTCGTCGGCCCGGTCAGTCACTTTTTTCATTGTAATTATTTGTGTTTGGGGCTGGTTGCGAAAATATAATTAATTCATCAATCAACAATTTCACACTAACCAACACGTTTAGAAATGAAAAAAACGAAAAAATCACAAATGAATAACAAAGATAATTATTTTGTATAAAAAACAAACAGCCAATTAAATCCATAACCAGTATATAAACTGACAGTAAAAGTATAACTATTATTGTAATACATCTTATCAAATTTTTGTTGATGAAAATATTTATCACCATTGCCCCCAATAAAGGTATCCACATAAAAGGGAATAGAGAAATGCTTGGGAAAACAACAATGTTCAATAATGCTATCATTGTAAAAATCAGATACATCATCCTACTTAGCCTCCACTTGCTATTTTTGTCTTTTTTGTTCAACATAATATCCTTTGTTTTGTGATACAATATTGTAATATAACAAACTTGGGAAATATGGATTCGTTTTTTTTATTCCATATATGTTTGTCATTGGGTCTATTGAATAAAATTCTGTTGATTTAGTTTCGACACCAATTGACTCAAGAGATTTTTGAACAGCTGTACCACAATGATTAGGGGAAAGAGGATTCAATGAATATTTAGTTTTTGAGATACCAGTAAATTTATCTTCCACAATTTTTGCTTCCTTGCTTGTCGTTTTTATAACAAATGCTTTGTCATAATTGTAACCGTTGCGCACTCGATTGTATTCACTATCCAAAAAAGAAGACACACTTCGAAAAGGTCCTATATGAACGTCATTAGTTTTTCCGCCACCAGAAAAAGAAGAGTCTCCACTTTTTTGACTTTTTGGGGAGGAAGTTCCAGACCCACATGAGTAGACATTGTTTCCATTGATTGAGAAATAATACCATGATTTATTGTCTTGAGATATTAGTAATGCAATATGTTCTCCGTCGTAATGAAGTACAGCTATATCATTACCGTCTGGATCTATGTATTTCAATGGATTACTGGAACAATACATATATGGACTGACAGAATAATAGTTTTCAGCTTTGTTGTCCTGCATAATAAAGTGTGGCACTGTTGAATCCAATTGTCTGGCATGGCTGTCGTAGAGGTCGAGGCCGTTCTCGCGGTCGAGCTCTTTCGCTCCGTATTTGTGGGGCTGCACGCCCATGGTGGCTGCGCCCATCAGTCCTCCGTACGGGTAGTAGTGGTTGATTTCCTCCAGCGTGCCGTTTTGGTCGATTACGACGCGGATGCTGCCCTGGTAGTCGATTATGTGGTAATGGAACGAGCCGTTGGCCCAATATCCGTAGGGGTTGTCCACTCGCTCAAGCCTTCCGTTACGGTACACGTGACCGGAGCTGTACTGCAGCGTGGTCAGTGTGACGGGCTTCATGATTATTTCTGAGCCGGGAGGAGCGACAATGCCGCCGATGTCCACACCCTTGTTCCACCCTGCGCTCAAGAAATTGGCGGTTTCCGCGGCCGGACCGTCCATATCCCAGTCCATAAACCGCTCATTGCTCAGCAGATACTCCACCTTGAGTTTTGTACCATTGGCATCATAGGTGTAACGGTTGATGTGCCCGTCGTAGAACTTTACCTCGTCCAGAAGATTTAGGATATTGTAGGATATGGAATAGATCCTCTTATTTTTGTCACATGTCATATTTCCGTTAGCATCATAGGCGTACTCTGTAGCCTTGTCTGCATGGTCTTTGAAATCCATTGCTCCCGAATACGTCAATTCATCAACTTGATCCACTGCCTTTCTCAACTGGTTGCCATTGTAGGTAAGCGTCAAGTCATCGACATCGCCGAATGTCCACAGATTCTTGTCGTCTGCTGTAACCACATCACTCACGCCCTTTCGCCGCAGTGATGTGATGTTGCCGTTAAGGTCGTAGCTGTAGGCGCAACTGTAGTCCCGTTCGTTAAGAAGCACCAACCCAGCAGATGTGTCCGGGACGGGCACCACAGGGCTTGCGTAGTCAGCAGCCACCAGTCTGTCAAGTCCGTCGTAATAGAATTTGTATGCCTGCTCCACTATGCCTGATGAAATCAAATTGTCCTTTGACATCCATTCAATGGCACTGATATTGCCACCCCAGCAAGGAGTGGAATTTCCGAATTTGCTCTCATAGTATAACTTCTGGCTAAAATGCGGATTGGTTATCCGCGATATCCATCCTCTGACATTATACCCAAATTGAACGGCGCCTTCCAGACTTTGGCCATGGCTCTGTTTTTGCAGCCGCCCGAACTCATCATAGGTGTTTCTGGCAAGAGTGGCGGGATTGCCACCGTCTTTTGTCACGCAGACAGATAAAAGCCGCTCCATATTGTCGTATGTATAGCTGTAGACATACTCGTTGTTTGCGTCTGATGTGCTGTGCCTGTGCAGCATAGCTATCGGTTTGCCTGTGAAGGTGAGACGGTAATAATAGTGGTCGTAGCCGCCCATGGCGTTCTGCTCGTGGCTCTGGATGACATTGCCATGATAGTCGTAATAGACAGACTTGTACAGCATCACGGAATCTCCGAGAACACGCGTGGCTGTCCCGGTCAGCAGTCCTTTGGCAGAGAGCGCAGGATATCCGGCACACTCATAGCGGCTGTCGTATCCAGCAACGCCAAGGTAGGCCAGTTCTTTGCCGAACGCTTTACCGTCAAGAAAGCTGTAGTCGTCATAATACGTTACCGACAGCAGATTGTCGCTGGGCAGTGTGATGGCGTTGTTCATTATCTCATACCCTCCAAGGGAGTCCGTGGCGACACTCCGCCTCGCCAATACACTGACATCCATATTCGCATCCGCCACCGACAGCATTTGTTTAGCGACACCGGTCACGCACTCGCGTCCGAACGCATCCGACAGTGTGAACACAGCCTCGCCTCGCTTGCGCATATTTCCGTCCTGCGTTATCAAGGCTTTGCCAGCCCTGTCGTAAGCCGTGATTTGCCAGTCGCATCCAGGCAGTTTCTTGGCCCTGCAATGCCCGAACCAGTCATAGATATAGAAGTAGGCGAAGTCTCTCGCATCGGTAGAAGTTGAAGAAATCTTTCCACTGCCCACCTTGGCGGAAAAGGCTGGCGGGAAAACGGCAGTGAGGTTGCCGGCTATATCATAGACATAATAAGTGTCGGCGTGTCTTCCGTCGGTCAGTGAGCGTGTAAGCACCGTCCTGCCCTGTTTGTCGGTGAACACAAGACTCACACGGCCGTCCTCATCCTCAGTTCTTGTAACAAGCAGCTCGCCAGCCGGGTAGAAGCCGTTTGCAGTCACAGTGACCACGGTGTCGGTGATGCTTCGCGTGTCGCTGGCGGAAAACAGCCGGCATTTCAGTCCGCTACCGGATGCGCTGTTTGTCGCGTACGTCATTCTCGTTGATTTCCCTGTAGAGTGCCATGCCTGGCCAGCCCCGGTGACAGCCGCTTGTCTGCCGAGAGGTGATTGCTCGTATTTGGTAAGCGTGTAAGGACTGGAGTCGCCATACGCCTCCGCCGAGAGGGCGCGGATTCTTGTGCCGTCCACATACTCTCCGCCACCGGCAGACGGGGTGGCAGCGAACCGCTGAACTATGCGCCCGGCCCTGTCTCTGGAATTGTGCGTGACAAGGTCGGCGCCAGATGGCGAAGCACCGACTGCAACAGTCTGCTCCAGCCGCCCCAGGCCGTCGTAATACTTCACTGTGGTCATACGCGACGTCCCTGCGCAGTCAAGCATCACGTCTGTGCGGATATAATTGTGGCTTGACTGTGCCATGGCAAAGCCACACACAAGCAGGACGGCCACCGAGGATAATATTTGCTTTCTCCATTCCATGTGAAGCTGTCGTTAATAAGTGACCGATATGATGTTAGAAGCGCCGATTTCATGCCCGTTTGTGGCTTCTTTCATACACAAATCAGCCTCAAAGATGGCGGTGGACGATGGAAACTCCATCTTCACAATATTATTGCCAGGTAATAATCGCACAACAAACTCCTTGTCCTTTTCCCTTTTTGTTAAGAAAGTTGTGTTTGCTATAGCGATTGTGCAAGCTTCGGTTGACACCAAGTCCAACCCAAAGGTCACATCTGTTGGGGTGTCCGTATAGATGTTGGCAATACAGACTTCATTGCTTCCAGATGTATATGTGAATTGTTTTTCAATGTTAGAGAATTGAAGTCTGGCAGGCTTTATAAAAAACTCTTGACTCAAGAAATCTTTCTCACCCGAAATGGTGTCCGACACCTCACATTCCACTCGATAATAGTTGCTGGAAATCCCATTTTTATTAGGTGTTATATCTATAGCGCCATTGTTGCTTGCTGTTTTATAAACGATGGCATTATTCAGCTTGTCATAAATCTTAAAAGCAAATTTGTAGGAATGTGTGCCGCCATTTGCAGTAACCATGACATTCATTGGTTCATCAACATAAGTGTCGGGGCAAGACATAGTGGCTGCGAGAGAAGTAACAGACACAATATTATACTCTCCTTGTTTTAAAACCCGATGCTTGTAGTCTGCCTCTGACACCAGTCGCCCATACCCGTCATAACTGTAATATGTCTTTAGGGTGTTTGGCATCGTATGTTCTGTAAGCCCGAAATTAGGTTTGAATTTATAGATGTCGACAATGGATGACGGGAGGCTGTTTGCAGATGCAAGTAGCTGGTCAAATGTAAGATCCGTATAGCTGATGGCATCTGACAACGCTGAGATATTGAGCCCTTGCGCTGTGACTGCTTTTGCAAGTTGTAGAAAAGATGTGTTTTTTGCAGCCATTAGAGGGTGCCGGCCTTTATATCCCCAAAGATAGGATGTATGCACACCACTGGAGTCCGTTTGCTGTATGATTCGCCCACCTTCATCATGGACATACGATATTTTAGATATCCAGCCCTTGGACGGATCCCAGTCTTCAACATTTGCCACTCTGAACAACGCCCCATTATTCAAGTCCGGCTGATAATAATTGTAGCGCTTTTTCCAAATCAGAGTCTCTTTTCCATTTGTTACGGCCTTCCTCTCATGCGATAGCAAACTGTTAACGTTATGGAAAAGCCGCATGTCCTTTACCAGACCGTCCGCATCTTGCACATCGCCAGAATACTGGTATGTGTCAACAATTGTATTCCCCTCTGATGTCACAAATGCTGACTCCGCCTCCATTCCATAAGAATTGAATACTGAACTTTTTTTATTTACGACGGATGCCTTGCCAAAAAATGATGATTCTTCCACACTGCTCAATTCAATATTATATCTTGGATAAAGCACATCTTTGGCAACTTCCCCGGTCAACGTGAAGACTGTGTCAATCTTCACCAACGGGAACTGGTAACTGTATTTAGTCTCGCTGACAAGGTCACCACTGCCGCTATACCTTTTCATAGAGGTGAGCAGTCCCCTTTTTGTTTGGGCGGAGGCAATAGGTGTGAGCAGATTTTCTACTAGATGGTTGGGATTATTGAAGAATGACACAATATCTTGTCCCCCTTGGGTGTAGTATCCGAAAAGAGGTTGCCTGTTCTCTTTGTCGTCTTCAACATCAGCCCCGTCAGGATAGTCTTTGTATGTACTGTAAAAATAGTCAGTATGTCCAGCGTTGCTTCGGTATTCCCTCACATTTGAATACTCAATATGCGTCTGCGTGAAGTCATATATGCTGTTGCATAGGTTGAATCGCTCAACAGCCTTGTTGTTTGGTGTGATGTACTTAATACCATAGCGTGGCGTGTTGATCAGGATGCCACTGCTTAAACTCGGATCGTTCTCAGACTTGTACTCGTATCTAACTGTGTCAGACGGGGTGCCATTAGGCATAAACGTGGTAACCTGCTTCACCCTGACACCGCCGACAGTCTCATTTTGCGGCAAGTCGGTTAGCATCGGCAAGAACAATGTGGAGCTTGTCCTTACCACTTTTTGGGAACAGTCGTGCGGCTCATAGGAGATTGTTGAGTAGCCTCCTGTAGGATAACAAATTTTGCTTAACGTGCCTGATAGAGCCGACTGGAAATCGGGGCTTCGTCTAAAGTTTGACGTGTAGAGCTCGTTGTATTCGCTGTCAAAGGTCAAATTCGACAGGAGCTTTTTAGTGGAGAAACCTCCATACTCACCATTATAGTATCCCCAGTGGTCACTCTTTATTGTCCCAAGCGGAGGGCAGGCAGTCATCCGGTTATACTCAAAAGAAAAAATGCCTTGTCCTGAAATATCAATAGTTTTCAAGAACGTAAGTCTGTTTTCCTTGCTTGCGTTTCCTCCCACCGTCAGGTATGAGAAATCGGCTTTTTTGATAGGATTACCCTCTGGTGAATAAACCATAATTGTCCTTATTTTCTTGTTTTCACCATATGCCTCCCGCGTATCGCCATTTGGCAATACATAACGCAGTTCCTTGACACCGTCCGCATATTCTATGCAGGCATGGGTTCCGTCAGAAAACTTTATCCCTGTAAGTTTTGTTGAGAAGTTGTCACTTTCGTAAATAGTCGCATCTTTGGAGCCATAGCCCTCATTCGTTCCAGCATAGTAAGAGAACACATATGAAAGGGATGGTGTGTATGTGACATTATGCTCAGACTTATCCAATCCGCCATTGTCTGATATATGGCTGTAAATGAACTCCATTGTTCTGCCATTGGGGGCTGTGACTTTTTGCAGATTCCATTGCCTTATGCGCCTTTCAAGTGGTGCGCCCACAGCCTCGTTGTAGGTGCTCTTTGTGTATTCTCCTATTGTGAAAGAATATTTGTATCCGAGCCCGTCAACAATGACGATGCTGTTGTTTGTAAGACCCTCGATTTTCAATGATTTGGATTTAGATGGACAGTCAAAGAACAGGAATGACTTGCCGTCAGAGGAAGGCATACGCCTAAAAGAGCCACTGTATCCGCAAAAGTTGAACCTATAGATGTCTGGCTGAGCATCATAGCTGACATTACTGGCATCAGTCATTGCCGTGAACGCCTCGTTTCCAGTATAATGGACAAGAATACAGCTATTCAAACGGCCTATTGGCATCTTGTCGTAGCCATACAGCTGGCAACCGTTTCCGCCTCTCGCTATGATGGTTTTCGCATCATCATCGGCCAAGCCTTTGATTTCTCTTGTGATTATTCCAGGAAAATTTAAAGACCATCCATGCCCAAGAAATCCGCTTTTGTGGTTGACCCGAAATCCGTTGGTGGCATAATCGATGGATATTCCATAGTTGAAATCCTCGTCCTCATACTCGTATATCGGAACGGAATAATTAATGGTGCCAGTATATAGCGAAGCCCCCACATTGCCATACTTCATAAACTCATACGTATCCCAGGATGGAATGTATGGCTTGGCTGTATTCTCAGAAGACGTGAGTTGAGCAAACGCCACACCATAATGGATGGCAAAAACGACGACAAACGATAAATAGGCTCTCATAATGCACGCTATTGAATAACCAGTTTTTTAGAAATGCGAGCTTTTCCAACCGACAGATAGAGAACATAATTACCTTGCGGCAGTTCGGATGTATATATGGACGTTTGCCACTCACCGTCTGCAAAGTTTATTTCTGAAAAAGTTTTCCAAACTCTGCCCAATTGGTCACACAATACACCGGAAGCATGTTCTACATTATCATTTGAATAGTCAATGATTTTCACATAAATGACTCCATCCTTAAAAATGACGGTTACGGAGTTGTCAAAATTATTCATTTGCCCATCACTGTCGTTGTCGTGGCATTTGCCTTTTCTTGTGGAGCGAGTCTTTACTGGACAGTTCGGCCCTGGAGCCATATTCAAACAAGACACTTGATCTTCAGGAGGGCACATAAAGGTGGCATAGGATTCTCTGACGACTTCATTGTTGAAGTAATAAAGGTCTGATAAATTTTCAACCAATTCATACTTAAATGATGGCGAATACCATTTGTCGATTACAACCACATGAGTAAGGCCATTGTCCACACCATTGCTGCCGTTCTTCAAGTCAAGGCGTTTGTTGTCTGACACAAACATATCTCCCTCTAATTTTTGTGTCACCCTTACAGCATCTTCAATGGTGTCGTTTGGCAAAATGAGTATTCCCCTGTCGCTTATGTCTGTATATAGAAGACCATTATATGAAACATAATTATTGTCGCAATATGCCCCTTGCAATGAAAATGGCACAGATTGACATTGTTTTGCTCCACGTTTTATATTCAAAGAAAGAGGAATGGAATCATTCAGTTTAAGCAAAGGGGTTTCATATGATTTCAGTGTGATTTCAGTATTTTCGACATTGTAGGTGAGTTGTGCACCCATCTCTTTCTTCACTAAAATAGAATCACCCACATTAATCCATTGCATTGAATGTGATTTTCCTGTTTCAATAGCCTTGCTAAAATCCCAAACGGATAAAGAGTCGTTAACAGGCTTGATATATTCATAGTGTTTTTTTGAAACCTTGTCTCCATCTGACGGCCAATGAATAGATTTGGTGAAATGATTTTCACCAGCCCACATACAGCCAATAAAAAAGAAGAAAATGGCAAATAAACTACAGTCGGAGATTGCTTTTGTCCTCATAAATTACAGTCATTATTTTTCCGCTGTAAATTTAAACAAAATTTAGAATATGTGATGATTATTGAAATATGTTATACAACATAGTTGATTGTTTTTTCAAACCAAAGGGACGGTTCTTTCGGTCTGCATTTTCATATCTAATTGAAAAGCAGACATATAGCACGCATCTAAAATGCAGAAAATGCACTAAAGCGGAATGAATGTGCGTTATCATGCAGGTAAATACCTCTGACATATTTCAAATGCGTTGACACATTGCTTGCTTATTGCAACAAAAGCA
>OLHA01001698.1_pt1 | contig 11441 bp, 13 predicted proteins | sample 1605961 | NCBI WGS metagenome assembly OLHA01 (sample SAMN03283288) | human gut metagenome | biome: human-associated habitat; material: feces | host: Homo sapiens | place: Peru | collected 2012
TTTAGCTGGTGTTGGTGACCCAGTATTCTGGTTTACAATGCGTCCAATTTTAGGTGCTTTAGGAGCTTCTTTAGCATTAAGTGGAAACATTTTAGGACCTATCTTATTCTTCGTATTATGGAACGTAATTCGTTTAGCATTCATGTGGTATACACAAGAATTTGGTTACAATGTAGGTACTAAAATTGCTGAAGATATGTCTGGTGGACTTCTTGGTAAAATTACTCAAGGAGCAAGTATCTTAGGTATGTTTATCATTGGTGCATTGGTTCAACGTTGGGTAAGTATTTCGTTTACTCCAGTTGTTTCAAGTGTTACTCAATCTGAAGGTGCATACATTGACTGGTCACAAATCAAAGGAAATGCAGACGGTATTAAGAGTGCATTAGAACAATATTCTTCATTAGGAGCTACTGGTTTAAATCAAATCAAAGTTACAACTTTACAACAAAACTTAGATTCATTGATTCCTGGTCTTGCAGCTTTATTATTAACTTTATTATGCTGTAAATTATTGAAGAAGAAAGTTTCTCCAATCACAATTATCATCGCATTATTCGTAGTTGGTATTATTGGTCGTGTAATCGGAATTATGTAATAGCTTAAGGAGGTACATATGGCACAATCATTAAATTCAAAAGTAGATTTAACAATTAAGGCAACATCTTTTGCAGGATTAAGCACAAATGGAAATGTCATGGTTGGAAATAAAGCGTTTGAATTCTATAATGAAAGAAATGTTGAAGATTGTATTCAAATTCCATGGGATACAATTGATCGAGTAGAAGCGAGTGTCTTATTTAATAAAAGTATTTCTCGATTTGTGATTTTTATAAATGAGAAAACATACTTTACTTTCTCTACAAAAGACAACAAAAAAACACTGCGTGCTATAAGAGAATATGTACCTGCAGATCGAATGCTTCGATCATTAAGTTTTTGGGATGTGTTTAAACGAGGTTTAATGTATATTCCAAATAAATTACTACATTCTAATAACTAAGTATTGTTAACCCAATCCGCAATATGCTGATTGGGTTTTCTTTCTTTATGATAATCCGAAAAAGTATAAGATGTATAACAGCCATTAAAGAATTAGACTTTGGTTTAATTGTACAGGTTGCATATATAAAGATTATATCTAATGAATTAAGATCGATGTTCGTAAGGTTCCAACAGATTCACCTGAAAACTTCGATGAAATTCTTAAAAAAGCAAAAACAGAATTAAAGTAAATTTAGAGGGAGATTATTATGTCAGCGATTAGCATTATTTTAGTTATAATTGTTGCCTTCTTAGCCGGTATGGAAGGAATTCTTGACCAATTTGAATTCCACCAACCATTAGTAGCATGTACATTAATTGGTTTGGTTACTGGTCACTTAAAAGAAGGTGTTATGTTAGGTGGTTCTTTGCAGTTGATGGCTTTAGGTTGGGCAAACATTGGTGCAGCGGTTGCACCAGATGCTGCACTAGCTTCAGTTGCTTCTGCAATTATTATGGTTTTAGGTTTAAATGGTGGAACAACAGATACTACAACTGCTATAAGAATGTTTTTAACACAGGCAGCAGCAAGTCTCCTTGATGCGTATGAATTTGCAAAGGGTAAACCAATTCAGCTTATAAATGGGGCTGAACTATTAGGGTTATTAGAGAAACATGGATATAAAGCTAAGATAGATTTAAAAGAAGCTAAATTAATAAATAAGGGTAATAACAACTTAATCTGACCATATAAATTTAGCTCAAAATGACAATGTACACATGTCACTTTATCTGTTATTCTTATGTGCAATTAAAGCATATTGATATAGGAGGCAGATAAAATGGAAGCACAACAGACACAGTCAGTACAGCAGGGGATTAAGAAAGAAGGATTTCATATTACTGTAACACAGATGTGTATAACAGCAGTATTTATGGCACTTACATGTGTTGCAACAATGGTGGTACAGATTCCTATTCCTTTGGGATATGCACATTTGGGAGATAGCGTAATACTTATATGTGCATTTTTCTTCGGACCAGTTGTTGGCGCACTTGCAGGAGGAATCGGTTCTGCGATGGCAGATATATTAACTGGATTTGCAGTATGGGCAGTTCCAACACTTATAATAAAGACAATCATGCCAATAATAGCATGTGCAATATTTGGCAATATGAAAAGTAAGTTTGACAGATGTAAGGTTATTTCAGTAAAAGGAATTGTTGGTGCAGTTGTTACATTACTTTTCATGACATTAGGATATGTTGTATTTGGTGCAATAATAGCAGGCAGCTTTGTAGCAGGATTAGCTTCAGCACCAGGACTTCTTCTTAAGTCAGTAGTTAATATGGTTGTATATCTTTTTGTGGCAACAGGAATGTCTAAGATTCTTGACAGAAATAATAATTGATTATAAGTAGAGGAGAATAGATATATAGTCTGTAGGGTGGTGCTTTCTGGTACCATCCTTTTTCGTGTGTGATGTTATTTTTGTGGGGTGAAGGTGTTGGACTTTGAGGCGGAGTGTAGATAAGCAGAAGTTCATCCCAACCTCTTCTCATAAAGCCAAGATTTACCACCCGTTCCAAAAAATCAGAAAAAAGCCGCCAACAGCTGGCGGCTTATTTCACAAGTTCATCTTTAACAGCAGATATTATTTGGTCAGTTTCATCGTCATGTTATATGAATACACGCACAGTTCATATTTTAACGTTTAGTTATATCGATTTCCAGCTTTTTCAGTTCTTTTAATTCTCTTATAGTAAAGTATCCGCATACGATAGCAGCGGCAGCGTCTGCTATAGGTCCGGCATACATTACACCATCAATTCCCATGAATATAGGGAATATAATGATAAGCGGCAGCAGGAAAAGAATCTGCCTTGTAAGCGACATAAATACACCAAGCTGTGATTTGCCAATTGAGTTAAAGAAATTGGAAGTTACAGGCTGGATGCCATTAACAATTGTCAGAAACATATATATTCTGAAATATCTTTCAGAGAATTTAAAGTACAGGTCGCTTCCGTTACCGAATATGCTGATAATCTGTCTTGGAAATATCTGGAAGCATGCAAATGCGATTAAAGACAGGGCAGAAGCTGCACCAAGTGCAAGCAGATAAGTTTTTCTTACACGGGCGTACTTCTTTGCACCATAGTTAAAACCTATAACAGGCTGTGTTCCCTGAGATATTCCGATAACAAATGACATGAAAATCATATTAACTTTAGTTATAATTCCGGCGCAGGCAAGAGGAATGTCTCCACCGTATATTGATTGTGCGCCATAGTGTGACAGCGTATTGTTCATAACAATCTGTACAACAGTCATTGCAATCTGGTTAAAGCAGGCGCTTGCTCCAAGAATAAATATTTTCCTGCAGTGCGCAGCAGATACAATAAAGCTTTCACTGCTAAGTTTAATCGTCTTAAAATGAAACATATAACGCAGACTGATTGAAAATGAAATTATCTGGCCTGTGATTGTTGCAAGAGCGGCACCAGTCATTCCCATGTTAAATACAAAGATAAACAATGGGTCAAGAATAGTATTTACTATGGCACCGGCAAGCATAGACATCATGGAATATCGTGGGCTTCCATCTGCGAGAATAAGCTTGCTCATACCAGTGTTGGCAATTAAGAATGGGAAGCCAAATGCAGTGATTCTTGTATATGCCTTTGCATATGGAAGTACATCTTTAGTTGCACCAAAGAATTTAAGCATAGGTGTTAAGAATATAGTGGTTGCAAGAAACAGAAATATTCCAAATAATGCCATAAGCACAATACCATTGCCTGCATATTTTTCAGACTCATTTTTTTCACCGGCACCAAGATACAGCGAGAAATTAGTCGCACTTCCTATACCGAGAAGAAGCGATATAGCTGTACATGTTGTTGAAAGTGGAAATGCAATATTAGTCGCAGCATTTCCAAGCATGCCTATTCCCTGACCGATAAATATCTGGTCGACAATATTGTAAAGCGCTGTCACAAGCATTGAAATAATGCATGGAATTGCAAAACCGACAAGCAGAGTGGATTCCTTCTTGTAACCGAGTGGATTATCTTTTGTGTTCATAGTCGCTGACTGATTATTCATAATAAAACCTCTTAATTATTATACAATATTATTAAAAACTGATAATAGCATAATTGATATCATAACATATTATGTTAATAAATGTGTAGGGTGAGTTTTAAAATGTGCTGTTATATATTTTGTATTTGTGATATAATCCATGTTATGTAAACATATAAAGCCGGAGGGAAATATGGATAATTATTCAATTAACACAAAATGCGTCCAGGCAGGCTATACTCCTGGAAATGGTGAACCAAGACAGATTCCTATAATCCAGTCTACTACATTTAAATATGATACAAGTGAGGATATGGGAAAGCTTTTTGACCTTGAAGCAAGTGGATATTTCTACACAAGACTTCAGAATCCAACTAATGATTATGTGGCAGCTAAGATTGCAGCCCTTGAAGGTGGAAGTGCAGCAATGCTTACTTCATCAGGGCAGGCAGCTAATTTCTTTGCTTTATTTAACATTTGCGAAGCTGGAAGCCATATAGTAGCATCATCTTCTATATATGGAGGAACATTTAACCTTATAGAGGTTACTTTGAAGAAGATGGGAATTGAAGCAACATTTGTTGACCCTGACTGTACAGAGGAAGAACTTAATGCTCTGACAGTGGCTCAGATTAAGGCTATTGCAGCGGAACGTGGGTATGACACAAAAGAAACCGTGAAAGCAAAAATAATCGCAGAGTTCTTAACTCAGCAGGGGTAAGAAAGTGAGGACGGAGCATGAACGCAAAATTATTGAAAGTCATCCTTGATGATGAAACTCTCACTGATGAGCAGATTACCGTCCTCCTTATGAAAGCCCAGAAACAGGCTGCAAATCAGCATTTTTGGGCGGATGATGATGAGCCTACCGATGAGGAATTGGAGAGATTTTACAAACGGTACGAGTTTGAAATCTACGATTTGGCAAAAGCAATCAACTCCGATGATGCAAGGGGCGGTTTGGTGTCTCACACAGAACTGGGCGTTACCCGTAACTGGGGACAAACAGGGAAAAAAGACATTGAGATTGCCTTATCAAAGATACCGCCAAAAACCTATGTTGGTTTGTTAAGGAGGGATGCCAATGCTGAGACTTAGAGACCTCAGAATAAATCAGGTTCCATTCTTCTATCAGACCTACGAGGGGACGGCAGACGAAGTGGATGAGGACGGAAACCTTACCGGAGAAAGCGTACCGAAATATTCCAATCCGGTGCGTGTGCTTGCGAGAGTAAGCCCAAACTCCGGCAACGCCGAGGACTCTCCGTTTGGCAAGGATGTTGTCTATGACAAGACCATATCAACCGTACAGAAATTGCCGATTGATGAATACTCAAAACTCTTCATAGATGTGGTTCCTATTCTCAACGAGGACGGTTCCACAGATACAGAACCGGATTATATATGTGTCTGCCCGAAACATGATTTGCAACAGAATCTATGGGCGATACGGAAGATTAAGGGGAATATCCATGCAGGACAAAATAACGATCAATCCCTTTGACCCGGACAGCATAGATGAGGCTATTAAGAAACTGGAAAAGCGGAAAGAGCGTATACACAAATGCGCAGAGAAACTTATACAGAGACTTACAGACCTCGGAGTTGAAAAGGCACAGGAGTTAGTTCCGGTTGATACCGGTACGGCAAGATCTTCCATTATCGGTTATCTGGATGAGGCAGAGGGAGTTGGAATCATAAGTGCTGGAGGGTACTGCAAGTACATTGAGTTTGGTACTGGTGTAAAGGGTAGGGACAGTTCCCACCCAAGCGAAGAGTACAAGGCAATAATGAACTGGGCGTACAATTCCGGGGCAACAATCTTTACCACGAAAGACGGCAGAGAGGGTTGGTATTATCCGGCTGATGATGGCACATGGCGATTTACAGAGGGTATGCCGTCAAGACCATTCATGTATGAGACGGCGCAATATCTGAGGAAAGAAGCACAAAAAATAGCAAGCGAGGTATTCAAGGATGGTTAAGGACAATGTGAATTTGTATTTTACGAACCTCCTGAAAGACTTGCAGAAACAATACAGCAGTTTGAAAGGAGGACAGGTGTATAAAGCTACACCACCGTCATTCCCCTATATGTATTTCAAACAGATAGGCGGAGACGGAGCGTTATCCACACTTTCAAATACAGAGGACGGTATCAATCTTGGATTGGAAGTCAAATTCTATTCAAACAAATCCGCCTCAGAAGTGCGGAAGTTAGCAAATTCCGCAAGGGAATATATGGTAGGGATTGGATTTCATTGCGACTACTTCTCCCCTGTGGAGAATGTAAGCGATACTTCCATTTCACAATTCCTTACTCGATTCTCAAAACTGGAAACATGATTAACTCCATCGGCTAGGGTCGCTCCCGAAAAGCACTCGCCTGGTGTCTGCCGGTGGTTTTAATAAATTCAAGGCTTTACCTCTTAGGCAAAGGAAAACACAAGGAGGTAGAACGAAGATGGCAAAATGTACAAATGTGACATATCTCATGCACGAGAAAGCAGATGCTCCAGGAACATTTGAGAAGTTGATCGACATCACTGAGTACCCGGATCTCGGTGGAGAAAAGGAAAAACTCGATGTTACAACACTTTCCGATACGAAGAAAAGAACCATTAACGGTATCGAGGACACAGGGGATCTTGCTTTCAAAGCATGGTATGAGAAAGCTGATTACAAGAAACTCTTGGATCTGCAGGAAGCAGGAAAAGTTGATAAATACCAGTTATGGTTTGGAGAAGAGGGTGTTGACGGCAAATGGGAGTGGGCCGGTGTTATGGCAGTATATCCGACAAGCGGATCTTCCAACAATGCGAGAGAAATGTCATTCTCCATTACTGATGAGGGCGAAGAGGCTCTTCATTATGTAACAGCGTGAAAAAGTGAAACAGCGGCAGGGGAATAATCCTCTGCCGTACAAATAGGACAGATTAACGAAAGGACGGTTAATAAGTATGATTTTACAGACAGCGAATGGACCTAAAGAGATTAAAGTAGCAGATCTCGATTTTACAAACCTTATGTGTGATCTTGAAGATCACGATGTAGATGTAATGGGACTTCTGGATGATGATACCAGAGAGAACATGAAGATTTTTAAGACAATCAGAGCGATCATCGCAGTCCTTACCGGCACAAAGGATCTTACAAAAGCCGGAAAGATACTGAGCGAACATTTGAAGTACGGTGGCTCCATGGATGAAGTCATGGAAGCCTTTACGGAGGCAATGAAAACCGCGGGTTTTGGCGAGGAAGCCGAGGAACCTCCGAAGAGCGGAGGAAAGAAAACCAAGGCGGCAACAGAGTAGAGGAAATAGATCTCAGTAAATACAAAACATTTACAGAGATTATCAATAAAGTTTGGCTTCCCAACGCTCTCCTTTATGGAGTTTCCTATGAGACCTTTTGGACATTGAACCCTACGAAATTAGAACCATTCCAAAAGAAGAGAGAAATGGAAGCGAAAGAACAGGCCACAGCCTTAGATACGTTGGCGTGGTCCGTTGGTTCGTATGTCGTAGATGCCATGGCAATCTTCCTTGGCAGAAATGCTCCGGCATACCCAAGCCAACCAAGAAGCATGAACAGCACAGAGGACGCACCGCCGGGAGCAAAAATGACGGATGCAGACAGATTCGCTGCCTTTGCCGCAGAACATAATAAGCGATTGAGACAGCGAAGAGAAAAGTAGCTGATTACATGGGGATAGGTTGACGAACCGAAACAGCGCAAGTCCGGCGCAGTTCCCCATGTTTTCTTATTTTACGGACAAACAATACCACCCACGGACAGGGTTTTACGAAGTGAGGTGGCAAAATGCCTGATAACAGAGTAGATAGCATTTTATTGGAAATAGAAGCCACCACTGATAAGGCAGACGGTGGTATTGATAAAGTAACAAAAGCTCTTACCTCAATGAAGAAAATCACTGAGGGATTAGATACAGAAAAGTTAAAACAGATTCTTGATGTAATGCGTGGTTTCTCCGGCGTTGGAGATGATCTTAAAAATGCCGGAAGTGGTATGAGAAGCATTGCATCATCCATTAAGTCTCTGTCAGGAGTTGATACGGCGAAATTAAAAGAGGTTGCGGCTACTGTAAAGGAAGTCAGCACAGCACTTGGAAACCTCGGATCGAATAATCGCGTCAGCATCAGAATTGATTCTGAGGGGGCACAGAGACGTGTACAGCCTTTGGAGAACGGTCAGCAAGCAGCGGCAGCCACAGAAAGCGTTGCGACTGCATCAGAAGAGGCACAGGCAGCAATAAACGGTGCTGCATCAGCGGCAAGTCAGTTGGCACAAGAGGAAAGCAACCTCGGAACTGCCGGACAAAGTGCAGCAGCCGGACAGACAAACTTAAACGAAAGTCTCAATCAGGCAAACACAAATCCGGCTAATAGACGTATTCAGGAACTCATAGACCAGATCAATAAGTACAAAGCCACTGTCAGCGGTATGGAGAGTGGAAAGATACGGTTTGATACCGGTCAGTATGAGGAAGCTGTGAATGGTCTCAGACAGGCACAGGAACAGTTTAAGCAGTTCAAGGAAACGGTTTCACAGTCTCCTAAGAATATGGAGGATGTGGCAAAGTCCATTAAGTCCATAGGGGATGCAGCACAGAAATGCGGACTTGGAACCTTTTCTTCTATATTAAGTGGAATTGCATCAATTCTTCCGGCCATTGAAACCGGGGGCATGGCGGCAAATGCCGGATTCCAGTCTATGGCGGTAGGTCTTGAAGCCGTTCAGGCGGCGATACCGATTATTGGTATTATCCTGACAATCCTTACTGCAATCATCAATGCGGTAAGGCAAGTGGCAAATGCTGTAAAGAACGAGACACAAAAAATCATTTCTGCCGTGAAAACGGTAGTGAACAAAATCCGTTCTGGGATTGCTGCAATTATAAACAAATTCAAGGAACTCAAAAAGAGAGTGAGAGAAAGCCTTGGATTTTCAGAAAAACAATCTGGTGCATTTGCAAAGAAACTCGGCTCAATCATCCGACTTGGAACGTTCATGTTATTACGTTCAATGTTTACACACCTATTTGAACTCGTAAAAACAGGATTCGATAACCTTGTTATTTATTCAAAAAGAGCCGGAACAGAGTTTCACAAAAACGTAAATCTGCTCTACAACGATTTGCGACAGCTTGGAGCATCACTGACAACTGCATTTGAGCCAATACTGAATGTAGTTACTCCGATTCTGGATTATCTGATTCAGAAGCTCGTTGCAGCAACAAACGCATTGGCACAGTTCTTCTCAGCACTCACAGGTAAGAAGTTCTATACCAAGGCAATAAAACAGAATAAAGATTATACAGATTCCTTAAATGGTGCTGCAAAGGCGGCAAAGAACCTTACCACCGGCATAGATGAGCTTAACATCCTAAGTGATGATAAAAGCGGCAGTGGAAGCAACAGCGGAGCCGATGGAAGCGGTTATGAAACAGACGAGATTGCGGATAAGTACAAAAATCTTGCACAGATGATTAAGGATGCTTGGGATGAAGCTGATTTCTACGATGTAGGAAGAATGTTCGGGGAGAAACTGAAAGAAGCCCTCGATAACATTCAGTGGGACGGCATCAAAGCATCTCTGAGAAAGATTGCGAAGTGCATTGCGACATTCCTGAATGGTTTCCTTGAAACTCCTGGATTGTTCACATCAATAGGCGTGACAATAGCGCAAGCTATTAACTCTGCATTTGAGTTCGTTGATTCATTTGTAGAAAACTTCCATTGGAGCAGTCTCGGAACGGCAATAGCAGATCTTATCATTGGTGCATTAGATACTCTTGACTGGACTCTGATAAATAAAACCGCAAAGGGACTTGCGCAGGGTATCGTAGATGCAATCAACGCTGCCCTGCAGACAGAAGATCTCTGGAAGAAAATTGGAACAGCAATTTCCAATGCAATAAACTCAGCGATTCTATTTGCAAAGACATTCGTTACCGGATTGGATTGGGCTTCACTCGGAACCGCAATCGGCAATTTGCTTGGCAATGCAATAGCCGGAATTGATTATGTTGGCATTGGAGAAACATTCGCCGGTTTTGTAAATGGTGTATTTACTGCCGTACTGAATTTCTCAAAGACTTTCCCATGGAAAGATATTGCTACGAACTTTGCAAACGGTGTCAACACAGCACTGAAAAAACTCGATTGGAATACCATCAAAGATGGTTTCGATACTTTCTGTGAGGGGCTTGGAACAAATATAAATACCGCAATTACGAAGATCGACTGGAATCTCGTAGGCACAACGCTTGGCAACAGCATCAAGACACTTTTCAGCGGTCTTGGAAAATTCCTTGCAAAGATAGATTTCAAGAAAATCGGAAGTGACTTTGCGAGTGCGATAAACAAGGCAGTTAAGACTATCGACTGGAAAGAAGCCGGAGGCACAATCAATTCCCTTATATCTGGTGTATGCACACTGATTAACACTTTGATAGACGAGGTAGATTGGTACGAACTTCTAAAGGGCGTAGGAACGGCAATGTCCGAGATTGACTGGGACACAATCCTCAAAACAGTCTTTAAGGTATTTGCAGCCAAGTGGACGTTCAAGAATTTGTTCAAATGGGTATCATGGACCGCCATTTGGAACCAGTTGAAAACAAGCATTGTAGAGGGAATATCTAAGAAGTTTGGAATTGGATCTGATGATGGAGAAATAAATACTGTCGGAGAGAAAATAGTCAGTGGCTTGCTTGGTGGAATATCTAAATCCCTTTTGCCGGCACCATTGCAGGCAGCGTTGAGTTGTTTCGGAAATGTGACAGATGTTGTCAAAGGAATATTTGGCATAGGTGGTTCATCCGATTCAACCGTATTCAGCACACTTGGAAGCAATCTTGTCACTGCTTTCAATGGAGGCATCGGAAAGAAATTCTCAGACTGCCAAGCAAAAGTTACGGAGTGGGCTGGAAAGGTCAATGACTGGTTCTCAGGTACGAGCTTTGGAAAGATTTGCAAAGAGACTTGGGAAACCCACGGTCAGAATATCATAACCGGTTTTAAGGACAAGATAGGCAATGCTTATACCACCACTAAAGACAACATCACGACTTGGGCTACTAAGGCCAAAGAGTGGTTCAACAATTCATCATTTGGTGGGGTCAACATGGAAACATGGACCGGATATGCAAATGACATTATCTCCGGTTTCAAGACAAAAGTGGGAAATGCCTATACGCAGACAAAGGACAACATTACCACATGGGCCTCAAAGGCAAAGGAATGGTTTAATAGTTCTTCATTCGGCGGAGTGAATAACGGTACATGGACCACCTACGCAAATGATATTATCACTGGTTTCAAAACAAAGGTGGGTAACACATACA
>OLHA01001699.1_pt1 | contig 11436 bp, 9 predicted proteins | sample 1605961 | NCBI WGS metagenome assembly OLHA01 (sample SAMN03283288) | human gut metagenome | biome: human-associated habitat; material: feces | host: Homo sapiens | place: Peru | collected 2012
CACCGCAGAGCCACATATATGAAGCTGTTGAAAGGGCAATGCTTACAAAGCCGAACCAGATGCTGTTCACACCGATAAAAACGCTCGGAACGCAGGCAAGGACAACACCTATATGATAGCTTGCAAGCGTAAGCCAATAGAATTTAGCCTTTTTCTTCATATCCTTGTCCTTGTCAATAATACCCGTGAATGTTGAAACCGTTGCAACACGAAGGTTGTTTGTCGAGAAAATCGGAGATGTAACATAACTTCCGGCTGTTCTGAATGAATTCCACAAAACAGGAGTTACGAACAGAATCGGCAGAATTGCAAGGTAGTTGTTTGAAATATTCGGAAAAATTCCGATAATCAGAAGTGCAACAGCACTTGCAATAAGACTGACGGTTTTGGTTTCAAGCTTAATAAAACGGTCGGCAATTACAAAGAAAACATTGCCGAGAATATATGTAAGGAGAGCGATGACGATAAACACAACGCCCTCAAAATCACCCGTAAAAATTTTGCTGACAAGGTGAATCATATTTGCTGTCTGTGCGTTACCGAACACATCACAGTGATTGTAAATTGCATATCCGCCCATAAATCCGCCCAGAGAGCTGACTGCAAAATGCAGAATATGCTGTTTTTGTTCTCTTGTCATTTTAAAGACTTCCTTTTTCGCCATAAAACGTGTAATTGTTTAACATAATTATACACCTGCAATTCTGATTTTGCTATTATCCCCAAATGGAATTATACTCCGTTTTGCAATAAAAATTAAGTCACATTGCACAAAACAGCTATCTTACTGTTGTGCAATGTGACTTTTTTGCTTTTTATGAAGTTTTAAAGAATCAAACTGTCATCAAACTTTTTCAGGCATTTCATCTGCCATACATTCAACAAGAACAGCCTTCTGAGCGTGAAGACGGTTTTCTGCCTCCTCAAAGATTTCATTTGCGTGTTCTTCAAATACATCTGCAGTAATCTCTTCGCCACGGTGTGCAGGGAGACAATGGAGAACCATACAATCCTTGTTTGTAACAGCCATAAGCTCCTTGTTAACCTGATAGCCTGCGAATGCTGCCTCACGGATTTTCTTTTCTTCTTCCTGTCCCATTGATGCCCATACATCTGTATAAACAACATCGGCATTCTTAGCGGCCTCAAGCGGATCTGTTACGATTTCAAACTTGCCGTTACCGTACTTTTCACCGAACTCGATAATATGCTTAGGAGGCATATAATCCTTTGGACAGGCGGCAGAGAAGCTCATGCCTGTGCTGAGTGCGCCGACGATGAGTGAGTTCATCATGTTGTTGCCGTCACCGATAAAGCACATCTTGAGTCCTTCAAGCTTGCCCTTGAATTCACGAATTGTCATAAGGTCTGCGAGAACCTGACATGGATGACAATAGTCTGTAAGACCGTTGATAATCGGGATTGAACCGTACTCTGCAAGAGCCTCAACTTCTTTCTGCTCAAAGGTACGAATCATAATACCGTCAAGAAAACGGGAAAGAACACGGGCTGTGTCCTCAACAGGCTCGCCTCTGCCAATCTGAAGGTCATTTGATGAGAGGAAAAGCGGATAACCGCCGAGCTGTGTCATACCAACCTCAAATGAAACACGGGTACGGGTGCTTGACTTTTCAAAAATCATACCAAGAGACTTGCCCTTGAGAATTTTATGCTCAATGCCGTGTTTCTGCTCATATTTAAGCTGATCGGCAAGGTTAAGTGTGTTGATAATTTCTTCTGTTGACCAATCCTCAAGTTTAAGTAAGTGTTTCATTAGTTGTTCTCCTTTATTGTTTTTTCGAGTATATTAATCGCCTCGTCAATTTCATTGTAATCAATAACAAGCGGTGGGAGCATACGGAGCAAATCTTTTGCCGTGATAATAAGCAAGCCGTTTTCAACGCATTTGATTGCAATGTCGTGTGCATCGCCCTTTTCAAGCTCAATACCAATCATAAGTCCCATTCTGCGAACGCTCTTTACGCCGTCAATTTTTGTGAGCTTGTCCTCAAAATACTGACCCTTTTTCTCAACCTCGGCAAGAAATTCGTCATTTGCAACTGTGTCAAGAACATAGTTTGCACCTGCACAAACAACAGGGTTTGCGCCGAATGTTGTGCCGTGAGTTGACGGTGACATAACATCCTTGAGCTTTTCACCGCACATACAAACGCCGATAGGAAGTCCGCCGCCGAGCCCCTTTGCAACCGTCATAAGGTCGGGGAGGATACCGTAATTCTGATGAGCAAACAGCTTGCCTGTTCTGCCTACGCCTGTCTGAACCTCATCAACAATAACGAGAATATCGTTGTCGTTGCAATACTTAACAAGTTCTTTTACATATTCGGGATCGAGGATATTTACACCGCCCTCGCCCTGAATGAGTTCAAGCATTACTGCGCAGGTTTTGTCTGAAACAACTGCTTTCAGAGCGTCCATATCGTCTGCGTCTGCATACTTAAAGCCCTCTGTAAACGGGAAGAAATAGTTATGAAAAACATCCTGACCTGTTGCGGCAAGAGTTGTAACAGTTCTGCCGTGAAAGGAATTGTTAAGCGTTACGATTTCATTTCTGCCCTCGCCGTACTTGTCAAAGCTGTACTTACGGGCAATTTTGATTGCGCATTCGTTAGCTTCTGCACCGCTGTTGCCAAAGCAGACCTTTGAAAGACCTGTAAGTGTGCAAAGATTTTCGGCAAGGTCACTTGCCTGTGAACAGTAAAAATAGTTTGACATATGCTGAATTGTGCCTGCCTGCTTTGAAACAGCCTCAACCCAACCGTCATTGCAATAACCAAGGCTGTTTACACCGATACCCGATGAAACATCAATGTACTTTTTGCCGTTTTCGTCATATGCGGTAACGCCTTTTGCACTTTTGAGAGCAACATCGTAGCGACCGTATGTGTGCATAATATATTTTAAATCTTTCTCTTTCGTAGTCAAGTTAGCCACACCCTTTCATATTTTATCGTTGCTGAAGGAGTAAACAAAAACATCCTCACGCTTTTCAAAGCCAAAATCACGCCAGAAGCTTTGACCTGTTTCGTTGTTCTGATAACAGAAAATGTGAGTTTTGTCGATGCCTTGTTCACGGATTTTTTGGATAGCAGTCTGTGCAAGAGCGTGACCGATTTTCTTTCGTCTGAATTCGGGCAGAACAGCCATATGGTGGATAAATCCCCGTCTGCCGTCATGACCTGCAAGCACGGTTCCGACAATTTTTCCGTCAACCACGGCAACCTGACTCATACCGGCGTTGTGCTTGAGATAACGCTCCATCTGATCTTTTTCATCAGCCTTAGAGAGCGCACGCTTTGTGGTAATCTGCCACATCTCATAGACCTCGTCATAGTCGTCAATTGTCATTTCTCGTATAATCATTGCACCCTCCAAAATTTAATCTGTAGGGGCGCTCATTGGGCGCCCGACTTGATGAATGGGTTTGTTTTATAAAAATGTTTTGATATGAAGAATGTTGTGTTTAATCTGTAGGGGCAAACAATACACTGCTTTTATCAAATAAAAATTTTAAGTTAAACAGAAAGTTTTATTTAGCGGGCGACCAATGACCGCCTCTACTGTTTTTACAAATCAGCAAAACAGCAATGCTAATCAATAAAACATTGTACCGATGCCTTCATCGCTGAAAAGCTCGAGCAGAATTGAATGTTCGATTCTGCCGTCAATGATATGGGCACGGTTTACACCGCTGCGGACTGCCTCAACACAGCAATCAATCTTGGGAATCATACCGCCGCTGATGATGCCGTCACGCTTGAGCATAGGAACTTCGCTGACATTGACAACTGGGATGAGTGAATCCTCATCGTGAACATCACGGAGAAGTCCTCTGATATCTGTCATAAGAATGAGCTTTTTTGCGCCGATTTTAGCGGCAATCTGCGATGCCGCAATGTCTGCGTTAATATTGTATACATTGCCGTCATAACCGCCTGCAACGGTTGAAACAATCGGAATATAACCGCTTGCAAGAGCATTGTTGAGCGGTTCGGGGTTAACCTCCTTAATCTCGCCCACATAGCCGAGGTCTGCGCCTGTAACAAGCTTTTCAGCCATGAGCATTCTGCCGTCAAGACCGCAAAGTCCCATAGCCTTACCGCCGTGACTGCCGAGGAGCTGAACAAGGCTCTTGTTGACCTTGCCTGCAAGCACCATCTGAACAATGTCGATAGTTTCCTTGTCGGTCACTCTCATACCGTTGATAAACTTGCTTTCCTTGCCAACGGCTTTGAGCATTGCATTGATTTCGGGTCCGCCACCGTGAACAAGCACAACATTGACTCCGACAAGCTGCATAAGAACGAGGTCGCTCATAACTGCCGCTTTAAGCTCTTCGTTTATCATAGCGTTTCCGCCGTATTTTACAACAATTGTTTCGCCCGAATATTTCTTGATATAGGGCATTGCCTGTATAAGTACCTTGGCTCTCTTTGAAACATCCATTTTCTTCAATCCTTTATGTAGTTGATTCCGCTCACACAATCAAATCGCATATTATGTGCGGTAGTCACCGTTGATTTTTACATAATCATAGGTAAGGTCGCAACCGTAAGCCTCGGCAGATGCATTGCCGTCACCTAATTTCACGAGAATTTCAATTTCGTCCTCGAGTAAAATTTCCTTAGCCTTGTCCTCATCAAACACAAGACCGTTGCCGTCCTTGCAAACAAGGATTTCACCCTTTGCGGATTTATATGAAACATCAATCCTTTTAACATCTGTTTCGGCACCGCTGTAGCCGATTGCGCAGAGGATTCTTCCGCAGTTTGCGTCAGCCCCGAACATTGCCGCCTTTACAAGACTTGAACAGATGATGCTCTTTGAAATAATCTTTGCACTCTTATCGTCTTTTGCACCGTCAACCTTGCAGATAAGGAGCTTTGTTGCACCCTCGCCGTCTTTTGCAAGCTTCTTTGCAACCTTTTTGAATGCATCGGTAAGAACGGCTGTAAAGGTTTTGTAATCGTCGTTCTTCTCTGTGATTTCCTTGTTGCCTGCATAACCCGATGCCATAATTGCAAGGGTATCGTTTGTTGAGGTGTCACCGTCAACGCTTACCATATTATAGCTGACATCAGCGGCTTCGATAAGTGCTGATTTGAGCATTTCGGAAGAAATTGCCGCATCGGTTGTTACAAATGAAAGGGTTGTACCCATGTTAATATGAATCATACCGCTGCCCTTAGCAATACCGCCGATTGTAACCTTTTTGCCGTCAAGAACCGTTTCGACAGCCCACTGCTTTTTCACGGTGTCGGTTGTCATAATTGCCTCTGCGGCAGAGATTCCGCCGTCCTTTGAAAGCGTGCCTTTGAGCTTTTCAATTCCGCTTGCAATGGGTTCAATCGGGAGAGGCTGACCGATGACACCTGTTGATGCAACGATTACATCGTTTTCGTCAACACCGAGAGCGTCTGCGGCAAGACTGCACATTTTCTCAGCCTTTTCATAGCCGTCAGGGTTACAGGCATTTGCATTGCCTGAATTTACGACAACAGCCTGAGCCGTACCGTTTTCAAGGTGTTTTTTAGTAACATATATAGTGTCGGACTTTACAAGGTTTTTTGTAAAGATAGCCGCACTGTTGCAAACCTTGTCGCAGTAAATGAGCGCAAGGTCTTTTTTAGTTGTGTTAGATGCTTTGACTCCGGCACAAATTCCGTTGGCTGTAAAGCCCTTTGCGGAAGTGACCGAGCCGTTTTCAATATACTTGATTTCCATAGATATTCACCCTTAAAATGCAGGCGGAACGATTACCAAACCTGTTTTTTCGTCAAGTCCGAAGATGATGTTCATATTCTGAATAGCCTGACCTGCGGCACCCTTGACCATGTTGTCGATTGCGGCACAGGCAACGAGCTTGTTGGCTCTCTTATCGTGATGAATTGAAACATCACAGAAGTTAGAATATTTGATATTGTGAATGTCGGCACATTTGCCGTCATCAAGAAGTCTTACAAAAAATTCGTCCTTGTAAAAGTCCTCATAAGCCTTTCTGATTTGTTCAAAGGTTACACCGTCCTTGATGTCAGCATAAACAGTTGCGAGAATGCCACGGTTTACGGGGAGAAGATGCGGAACAAAGGTGATAATAACCTTTTCGCCCGAAAGCTTTGAAAGAGTCTGCTCAATTTCGGGAGTGTGGCGGTGGCTTGCAACCTTATAAGCGTGGAATCCTTCGTTGAGTTCGGGATAGTGGTTGCCTTGATTTGGCTTTCTGCCGGCACCCGTAACACCGCTTTTGCAGTCGCAAATGATGCCCTTTGTGCTGACAAGTCCGTTTACAATTGCAGGAGCAATTGCGAGCGGTGAACAGGTTGTGTAACAACCCGGATTCGCAACAAGCTTTTTGCCCTTGATTTTATCTCTGAAAAATTCAGGAAGTCCATAAACTGCCTGTTCGTGAAGTTTTTTGTCGAGAAAAGTTCCGCCGTACCATTCGGTGTATTCTTCTTCGCTTTCAAGGCGGAAGTCAGCGCCGAGGTCAATAAATGCCTTGCCCGCATCAATGCACTTTGCGGCAAGCTCCTGTGAAAGACCGTGTGGGAGAGCGGCAAAGATAACATCACTCTTTTCAACAACGGCGTCCTGATTTTCACAAACCATATCGTTCAAAAATGTATAAGACGGATAAACATCGCTCAGCTTGTCACCCTCAAAGGAAACGGAACTGATTGCCGAAATTTCAGCCTCGGGATGAGCGGTAAGAAGTCTTACAAGCTCTGCACCTGCATAGCCGGTTGCACCGACAATACCTGCTTTTATTTTCATTGCTATCACCTAATCTATTGTAAATTTATATATTGTTCCTGTTGCCTAAAAACATTCTGATAAAACATAAAGTTTCCTCAATACCACGGATTTGCACATACAATTTCAATATTACGCTCGGGCAGAATATGCTTTTAATACTGCAAACTTTCTACACGAACCGAGAACGGCGGCTCGCCGTACTTTATATCTCTGTCAATTCATATTGACTTTTATTTGCATATACTATATAATAAGGCTACAGGGAAAACCGTTTAAAGCGGTTGACCTACTTTATCTGGTGTAATAACCGTCCGAAAGTAGAGCGTCGGGCGGTTATTTTTTTATGTTTTAAGGAATCACTGATTAAATCGTTTGTGCATATTGCACCGTCAGATTTCTTGTCAGATTGAGCAAACAAACCACAGTAATGCTGTCGCATTACGAGGATTTTTTGTACAATATGGCGAGAAATATGCCAGCAAGATGTGCAAACAATATTCTAATGTGATTTATTCAGTGGTTCCTTAGTGACTTCTGCAAGTGCTACGAGTAAAATTACGAGTAATACCGTTTCAGTCATACATATCACCCCCCATTCATTTGGGAGTGTCAACCGCCTTAACTTCCCTGCAACCCCAACAAACCCGAAAATCTGGTTTATCGGCATTGAGTTTGCTTATTTATTAAATTATTTGAAACATTCCGTTAATTCGGAATGTTATTTTATTTTTTACAGTTTTTCTGCGATTTCTGCAACACGCTTAGCCTGAGCCTTTACATTTGCCGATGCAGGACCGCCGAATACTGTACGCTCGTTTGTACAGCGTTCAAGTGAAATTGCACTGTAAACATCATCGCTGAACACATCGCAAACCTTTTTGTATTCGTCCATTGGAAGATTTTCGAGGTCTGTACCGAGTTCAATACATCTTGCAACGAGTTCGCCTGTTGCCTTGTAGGCATCTCTGAACGGAACGCCGTTCTTTGTGAGCCAGTCGGCACAGTCTGTTGCGTTGATGAAACCGCCTGCTGCGGCTTTTCTCATATTTTCGGGAATGACACGCATTGTGTCGAGCATGGGAGTAAAGGCTGTGAGGCACATTTTAACCGTGTCGAGTGCGTCAAAGATAGCCTCCTTGTCCTCCTGCATATCCTTGTTGTATGCAAGTGCAGTACCCTTCATAATTGTGAGGAGCGTCATATTGTCACCGAAAACTCTGCCGCTCTTACCACGAACAAGCTCTGCAATATCGGGGTTCTTTTTCTGCGGCATAATTGAAGAGCCTGTTGAAAAAGCGTCATCAAGTTCAATGAATTTAAATTCCCAACTGCACCACATAATGATTTCCTCTGAAAATCTTGAGAGGTGAACCATTATTATCGAAAGCACCGATGCAAATTCGATGCAGTAATCTCTGTCGGAAACACCGTCAAGAGAGTTGTTTGTAATTCTGTCAAAGCCTAGGAGTTCGGCTGTGATTGTTCTGTCAATCGGATATGTTGTGCCTGCAAGCGCACATGAACCGAGTGGCATTTCGTCCATTCTTTTAAGGCAGTCTTCAAGTCTTGAGACATCTCTCAAAAGCATTTCACCGTAAGCAAGGAGATGATGTCCGAAGGTAATCGGCTGTGCTCTCTGGAGGTGAGTATAACCGGGCATAACGGTTTCGCTGTACTTTTCAGCCTTGTCGGCAATAACCTTGATAAGACCTACAACGAGATTTTTTACATTGACAACCTCTTTTTTGAGGTAAAGCTTGATGTCAACTGCAACCTGATCGTTACGGCTTCTTGAGGTGTGAAGTCTTTTGCCGTTGTCGCCGATTCTTTTGGTAAGTTCACCCTCGATAAAGGTGTGAATGTCCTCAGCCTCCATATCAATGTGCAGAGTACCGTTTTCAATATCAGCAAGAATGCCTTTAAGACCTTTTACGATATCGTTTGCCTCTTCTTCTTTAATAATGCCGCATCTGCCAAGCATTGTTGCGTGGGCAATGCTGCCCTCGATGTCTTCTTTATACATTCTGCTGTCGAATGAAATCGAGCTGTTAAAATCGTTAGTGGTTTTTGAAAGCTCCTTTTTGAAGCGTCCTTTCCAAAGCTGCATTATTATTTCTCCTTACATTATGTTTAGCCGTTGTAAAGCACTTTGTTGCTTTTGGCTTTAAATATTTATTTGCACCTTGTTATTAATGTTGGGTTAACCTGTGGGGTCGTTCATTAGACGCCCGCAAGTAATCGCAGAATATTTTTCAACCGACAAATACCGTAAAAAATAAAAAGGTGTAATAAACACTTATCGGGGCAGAGAAATTCCCTGCCCCTGATTATGTATGCAAATCAAAGATTTAATTATTTGATAAGGCCTTTCTTTGCACGAACCTTGATTGGAAGACCAAAGAGGTTGATGAAGCCTGCACTGTCGTTCTGGTCATAAACCTGATCTTCGTCAAAAGTAGCAATTTCCTCGTCGTAGAGTGAATACGGGCTTGTTACGCCTGCATCAATGATGTTGCCCTTATAGAGTTTAAGTTTTACATCACCTGTTACATACTCCTGAGTGCTGTCAACGAAAGCTGAGAGAGCCTCACGGAGAGGTGTGTACCACTTGCCGTCATAAACGAGCTCTGCAAAAGCATTTGCAACATTCTGCTTGTAGTGGAGTGTGTCCTTGTCAAGGCAGATTTCCTCAAGCTTTGCATGAGCAGCATAGAGGATTGTACCGCCGGGAGTTTCATAAACGCCACGAGCCTTCATACCAACAAGACGGTTCTCAACGATATCTGTGATACCTACACCGTTTCTGCCGCCGATTTTGTTGAGTTCCTTAATGAGTTCAACGCTGTCGATAGCCTCGCCGTTAAGCTTTGTGGGAACACCCTTTTCAAATGTAAGAGTTACATATTCTGCCTTATCGGGAGCCTGCTCAGGTGAAACACCGAGTTCAAGGAAGCCTTCCTTATTGTACATCGGCTCATTTGCAGGATTCTCAAGGTCAAGACCTTCGTGGCTCAAGTGCCAGAGATTCTTATCCTTTGAGTAGTTTGTTTCACGGTTAATCTTGAGCGGAATATTGTGCTTTTCAGCATATTCAATCTCATCTTCACGGCTCTTGAATTCCCATGTTCTCCAAGGAGCGATAATCTTCATGTCAGGAGCGTAAGCCTTGATAGCAAGTTCAAAACGAACCTGATCGTTACCCTTGCCTGTACAGCCGTGGCAAATTGCGTCAGCACCTTCGGCTTTTGCAATTTCAACGAGTCTTTTTGCAATGATAGGACGGGCAAAAGATGTGCCGAGGAGGTACTTGCCCTCGTAAACAGCACCTGCTTTTACTGTGGGAATGATATATTCGTCAACAAATTCCTTGTTGAGGTCTTCAATGTAAAGTTTTGATGCGCCTGTTTTGATAGCCTTTTCTTCAAGACCGTCAAGCTCTGTACCCTGACCAACATCACCCGAAACAGCGATAACTTCGCAGTTGTCGTAGTTTTCTTTAAGCCACGGAATGATGATTGAAGTATCAAGACCGCCTGAATATGCAAGAACTACCTTTTTAATCTTATTGTCAGCCATTTTTGATTCCTCCGGAATTTGGAAACACTTTATGTCGGTGTTTCCTTTACTTAATTTTTATTACTCTTACATTATACACTCTGTTTTCAAAAAATCAAGTGTTTTTTGAATAAATATTCAATGTTTTTTCAAATTTGCATTTTGGGGTACAAATTGACCGAAATCTGCTTTGTTTTCGCTGTATTATCGGTGTTTTTGGCGGTTGATATGTCACATTCTTCCCTGAATTTCTGAAAAATGTATATATGCACAAAAAATGAATATTCATTTTATTCATCTCTTTATGCATATTCATACATACATATACACCCATTTTGCATATTTTTCATTTTGTGAAAACCGCTGAAATCACTTCAAAAACCTGTTGACACCGTATGTGATACCATATATAATATTATTTGGAAATACGAAAACAGGCATTAAGACAAATTGTTGAAAGTGAGGCGAAAGATGATGAAAACACTTAACGATTATCTTGCAATGTCATATCGTATGGAAATTGTCGAGGACAAGGACGAGGGCGGTTTTGTTGTATCGTTCCCCGAACTTCCCGGCTGCATAACCTGCGGAGAAACGATAGAATCGGCTGTTGCTAATGCCGAGGACACTAAAAAAGCCTGGTTTGAAGCCGCCTTTGAAAGCGGAGTTGTAATTCACGAACCCGACAGCCTTGAAGAATATTCGGGACAATTCAAGCTGAGAATCCCGAAAAGTCTGCACCGCTCACTTGCCGAACATTCAAAGAAAGAGGGCATAAGCATGAATCAATACTGTGTTTATCTTCTGGCAAAAAATGATGCAGTCTATTCAAAATAGAATTTTGAAAGCATATTATATAAAACACAATTGTTGAAAGGAAGATTTATATGTCAGCATTCAAAGAGATAAATCCGAAAGAAATTGTTGAAAGTCCGTTTAAGCTTATCGGTGACGACTGGGCGCTTGTTACTGCAGGCGACAGGGGAAAATTCAACACAATGACGATAAGCTGGGGCGGTGTAGGCATTATGTGGGGTAAGCCCGTTGTATTCACCTTTATTCGTCCGCAGAGATATACATTTGCGTTTATGGAGAACGGCGACC